>Ga0187846_10000358_pt1 | contig 26900 bp, 32 predicted proteins | sample TC_taG_FD_161473 | JGI IMG/M metagenome (GOLD analysis project Ga0187846, IMG submission 161473) | Biofilm microbial communities from the roof of an iron ore cave, State of Minas Gerais, Brazil - TC_06 Biofilm (v2) | ecosystem: Environmental > Terrestrial > Deep subsurface > Cave > Wall biofilm... | reverse complement strand
CCTTCTGGGCTCTCTACAACCTGCCTGGCTCTGCCCCCAAAGGACCCACCGATGTCGCCTGGTACCTGCTGGCCTGGACGATCTTCACAGGCATCTTCCTCATCGGAGCGCTGTGGCTAAACTGGGCACTGGTGGCAGCCCTTGGCTTGCTGTTTCTGACCTTCCTGCTTCTGACGATTGGCTACTTTAATTTCCCGGCGTCGGGGCACTCATCCATCATCACGACCGCTGGCTATGTCGGTCTTGTCACAGCAATAGTCGCTTACTATATCGCCGCAGCAGGTATCCTGGGCTTTGTGTCGGGTGGGAAAATTAACCTGCCGGTTTTCCCTATCGGCGGCTAGTCAATCTAAGCTGTTTCATGCCAGCGTGCGACAGAGGGCTGCGCAGGAAGCAGGCTCAACCAAGGAGCCAGCACAGGTAAAAGGAGACAGGCCATGAGTCACAACCCGTATGAACATCTGCCGAAGGTCCCATCGTTTGCCGTGACGAGCGACGATGTTCGAGACGGCGAGAAACTGCCCCTGCCGCAGGTCAGCGGTATCTTCGGCGCAGGCGGTGAGGATATTACCCCTCATCTGTCCTGGCGTGGATTTCCAGAGGGCACGCAAAGTTTTGTCGTCACAGTCTACGACCCTGACGCACCCACGGCGAGCGGCTTCTGGCACTGGGCCGTTGTGGACATCCCGGCAAACGTTACTGAGCTTCCTCGGGGGGCTGGGGACGAGAACGGCTCAGGTCTTCCGCGGGGCGCATTTCAGCTCCGCAATGATGCTGGACTGGCTCGCTATATCGGCGCGGCGCCGCCTGCGGGGCATGGGAAACATCACTACTACATTGTGGTCCATGCGGTAGATGTGGAGTCACTTGGTCTGGGGAAGGACGCGACGCCGGCATTTCTGGGCTTCAATCTGTTCAGCCACACGCTAGGCAGGGGTATGATTGTTCCCTGGTATGAAACATAGGGTACTCCGATTGAGCTGTAAATTCCCTCAGAATGTTGGAAGTTACACATACTCGCGCACGCGAGGTCGTCGGCCCGATTTTGTCGCCTCGGGCGCTGGAGGCCCTGCGAGAGAGTTTCGACCGCGAAGCCGTCGCGCTGGTGGAGCGCCTCATCGCGCTCAGTAGTTTCGATGCCGTCAGCCAGCTAGCCGGGGCGTATCCGCTCAAGGTCTTTGGAGATGCGGTCGGACTGACTGAGGAGGGTCGGGAGCACTTGCTGGCATACGGCAACATGGCGTTCAATGCCTTTGGGCCGCGCAATCAGTTGCTGGAAGCCTCGATGGCCAGCGCCCAAGCGGTCCAAAGATGGATTCTGGACAACTGCTAGCGCGAGGCGCTGCGTCCGGGCGGCTTCGAGGCACAGATATGGGCGGTAGCAGATACGGGCAAGATCCCCGAAGAATGGGCTGCGCTACTTGTACGCTCCCTGCTCACTGCGGGCATCGACACAACACTGAACGGGATCTCTGCTGCAATCTACGGCTTTGCCACTCACCCCGAGCAGTGGAGCGCGCTGCGAGGGGACCCGTCGCTGGCTGCGAAGGCCTTTGAAGAAGCGGTGCGCTGGGCGTCTCCGGTTACGCATCCGGGCTGGGGAGAAGGTGCTGCTGTTCCTCGGGGCCGCCAACCGCGACCCCCGGCGCTGGAGCAACCCGGAGCGCTTCGACATCCGGCGAAACGCCTCGGGCCACGTCGGCTTCGGTATGGGCATCCACCGCTGCGTCGGGCAAACGGTCGCCCGCGTGGAGGCGGAAATCGTGCTGACTGCACAGGCCCGGCGGGTAGAACGCATCGAGATCACTGGCCAGCCGCTTCGCAGGCCCAACAACACCTTGCATGCGTGGGACAGCCTTCCAGTGACCGTCTACACCGATCCCGCTTGAGGCGAACCGACCCTTTTCTTGCCGCTCCTTAGGTATCCCTGAATACGGGAAGGCTACGATTTCATCGCAGGGTGCGATGGTTTTCATGGCATATCTCGCTCGTCAATTACAAGGGAGCGCCACAACGTCTTTACCCGCTCGTATCCCTTTGGCTGGCCTGGCATTTTGATGCAGGCTTCCCCCCCCTCTACCCATGAATTGATTTATACAACCGATGGCTTTGACGCTATAGGGTATTATACTAGCTCAGACCTCTCCTACTACTACACTTTGGCCGATTCTTTCACCTTATGTGGCAACTACTTTTGCGCTGTACTTGGTCCAAGCGACCCCAACCGAATTGCTCTCTGGACGGGTACGTGCGGTGGCATAACGAGGAACGTAAGCGATAGTGCAACGCTGGATTGGCCAACCATCGCGGATCTGCTCGATCAACATCGTGTGACCTGGAAATGTTACAATCTTGGCCTCGGAATGGGAAGTGAGCGTAATGGTATCGGCGGAAACAACCCGCTTGCATACTTCAAAAAATGGCAAAATGATCCCCGCCTCTATTATCAGGAACTTGATTACTTCTCTGACCTGGAGTCCGGGAAGCTGCCGCAAGTGTCATTTTTGATCACCCAGACCCTGATTGATGAGCATCCGCCAGTAGATATTCGATTGGGTCAGCGAACGATAAAGGAGGCGATCAATGCGCTTATGCAATCTTATGCATGGAAGAGTTCAGCACTCTTTTTAACCTATGATGAGGGGGGCGGATACTTCGATCATGTTGCTCCTCCACAAGTGGATGCATATGGAATGGGATTCCGTGTACCCACGCTGGTTATCTCGCCTTACGCGAAACGTGGCTATGTATCGGGCCAGTTATACGAGCACAGTTCGATCTTGAAGTTCATCGAACGTCGCTTTGGTTTACCCACGCTGGCCAGCATCAACCATCAATTTGATACCTCAACTCCAGGAATGAATAACGATGCTGCTAATGGAAATCCCCTGGGTCCGCCAGCTCCCCCACGTGATGGCCTCTCAGCAGTTGGTGATTTCTACGAGGTATTCGACTTTTCGCAGGACCCGAATTATTATCCGTCGCTGCCATCGTTGGATATTTATTTTATTGCCGGGTTTATGATGTCGTTGGTGGCAGAAGCGGTAACACAGTCCCACGATGAAGCGGATTTGATATGAATGATCATTCATGCAGGATGGAAGATGAAGATTCCAAATATTCAGGTAATCTGGTGTTCATCTGTGTGCGTATTACCTGTTGTATCGGATTGTTGGGGGAACGGCGACTGATTCTGAAGATGTGGGATCGCTCTATACTGCAAGTTGGATCTCTCGCCGGAACAATCTATCGAGCGGATATTGTTTCAGGGTAGGACCACATTAAGTGATGGAGGCCATGTGAATTGAGCTTGATTTTGGTGGTCTGTCGCAGCTTAGCCACCATTTCGTGTGGTTCTACCGTTTGAGACGATTGAGAAGGCATGTAACAAATTTTCTTTTCTCCTTCTTCACTGGTTCTTTGAGAAAGGGCCTGGTACGCAGTATGATGTGTATCAGGCCTTTGTTTATCTGTGACGACTCCCTACAGCTCCAAGCCGGGGGCTTCTGGAATGACGCGGCCGTGTCGTCCCACGGCCTGGTGCAAAATATTTCTGCTGGCATTGTGGTCTCTGTCCAGTATGAGCGAACACTGGCTGCATTCATACACCCTGACAGACAGCGGCATGTCCTGGATGTTTCCACAAGCCGAGCAGGTCTGCGACGTGTAGGCCGGGCTGACTTTCACCACCTGTCTGGCAGCTTCTTCCGCTTTCCAGAGCAGGTGGGTGAAAAACGCCGACCACGCCGCATCCGCGATCGATTTCGCAAGTCGGGGATTGTGTACCATGCTGCGCACCACTAAGGCCTCGACGGCGATAAGCCCAAACCGCTTGACCAGCAGGGCCACTTGCTGCCCGATGAAATTCTGCCTGCGGTTGCTGATGCGCTCATGGATGCGCGCCACCACCTTGCGCCGCTTCCGCTTGTCTTTCGTGTTGCTCTTGGCTTTGGAGAGTTTGCGTTGCGCCTTGGCAAGGGCTTGTGCTTCTTGGCGGAAAAAGCGGGGATTCTCAATCTGGGAGCCATCAGAGAGGTACGCAAAGGTCGCAAGGCCGACATCAATGCCGACCTGCTCATCCGAGGCGGGCCACTCATCTGGCTCGACTTCTTCGCAAGCGAGCGAGGCAAACCACTTGCCCGTGGGTGTGCGTTTCACAATGGCCGTTTTCGGTGTTCCCCGCAGGGGCCGATGCATGACCATCTTCACCTGCCCGATCTTGGAGAGCACCAACTTGCCATCCCCGGAGATGACAAAGCTGTTCCCGTACTGCTTGAAGGTGAGACTATCATAGCGCGAGCGCGAGCGAAAGCGCGGATAGCCTGGTTTCTCGCCTGCTGCACAGCGGCGGAAAAAGGCGGCGAAAGCCAGATCGACCCGCTTGACGGCATCTTGTAACACCTGCGAGTTCACCTCACCGAGCTCCGGGCGAACCGCTTTGCAGTCGGGCAGTTCAGCACACTGCTGTGCATAGCTAAGCGAGACGCCCGCCAGGCGATAGGCATCGCGGCGTTCTTGCATCGCGGCGTTATAGGTCTCACAGCAGAGAGCAAGCCACGCGTTCAACATGGTTTGTTGTTTTTTGGTCGGATAGAGTCGGTACTGAAATGTCCTGTTCATCTCATGCAGCTATTCTTCTTGAGGCAAGCGAAACCGGAAACAGTCCCTGCTCCAAAAAGGAACGCGCCTTTCATCCCCCTAACTGCAAGTCAGGGGCTTTCAGGCCCGCGCCTCTGGTAAATCACTAATCTAGACAGGGATGCACTACCATGCTACACTAAGCAGGGTTTCAGGCCAAACGTTTCATGCCAGCCCATACTTGGATGATGAAAGAAGCGCTCTCATCGGGAAAGAGGGAAGCGATGCTCTATCAGCTGGGGGTTGAAGATATCGAACCGGATCACTGGGTCGCCTGGGTGTTTGCACTTCCGGGCTGCTTTGCTTCAGCCCGCACCCAGGCCGAGGCGGAGGCGTCAGCGCCTAGGAGCATCGCCGCCTATTTCAGCTGGCTCGCGAAGTATGGACATAGCATGACTGGAGCACACGACCCCATCGAGACGGAGGTCGTCGCCGTCTTTCATGCGTTTGCCAGCGAAAGCGACTACCTCGTCAACGCTTTTTTTGAGGCTGATCGGTCCCCATTCACCACGCAGGAAGTAGAGCAGGCGCTTTGGCTGCTGGATTGCTCACGACAAAACCTGCTGGAAGTGCTTCACTCCGCTTCATCTGACCAGCTGACCCGGCCCATTGCAGGAGAAGTCCAGGGGTCGATCCGGGGCATTCTCCAGCATATCGCACAGGCTGAGCGCTGGTACTTCCAAAATATCGGGCTGGAGCAAAGCACCCTGCCAGAGAATCCCTGGCGCGCCCTTGAGCAGACGCGCGCACAGACACGCGCCTGGCTCCCAGCGCTGGTAGGAGACCATCGCGTCCTGGAATGGAAAGGCGAACACTGGTCGGCACGCAAGGTGCTCCGTCGCACGCTCTGGCACGAACGCGACCACACCCAGCAGATCAGCGGGCTGTTAGGCAGGTGAGAAGCCCTGCGCTTGCTTGTCGAAGGTGCTTCTCACTCCATGTGAGCTGTGCAAAAGAGCCGAGTAGTCTGGATCGCTGACTAAGACTGATGAGGTTGAGCAAGGGTCAACCCATCCACGCCAAACTGCGGGAACCCGTGCAGCAATGGCTCAAAGACTACTGCCACGCTGCTCCAGGCTACCCCAGTCATATCGATCAGCAGGCCTTTGCCAAGCGCTTCGGCACCGTGGTGAGTATCGGTCACCTGAATGCGACTCGTGCTGAGCATGAACTGGGAAGCCGGGCTACGCCTCTCAGGAAAAAAAACCGGAGGCGAACTCAAAACTGCAAAGCTTTGCTCAAGACTGCAGAAAGACTATGACGCCGTGAAAGCCGGACTCACGCCCCCTCGAGCCAGGGACCCTCGAGGGACATGTCCACCGGCTCAAGCTGTTGAAGCGCCAATCCTATGGACTGGTGAGTTTCCAGACGCTGCGCAAGCGGGTCCTGCGATGGGGGTAGAGATGGCTTCCAAGGTGAGCGCATCCCTGAATCATCAACTTCGCGGGAGACCCTCCATCATCTAGCGAGGTTTGGTGAGCGGTTAAGATTATTTTTGCACTGCTTCCTCAACCATGTAACATTTTTCTCTGTAAGACGTTGTTGTATATGAGATATCTCCTCTCCAAAAAAACAGGTAAGGATGGGTGAATAGATGCATTCACCCCAATGGGACCGCAAAGCTCAAAAGGCATACCATCCCGCTGAAGATGATTCGGTGACGGCTGAATGCTACCGGCTCTACGCGCCCAAATTGTTTGCCTATCTTTGTGTGCGTGTACAGTCAGCGATTGATGCCGAAGATATGCTTTTTGAGGTCTTTCTGGTTGTCCTTGAGCATGAACAGAGACTCGAAGGGATGCATAGAGATGAGCAGAGAGCATGGCTCTGGACGATCGCCCGCAACAAACTCATCGATTATCACAGGCGCTCAGGTCGTCGTCGCATGATTCCACTGGAGAGCCTGGCTGAAATGATCGACGACGAGGCCACTCCTGATGAAGTAGCATTGCTTCACGAAGAGTACCGGCATCTGCGCGCACATCTGAAGCAATTGCCCGCCTTGCAGCAGGAAGTGTTAGAACTGCGCTTCACAGGCGGTTTGCCCTGCGCAGAAATTGCCATAGTACTGCACAAGCAAGAGGGAGCTATACGCACGATGATTTCACGCGCCCTTAATACACTGCGTAGCAGGTTTGACCAATAGGCGAGAGGAGGATCGACATGGCTGATCATCAAAGCGAACATTTCATGCCCGATAAGATAGATGCGCAGATTGATGCGTCTCCGGGCCAGGAACATACCGCGCCGCATCTAGACTCGCTTGATTTGCAGGTTATTCACATGCTTCAGCGTCATTACGCGCCTGTGGATGATTACAGCCAGCCTCTTGAGCGTGTCTGGAACCGCCTTGCACAACATCACGCTTCTTTGCGCCTTTCCCAGGATGAGGAGGCAGGTCACAAGGTTTTGCAACTGAATAGCGCGGCGCAAGCGCAGGCGAGCAATCCGATGAACCAGGTCGCCAGGAACTCACGCTCATACTCTACGCTTTCCAGCCGCCTTCGTTTGGTTGCAGCACTGGTGTGTATTGCGCTGTTGATTGGGAGTACCTTTGCCGTCTATCACTTCACTCGACCGGGGCAAGGGTCGGATGGTGGTCATGCTACACCGCCCCACCATCCAACTCCGACAAATCAGCCTACTGTGGCGACGGACCAGCTGTATGTCGTTGTAAATTACACCATCTATCGCTATGATGCGACGACGCACAGGCCGCTCTGGAGCTTCTCGATGGCTATTCCTAATCATGCCGAAAATATTGGACCGCGCGGGCAAGTGGCGGGAGATGTATTGTATACGCTCGGCACTGACAGTGATGGGTATTACTCCTACGCATTGAATACATCCAATGGCTCGTTACGCTGGCGCTTTAAGGTGCATTATCAGAGCAGTGATCTCAACCTCTTAGGTAACCAGATCGTTTCCAACGGTAGAGTGTATCTTTCCGAAGTCTCGGCATTTGATGGATACAGCGTGGTAATGGCGCTAGATGCTTCAAAGGGAACAAGGCTCTGGCAACATCGCTACGACGGCACAGGCATCATGAATCTGGCGCATCCTGTCGATGACTCTGCCGGCATTTACCTGCAGGCAGCGAGCAGCACAACACTCTACGGGACGACCTTTACGGGCACGGGCAACACAGTGACAACGACACTGTATGCCATCAACGCCAGCGATGGCTCTCTTCTCTGGAAAAAGAAGGTTTCGACCAATGGTAGCATGCCGGATGAGATTGGTGGACTCGTGATGGATGGAGTTCTCTGTTTCTCCGCAGGTCTTCACCTCTATGGATTTGACGCGGCCACAGGAGAAGCGAAATGGAGTGTTCCGCTTGATGGGGAAGCGTATGATCGTTTTAGCGCGTTGCAAGGCGTCGTTTATGTAGCGACCGTCCATGAGCAGGTGAGATCGGACTATTCTGTCTATGAATCGAGCGGCAGCCTCTACGCCGTGCGCGCACAGGATGGCAAACAACTCTGGCGCTATCATGCCCAAGAGGGAGTCTTTTCTCCACTCGCGCAGAACAACACGGTATTTGTAAGCGTCTCACGACAGGATGGCACGACGCCGCAAGGAATTGTGGCTCTCGATGTCACGAGCGGCGTTCTACAATGGACTCGTCCTGAGCCTGCTGGACCGGTTGCAGGTATCGCGCCGCAAGTCGCCGCCGGGAAAAACTACCTCTATGTGAACAATTCCGACGGTCAGATACAGGTTTTGCAGGTTTCAGATGGGAAGTCTGCAGGCGCATTTCCCGTCCCTGCACCTGCAAACGGCGCGCTAGACGTTGTTACCGTCCTGACAGTCATTCCATAGCCAGCCAAATTTGCTGGGCGATCCTAGTGCTCGCCCTGGCGGCTACTGCTGGTAATGCTCGACAATCTCTGGCTCGCGCACCTGCGCCCCATCAGGACTGAGTCCAGCGTGAGGGCGCGCCCGTCGCTGGCGTAGCAAATCCCAGCATTGATCCAGGCTGACTTCGAGTTGCTTCAAGCTCGCATGTAGATCGTCATTGAGCCCGCTGCCTTCGGCGTACTGCATGAGCTTGTGTTCATCCTGTACCAACTTCTCGATGTGTTGAAAGAGTTCTGTATCGGTCATAGTGTCAGTACCTTTGGCAATTCGCAATGATGCCTAACAAGACTGCTGGCACTTGTTTTGAGCGTAAATTACAGCTTCCTGTCTCAGTCTTGTTAGACAAGAGTCAAGAATGCCTAACACCCTGTGGGAACCATTCGCCGTCCCATTCTAGATCAGTACCAATGACGCGTTGCCTGAGCCCTGGTAGAGCACTTTGTAACTCCTTCATATGTACCTTCCTTCTCTCTAAATTGGTGCACAAATGGGAACCTTTTAGCCTCCTTTTAACGTAGTACATCTACAGAAGAGAGGAGACTTTGTGATTACCTGTGAAGATAAATTAATCCAAAGCGCAGCTCAGGGGGACCAGGAGGCGTTTCGCCAGCTCTGGGAAGCACACCATGCTGTCGCGATGGCGGCTGCACTTCGTCTCTGCCATCATCGCCCGCTTGCAGAGGATATCACACAGGGAGCCTTTCTACTAGCCTGGAGAGGATTGTCCAGTTTCCAGCGGGGTAGTCCGTTTCGCCCCTGGCTGATGCGCATTCTTTACCGTCACGCGCTTGATGAAATGGAGCGCCACCAAATATACCAGCAGCCTGTTTACCTGGAGGAGGTTAGCGAGCTAGATCGTCATGGCAGCGCGCATGCTGGCAATCCTTTGGATCTGCAACAACAAATCGCTCAACGCGAGGAAGTGCTTAGAGCGCTGGGACAACTCAATGCAGACCAGCGACGTGTAATCGCTTTACGCTACGGGGCAGATTTGACAGAAGTTGATATTGCCCAGGTGTTGGGCTGGCCTATTGGCACCGTGAAGTCGCGACTGAACCGCGCGCGCGAGCGCCTCCGTATACTTTTGGCTGATGAAAGGAGGAGATGAATTCAAATGCAAGAGAGGGATCCTGTCGAAAGAGGACCTGGAGAGCAGGCGGACCTGGAAAGCCGACTCGCGGCATATTATGGCCCTGAACTACATGAGCAGCCTCTGCCGGAATCTTCGTGGCTGCGTCTACGCACTCGTCTTGAACCCCAACGAATATCAAAGCTCCAGCGGATGCAGCAATGGTACCATCGCAACGAGTCTCGCCTGTTGCCAGGTCATCTTCGCTGGCGCGTGCGCAGAAATGTAAGGCCTGTACCCACCTACATACGAGATGCTTTTTTACGCTTGATAAACGAAACTCGTCAACCATACCCAGGACCAGCCCTGGATTGCTCATTTAAGTCCCGTATACGAGTACCAGCAGTGCATGTTTCTCCTTTGGGGAGACACAGTATCAGGTTGATTCTGCCTTCAGATGCAGCATGGGCATTAGAGGCACCTGAGCTGGAGGTGTTATTAGCTACTGGTTTGGCACGCCGTTTCTATATTCGTAAACCGGCAAATATACTTCAGCAACTCCTTTTTGTGAGTGTTGTGTTACTCGCTAGTTTAACTTTCATCTTATTTGGTATGCATACATTTTCAATCTTTCCCTTTCTTATAGCCGTAATTCTTGGAGTAATTGTTTTAGTGTTAAAGCAGATACAGCGGCGTAGACGCATTTTTCAGGCGGATGTCTTGATGGTGCAGTGGTTAGGGAGAAGCCGAGCCTGCCAGGGTCTGCATACACTTGCGAATCGCAGCCGGTCCCGGAGTAGATGGACATGGGGAGAGCCTTCCCTGGCAGAGCGTATAAACCGGGTTTGTGGAACTCAGGTTCCGATTGAAAATGAACCTTTAACGCTCGTGAGATAACATTACAGTGAATAAGAAAGGCCCAGGTGAGTACATGGCGCTAAAATACGCTCCAGAGGTAGAGCGACCAGACGCTCCGCCACTTGAAACAAAGCCGCAGCGTTCTGGTGGCTGGTTCAGGCGCTTGCAACAACGCGTTAAGCTTGCGCTGGCGGGCGATGATGAAGAGCTGCTCGTAGAGAATAGAACGGATGTATCCTGGCGCGTTTACCACAATTATCACCAGCTGGGTATCGTTGATGAGCAAGAACAGCGGGTCTTCAAACTGCACAAACATGGATCGCTGAGTGTGCGTCCATTTAGCGACGAGGGTGAGGTTGAATACCTTGTGCTTTCTCTCGACTCCAATGTTACCTGTGTATATATCTATCGGCGGCAGATGGGTAAGGACATTGAGGTGTACGATATGCGTGTCGCCTGATAGGGCGTATTTGTATACCGGAAAGCGTTATTCCATGACAGATAAGCAGAGAAAACGAAGGATATATGAGTGTTCTTTTTGCGGCAAAAACCGGGACCAGGTGAAGCATCTCATCGCGGGTCCAGGCGGAGTTTATATTTGTGGCGAATGCGTAGATGAGTTTACCAGGCCAGGCACTGGAGAACCAGCAAAGCAGACCGCCGCAGCGCAAACCAGAGAGACGGGGCCTGAATCTCGCTGCTCCTTTTGTGGCAAACAACAAAGGCAGGTCCAATATCTCATTTTGGGACCAGATCGAGTCAATATCTGCAGCCAATGTCTAGACTTGTGCCAGGAGATCATTAATGAAGAGAAGAACAGCAACAAACAGTAATTGCAGTTCGTTGCTTTCAACATGACCATTTTCCTCTAGCCTGATAGTATCTTTTTCGTCCTTTACAGCCATCTGTACCAAATATCCAGGCATTCTACAGTTTATGTTCTTTGAAGATGTGATTCTGGGATAGTAACGAAGGTTAAGGTTGCAAACCATTTCATAGCACTATTTGGCTGTTTTTGGCAGTATCTTGTGATCTGCTCGTAGCCTTTGGTTATACTGAACAGTAAGATAATCTCTTATTTACTGACGAGATTGCGAGGGTAACGTATGTTGTCTGCCGTAATCACGGCACTATTGTTCATTGTAATGTTGTTGATCGTAGCGAGTCTCGTCGTCGGCGCGTTGCGTCAACACCGGCGTCATTTACAAACGCTAGCAAAACAAGCATCTGATTTGTCACCGGCGCCTGATCGTCCAGTGACGACAGTTTTACGATCCCAAGATGGGACTGTCGTTGGCGTACAGAATCCGACATCCCCGTTCGTATTTTCCTTTTCAACGTCCTGGTACCGGCGTCGCCGTATGATTGTCTCTATCGGCTTCCTGTTCATGCTATTGCTTGCGTTGTTTTTACAAAGCGGCCTTGCAGACGGAGCTTTGGAGGGTATAAGCCGTGGCTTCGGATTGCTCAATTTTACGCAGCACACCTCTGCTTTTGATCTGTCCACAGCTTCCCAGCCACTCAATGGTAGCGCCAGTAGCCGCATAGTACGCGTTGATTCGGGTGATCGTAAACAATATTATACAGATTACCAATGGCAGGTCTGGGCCTATTCATCGTGTTCCGGAATCTCCATGGAAGAGGTGATGAATGCTTATGGCCGGCATCTCATTGCTGCAGATGTCTTGCAGGTGGAAGCAAATTTAGGAGTATGGAACACATATGAGGGCCTGACTGGTGGCGAGGCTGGCATTGCTAAAACAGCAAATTACTTTGGTTTTAAAGCTGTCGCTAACCCTCCCCGAACTTTGCAAGATTTAATTAATGTAACCAATAGAGGCTTCCCCGTGATTGTGGGCATACCCGGTCACATCCTTGTCGTACGCGGCGGAGACGGCAATTACATCTATCTTGTCGATTCGGCTCCTGCTAACCGCACAATTTTGACCCATCAGCAATTTCTGAATCTGTGGGATAATTTTAGCGTGGAGCTGGTACCGCTCTAAAAAGCAGGTTGGCAATCTACCAAACAAGTCCGCCTCCTGTCAAGACTATCCTCATAGGAGGCGGTTCTTTCATCTCTTTTTGCTAGTAGACGAGGACGGGTGTATACACTTGCACGAAGTTATATAACCAGAGTGCATTGTCTTTGGCGATATTCACGCAGCCGTGTGATCCATAAGCAGAGAAAGGATCACCAGTCGCATCCTGGTGAGGAAAATTGGTACCGGGCCCATAGTCTGCGCGCCACCAGCTATCGTGCAGAAAGTACCCATTGCTGTGATACTGCATAGCGTAATTAATGGGGGTATCAGGATACCAGTAAGGTGATGTTTTCGGAACGTTTGCCTTAAAGACTGTAGGTGATTGTTTAGCTTCTACCCACCACGCTCCCGGAGGACTTGGTTTTTCAGGACGCCCTGTAGTGACTAAAAACGCGTTAACCAGTTTTCCATTCTGGTAGACGCGCATAGCCTGTTCGTACAGCGAGATAACAACAACCTTGTTATCCATAAATCCATAATGTTGCATCAATTGAATATCAGTCTGGTGAACTTTGTTATAGGGTGTTTTATCGCCAGCATTAGTCATCATTGCCTGGAAATTGGTCAGGTACGTGTTCAAATCCTCAATTGCTTGCTGATAATCGGCAAGGGTCTGAGCCGCATTTAACTCTTGTTGTACCCAGACTCCGTTGCCGGTCGGCCCGTACTCAAATCCAAGAGGGTAGTTAATATTGTTGAAGCTATCATGGTATTGATGCTGCTGGCCCCAACTTGCGACCTCCTGCTGCAGTTGATACTGGAGGCTGATGCCCTCAGCCTTCATCGCAGGAATTTTAATTGCCTCCACGTGTGCATTCAACTTCGCCCGGGCTGCTTCATAAGCGGTCGCCGTCCTGGCAACGTTCAGCGCCTGCAGGTCAGAGCTATATTGCTGCTGGAAGATAGTCGTATCTCCATTGTATTGCTGCATCAACGCAATCCATTGCTGAAATGCGCGCAATTGCAGCTCCCCCTGGTTTTTCAATGTGGGGTCGATGGTTGGACTTGGTATGGGGGAAGAAGTATTAGAGACCGTCTTTCCTGTATTTGTGCTGCAAGCGCTTAACAGAATCAGGCAAAGTATCACCAGGCTCAACAAAATTGTTGGAATCTTGGGCTTCATGCGCCTATTTCTCATTTTTTCTTGTACCCTGATTTTCATAATCATAATTAGATCCTCAAGTTGTTCATCAAAATCTCCATTTTCGGAGACCCTTGGCTTTAGCCATAGGGAGGAGAAAATGGGTACGCGAAGCGTTCGCTTCTGTACCCGTTAGACAAACGTTGTTATATATGATATGCTTTTTGCATGGATAGGACAATGATCGTACAACTCAATCCAACGCCAGAGCAAGCCAGCGTACTCAAGACAACGCTTGAGCACCAGACCGCTTGCTTTAATGCTGTCGCCCAGGAGGGCTTTAGCACTGCCTGTAGTAATGGCGTGGAGTTGCATAAACGTACCTACTATCCATTGCGAACACAATTCCCTGATCTGCCGGCACAATTGGTCTGTGCAGCCAGGGTGAAAGCCACTGAAGCGGTCAAGTCTGCTCTCACCTGGAAAACCAAGAAAGAGCAAGCCTATGCGAAAATTGTGGCAAAGGCCAAGAAGCAAGGCAAAGAGTCTCCCCCATTCAAGCCTGTTCGTTGCCCTCACAGCGAGATTGCTTGTATCCGCTATGACCAACGTTCATACTGGGTGAAGTGGGAGAGCATGACCTGTAGTCTCGCTACAGTGAATGGGCGAATTGAATTGCCTTTCACCGTGCCCGCGCACCTTGTCCAGTACATAGGCCATAAGCCATGCAGTGCTGATCTGTGCTATCGCAAAGGGCGCTACACACTCCATATCGTTGTATCCATTCCTGAACCTGCCGTTGTTCCCTCTCAAGAGGTAATCGGGATTGACTTGGGATTGAACCATCCTGCTGTCACCTCCAACCGCCAGTTCTTGGGGGAGAAGCGATGGAAAGAACAGGAACGCCGCACCTTCCGCTTGAAGCGTAAACTGCAAGCCAAAGGCACGAAGAGCGCCAACAGACATCTCCGACGGCTCTCTGGAAAACAGTTTCGGCGACGCAGAGACCACGACCACGTTCTCTCTAAGCGGATGGTTCAGAACTCCACTCCTGGCTCTACCCTTGTCCTGGAAAATCTCAAGAACATTCGTGAGACGAGCAATATGGGCAGAGGCAAAAAAGACAGCAAGAAACGAGACAATAAGCGACGATTGCATAGCTGGAGCTTTGCTCAACTGTACTTCTTTGTTGAATACAAAGCCCAGGCATGTGGTATCGCTGTGGTCAAGATCGACCCCAGGCATACGAGCCAAACCTGTAGCAGATGTGGCTATCAGCACCGTTCTAATCGTCGTTCTCAAAGTCTCTTCCTTTGTCGTAAGTGCGGCTACTGCCTCAATGCAGACTTAAACGCCGCGTTAAACATTCGAGAGAAGTACCTGGCTTCTCTTGCTCAGGGTGGTACATCTGTCCTGAGTGGGTTCGCCGTCAAGGAACCTATCGTTTCAGACCTTCGGGTCTAGGAACAAGCCCTGCCCTTTAGGGCTGGGGTGCTTGACCTCACTAAACCATCACAGAAAGGGGCTTGATTCTTACAGGGCGGTCACAACTCTATGCCAAAGGAGATTGGACCAGCTCATGCAGGCTCAAACGTCGACCCTCCTTTCAGCGAATATGCTCGAAAGGAAATTGGATCGTCGTCCCAGCAGCACCGGCCAGGTCTTACAGTCTCCAGTCATCATCGTCGCCTCGACTCTGGTTATCGCTGCCCTCTTTCAGCCGCTACGCAAGCGTATCCAGGCAGGCATCGACCGCAGCTTCTACCGCCGCAAGTTCGATGCAGCCAGGGTAGTGGAGGCGTTCAGCGCCACGTTACGCAATGAAGTGGGCTTGAATCAATTAAGCGCACGCTTACTGACCGTGGTGCAGGAGACGATGCAGCCCGCGCATGTCTCACTGTGGTTACGCCCTCCTGAACCATCCATGAAACGGAAAACGTGGCTGCTGGCAAGAAGCGATGTGGAAGAGGGTGTAGAACCATGATGCGATCTCATGTAGCCAGGGGTTACAAATTCTGCAAAAAGTACTATTTCATGGTGTATCTGAGGATAGCGGCTATTTTAATCCACGTATGATAGAGTGGATGGGGTTTTACCCGTCACTTAAACTGGAACTGCTATTCGTTTGCATTGAAATGTGTATGAAAGCAGTTTGTACCTCATGCCTGGAGCAGGGCACATATTTATATCAATTGTATAGCCAGCCGACACCGCTGGCAGAAAGAGGGTACCGTCATGGCACTACAAGCGACGAAAGATACTCCTAACTCACCCTCGGGATTGACGACAAACCTCGGCATAGCAGTGCGCGAGGAAGGCAGGCGCAAGCAGGTTGTGAGCGCCATTCTCCTGGTTATTGTGCTCTTTCAGTTGGTCAATTTGCCAGGGGCCATTATGATGCACAGCGTGATGGCGATTGGAACTGTATTGCTGGGCCTGGCGCTGTGTGGGGTGGCAATGATATTTAATCAATTCGGCAAGGTGGCGCTCGTTAGTGTATTGCTCATTCTGGTGGTTGACCTGGGATGCGGCCTCATGCTCTTGACTTCTCCGATGGGCCTGGATGTCGGTGATCTGCCGGTGTTCGATGTACTGATCATTTCCCTACTCATCGCCGTCTCCCTTCTTCCTGCGGTGACCGTCTTTGCCGTGGCGTTGAGTAATATTCTCTTCATCTTCGCGGTTTTGGCGTTCATGCCACGTACCCCTGAGCTGAACATGATGCTGGCATCGAATATGGCCTATAATACGATAGTCCAGCCCGTGACCTTGCAAATTGTGGTTGCCGTGGTCGCCTTCATCTGGGTTCGTAGCGCTCTGCGCGCCATCGCACGGGCTGATCGCGCCGAAGAGATCGCGCAGTTGCAGCGGCGCGAAGCTGAATTGCTGCGACATGATGCCGAGCGCACTCGACAGCTCGACATGGGGAGCGAGCATTTGTTGCACGTACTCGTGCGCGCGTCCAATGGCGACCGGTCGGTTCGTGCGAACCTACCCCCGGACCACCTGCTCTGGCGTGTCGGCAATGCACTCAATCTCTTGTTGACCCGGCTGCGGAGGGCCAACCAGAGCGCACAAGAGATGCAGCAACTGAGGGAGGCGAATGCCCGGTTGAACCAGATACGGTACGAGTCGAACATGGTATCTCAGCAGCCGGTTCGAACTTCCCAGTTCTACCCCAATCAGCCAGGCAATGGGCGGACCGACAAGGTAAAACTTGGATAAGGATGTGATGCAAACTCCTCTTCTGATTTTTGCTATAGTGGTGACTGGAACCCTGGCCATTCAGATCCTGGCCATGGCGATCTACAACTGGCGAAATAGCTGGAGGTATGGAAGGCGGGTCGAAGCCACAATAAAACAGATCCAGGTCTGGTTGGATGGCTGGTACGTTACTGCGGAATGGACCGACATGCTGACCGGGCGAAACTATACCTTCCACAGTCCACGTATCGAGTTCAGTTTAAGGCACCGGGTGGGCGATACTGTGATAGTCGACATTGATCCAAACAATCTTGAGCGATACTGGATGAGGCTCTGATCTCTGGGCAAGCAGCTACATAACCAACCAGGCTCTGTATCTATCAGAGTCACGACTTTGCTTGCGCAAGTAGTGCCAGCAGTGCTCCGGGTGTGACCACCTGATAGTCGCTGCCAAGCTGTTGCACCACCTGTTTGACATCTGAAGGACCCATATTCCAGGCCAGTAGATAGACGTTCAGGAAAAGCGGTCGCTGCTGATTTGCGGAGGCCGCGTTTTTGATGAGCTCGATTGCACCACTTACACTGCCAGCAAGACCGAGATTCTGATAGACTGGCACCGTGTTGTTGAGCAAAGACCAGCCTGGCGTGCTGCTGCCAGCGCCACTGAATATGCCATCCAGACCAAAGGGTGAGAGGGCCTGCACGAAGCGTTCTTGCAGCGCTTGATCAGTCAGCGCCATTCTTGAGCCTCCTATCAATGAAATGAGCGGGATGCCGCTACTCTGCAAGAGGCCGCTATCGAGTACTTCAAGTAGTGATAGATTCATGGCCTTCAGCAGTTCTCCCGTGCGCTGCAGAAAGTCTGGCAGGTGCTCTGCGGGCCAGCGTGAAGGAAACATATAGCCAGCACCGCTCGGTCCCGCTATGAACTCGTCATCAGGCGTAGCGGTGCGCATATAATAGGCGGCTAGAGCCGGTGCCGCCTGGATCAATGCTGGTGAAATGGTCCAGCCGATTGGAACTGAGCCACGAGCCGGGTCGCGCCAGAGGCGAAGCAAGTGATGCTGGTTATACTGGAGATTATCGCCGTCGCTGATTGTGAAAGAAACGTAGACCTGAGAGGAGCCACCCGGGCTACTTTGAACCGGGGAGGACTTTGAAGGCAGGGAGGCCTGGATGCCTGTCCATACCTCCAGGTTCGTCGCCAAATCGGTTGCCAGGACGGGAATTGCCGCTTTGCTGGTGAGTCCGACACCACTCGGCTCGTCAATGAACCAGCCGAGGTGCACCGTCCCCGCAGAAAAAGTGTTAAGGATCTCACGCATCACACAGCGCTCTGACTTAAAGTTGTTTGCGAGATCGGGGAGGAAGTCGCGTGAGTCGAGATAGTAGACGAAGGTGCGGGTAGCGACCAGAAATGAGCGAAGTCCAGTCGCGGTCTCAGGGTTGAGGCCGGCTACCAAACGCCCAGAGCAGTTGTTGAGGAGTTGCTGTGCCCAGCGATAGGCCTGGAGGCGGTTACTCCAGTGCTGAGTGCTGAGATCAGCCAGAACAGGAAGCTGAAACATTGCCTGGAGACCCTGAGCCTGACCTGGTGTGACAAGGAAGCCTTCGCGTTGACCTGCCAGTATCGTAGCAATGTTGATGCTGTCAGTGAAGGTAGGATCGTAGATGACTATGCCCTGGATGCTCCCGCGATAGCTGTTGAGGAGCGATTGGAGCAAGCTATCACCGCTATCAGGATGAATATCCTTTGGAAGAGATGCAAGTAGTTCTGTGAGCCAGAAGTCGTCATCATCTCCGCTAAGAAGATAAACTTGTGGCTTTGGGCGGTTAATCAGGCCCGCCATGGTTGTGACGCTGAGTTGCACCTCGTGTGAGGCTGAACGGATATCGTAGACGTCGAGGTGCTCAGGGGTTTGAAACGCGGGAAGTAGCCGATTACCGGACCAGTCGAGGCCCCCTACCTCTGTTCTATTCGCCATCATGTCTCCTCCTTAAGCCGCTGTCACCTGTTTTTAGATACCATTGTAACATTCATACCAAGGAACTGTATAGCCTACCAGGCCATTATTCCTCTGTTGTCCTATCCCTCCACCATACCGGTGATGCAATAATCCGAATTCTAAAAGTTCTTATCAAACCGTCGCGTAAAACTCCCTGCTTTAGCTGGGGGGATAGAAGGGGCGTTCCTTACCTGAGGCGGGGTGGATCAATACACTAACCTCTACCACTTGAGAATTTACTTTGTTTCTAGTAGAATGTAAGGCGTGAAAACGTTTGAATACCGCCTCTACCCAACTAAGCAGCAGGCTCGTTTGCTCATGGCATGCTTAAGCGAGTCGCGACAGCTCTACAATGAGATGCTTGCAACCCTCCAGGCACAGTATGAGCAGGATGGCACGTTCCCGACGAAGTACGATCTGAACAAACAGTTTGCCGGTCGCGGGAGTGAACACGTGCCTGCTTCCACCATCCAGATGCTCTCTGATCGCCTGAGTAAGGCTCTCAAACGCTTTCTTGCCGGACGTTCGTTGGGCGTCCCTGATGTGGGGTTCCCCCGTTTCAAAAAGCCAAATAGATGGCACTCTATTCAACTCAGACAGCATAAAACGGACTTCCAACTTGCCCCTGGTGGGAAGCATCTTGTCATCCCCAAGAAACTGGGTGGCGCTGTCAAAATCAAACTGCATCGTCCTCTTGAAGGGACACCGAAGACGGCTCACCTCGTGCATCGAGCCGATGGGCATTGGTATGCCTTGCTTGTCTGTGAGACTGAGCCGCACACGGAGCACACTCCAAGGGTGTGTGAGCACCCTGCGATTGGGATCGATGTTGGGTTGAAATCCTTCTTGACGGACTCCGAGGGGCGGACCGTAGACAATCCGCACTACTATCGCAAGAGCCAGAAGACGCTTCGGCGTCAGCAACGCACCATAGACCGTCGGAAAAAGGGGAGCAAGCGAAGACGGAAAGCTGCACGGAGCACCGCACAAACTCACCTCAAGATCAAGCGGCAACGCCAGGACTTTCACTATAAGGTTGCCAAGCCGTATGCTGAACGTTATCAAGTGATTGCCGTTGAGAAATTGAACATTGAGGGCATGGTCAAGAACCACCATCTCGCAAAAATGCTCTCGGTGTGGTAAGTTCGTCCAAGAGTCGTTGAGCGTCCGTACGCATAGCTGTCCTTCCTGTGGCTACGTTGAAGATCGTGATGTTAACGCCGCCAAGAATATCCTCAAAGTTGTAAGGCCAGGGCATGGCCTTCAGGAGCTAACGTACACCGATGGGTGCAGCGTTTCCTGAGAAGCCCCCGGCTTTAGCCGTGGGGAGTTGTCACTCTATTGTTGTAATAGTGACCAAGCGGTTGTAAGATATCCTCAGTGTTACATGAGTCTAAACGTCAATTCGTCAAAAAACAATGCGAAAAAATTCGGGTTCTTGAAAAGGGCTTGATTCATGATGGAGACACCTCTTCCGCTGAATACAGAAAGCCAGCCTACAGAGGCTCCCACCATTGTTCCTCTGATCCGCACGCCTGACCAGCGCGTGCGCGTGTTTATCAGCTCGACGCTCGATGAGCTGGCTCCGGAGCGCCAGGCGGCACGAGAAGCAATTGCTCAACTGCGTCTAACCCCTGTATATTTCGAAGCCGGGGCGCGTCCCTACCCGCCGCGCGAGCTGTACAGGGCCTACCTGGCACAAAGCGATATCTTCATCGGCCTCTACTGGCAGCGCTATGGCTGGGTCGCCCCGGGTATGGAGGTATCGGGGTTGGAGGATGAGTACCAGCTGGCGGGTGCCAAACCGAAGCTGATCTACGTCAAGACCCCTGCGCCCGAGCGCGAGCCGCGCTTGCAGAAGCTGCTCGACCGCATCCGCGTGGAGGATGTCGCATCTTACCAGAAGTTCGCCACGCCCGAGGAGCTGCGCGAGCGGATTGCCAACGACCTGGCAGTGCTCTTGACCGAGCGCTTCACCGGCCCTCTAGAGAGAGCAGTTCCCGCCCGGCTTGCCTCCTTGCCCCTGCCCCGCAGCCGGCTCATCGATCGCGAGCGTGAGCTCGCTCAAGCCAGGGCTCTGCTAGAGCGGGAGGATGTGGGGCTGGTGACGCTGACCGGGCCAGGAGGGGTCGGCAAGACGCGGGTGGCCGTGCAGGTGGCGGCTGACCTGGCTCACAAGTTCACAGATGGCGTCGCGTTCATCTCGCTGGCCGCGCTCAAGAACCCCACCCTCGTGGTGCGAGCCGTGGCCAGGGCGCTTGGCGTGTCCCAGGCGGGGAGTGGCTCGCTGGACGAGCGACTGCTGGCCTATTTGCAGCCCCGCGACGTATTGCTCGTGCTTGACAACGCCGAGCAACTGCTTGCGGCGGCTCCGCTGGCGGCCCAGGCGCTCGAACTGGCCCCACGGCTCAAACTGCTTGTGACGAGCCGCGAGCCCCTGCGCGTCCGCGACGAGCAGATCGTGCCGGTGCCACCACTGGCGCTGCCGGAGCGGGCGCATGTAGCCAATCTTGAGCACCTCGTGCAGATCCCGGCAGTGGATCTATTCGTAACTCGCGCGCGTGAAACCAGGCCCGATTTCGCCCTGACAAGCGAGAACGCGGCCACCATCGTCGAGATCTGCCAGCGCCTGGATGGGCTGCCACTGGCCCTCGAACTGGCCGCGGCTCACCTGTCGATGCTCTCTCCTGGTGGCTTACTGGCACGACTGGAGCGCCGCTTGCCGCTGCTCAGCCGGGGAGCGCGGGATCTGCCAGAGCGCCAGCAGGCGCTTCGCAACACGATTGCCTGGAGTTACGACCTGTTGGAGAAGGGCGAACAGCAACTATTCCGGCGTCTCTCGGTCTTTGCGGGGGGGTTCACGGTGGAGGCGATACAAGGGGTCTGCGTTTTCGATGCTGAGAGGCCCTTGTCCCCGGCGCAGGCCGGCAATGGAGCGGTGCTGGAGCAGCTGGCGCAACTGCTGGACAAGAGCCTGGTGCAGGCGCAGCAGGGTACAGGCGGAGAACCGCGCTTCACCATGCTGGAGACGATCCGCGAGTATGCCACAGAGCAACTGCAGGCAAGCGGAGAGGAGGCCATCGTGCAAGAGCGACATATGCACTACTTCCTGCACCTGGCCGAGGAGGAGGTGCCCCGCTGGCCCAGCCCTGAATCAGAGGTGTGGCTGGAGTGGCTGGAGCACGAGGACGCCAACCTGCGCGCTGCCCTGGCCTGGAGCAAAGCCAATAAGGACGCGGTTGAGATCGGGCTGCGCCTGGTCGGAGCACTCTACGTGTACTGGTTCCTGCTCGGCTATCTGCGCGAGGGACGAACATGGCTGGAGGAGATGCTGGCGCGGAGCGGGAGCAGCGATAGGAGTGTTGCACGAGGCCGGGCACTTTTTGGTGCGGGGCTGCTGGCCTGGGCCGAAGACGACCTCGCAACCGCCTCCTCTCGCGCAGAAGAGGCTTTATCCATTGTGCGCGAGGCGGGAGACAAGCGATTGACCGCCTACGTGGAAGCGATATTGGGGTTTGTGCGGATGAGTCAGAGGGACATCGAGGCGGCGCGTCCGCTGTTCGAAGAGAGCTACATCCTGTTCAAGGAGCTGGGACATGTCTGGGGCGAGGCGTTCACGCTCTATAATCTTGGCGTTGCCGCCTATCGCTCAGGCGATCCTGCGGCGGCGCGCTCGCACCTGGAGGAAAGTTTGCGGCTCTTCCAGGAGCAAGGAAACGTGCTGTTCGCTTCATTGGTGTTGACTGCGCTGCAGGTCATCGCCTCGACCCAGGGCAACGAGGAAATGGCGCGCTCCCTCTACCAGCAGAGCCTGCCGCTCATGCAGCAGGCCAGGAACCGGGGGGCGCTCGGGCTGTTCTTGATTACCACCGGGGATATCTGGCTGCATCATTACAAGGACGAGCAACAGGCGATGGTGAGCTACAAGGAGGGTCTGAGCCTGTGGCAGGATCTGCAACATGTTGAGCAGGGCACCGGCATTGTCAAGGCGCTGGCAGGACTGGCCGAGGTGGCAGCGGCCCAGGGACAAGCAGAGCGAGCGGGACAGTTGTTTGGAGCCGCCGCTCGCCTGCTTCCACCTGCCGGAACCTACCGGGATGATTTGAGCAGACGTGTCGCTGCGGCTCGTGCGGATCTCGATCCAGCCACATTCGAGGATGGATGGAGCGCGGGGCAGGCGATGACGCAGGAGCAGGCCATTAGCCTTGCGCTGGGATAAGACCCAACTGTTGCATCAGGCTCAAGATATCTTCGTTACTATTTTACAGGAAAGTACCCGGTTGTCAAAAAGCGTTCTGGACGCAATGCGATGACAGCAAGAGGCTTGCCCGCGCTCTGCTGAGCCCGTAACACTCCTGCTGGACCGGTGATGTACTTCAGGATAAGTTTGTGCGCCCAGATTTCATCGGTATCAGGCTGCACTTGCGCATAGCCACGCACAATGATCTGGCGATATGGACGGCTGCCCGCCTCCGTCTGGCTTTCTTCAAGAGCAATACACAGCCCCGCTCGTGGGTCACGAGCGAGGTCATATACATGACGTCTCTCCTGCCCGCTGGACATGTAAAATATGCCGTCTTCCCAAAGGAACCAGAGAGGAGTAATGCGAGGAAACCCGGCAGGATCAAGCGTTGCCAGATGCGCTGGAATCGCCAGATGCAGTAAGTGGGCTATTTCTTGCTGTGAGAGTGTGCGAACAGAAGTTGGGGTGTCGTCTGTTGCCATTTTCTTCTCCTAATTAGAACATGCCATTCTCATTTGGAGAGTCCGCCGGCATGGCCTGGCCTATGTCCCACAGCTCAACGATAAGATCACACTCGAAGCGGAAGATATGGACGGTGGCTACTTCAACGTCACCTGGCTTCAGTTGCACGCGGGAGTGAACTGCCACAAAGTCCCCATCCTCAAGGGCGTGTTGAACCTCAAGAACCTTGTCCGGAAACCTGATCGCATTCTCCTCCATAGCAGCCATGAGCCCTTGCGCGTTGCCCTGGAAGAAAGGGTTGTGATGGCGAAAGTCCGGGCCGACGTAGGCGTCGTATGCCTCGCGCACCTTCCCCGAGCTGGAGAGACGCAGGTATGATATGGCCGCTTCCTTACGGGAAATGTTTCCTGTTGGTTTACTCTGCATCGAACTGCTCACTTTCTTTTCCTCCGCCTGGTCGCTCCTGCTCGCGGATGACGGCTGCCCACCGGTGCCGGCGCGCCAGGCCCTCCAGCACAAGCTGGGAGACATCCGGGACCAGTAAGGCCAGACGTGTCGCAGGCGTAGCGATCGTGCGGCTCCGGCGCTCAATGCCTCGCACCAGCAAGGCGGCGGTCTCCTCCACAGGCCTGGGCTTCATCATCCAGAGTCCTGGAAGCCCGCGCATCAAGGGGTGTTCCACATCGCGCCGGGCGGTCTCCGTGGCCGTGTAGACGAGATGGGCGGTCCCGACATCCACGCCCAGGCCCTGGACTTCCAGGCGCAGGGTGTTGGCGAACGCCTGGAGGCCAGCCTTGCTGCTATTATACGCGGCGTGGAGCGGTCCCTGGACCGTGCCAGCGACGGAGGATACGAATAAGATGTAGCCCTGGGCAGCGATCACGTGCGGCAGGACGGCGCGGACGGTCTGCCATGCACCCAGCAGGTTCACCATGATGACCTGGTCGAAGGCGTGCGGGTCACCCCGCTCGACCGATCCCACCGTCACCACTCCGGCGTTGACCAGCACCACCTCGAGAAGTCCAAAGCGATCCAGTGTGGCGGCTACCGCGGCATCGAGCGCACCGGGCTGCGTGATGTCGACCTGCTGGCACAGGGCTGCTCCCCCGAGGTCGACGGCGAGCTGGTGCAGGGCGTCGCCTTGCACGTCCACTAAGGACAGGCGCGCCTGCCGCGCCGCAAGAAGCCGGGCCGTCGCGGCGCCAATCCCGCTTGCCGCCCCCGTGATCAGGACACTTCTACCGGTCACGTGCCATTTGCTATCTCGCATGATGATCTCCCCTCTGATCCAGCAACAATGCCTTGATGCTTGTCCGTACCTCTGCAATACCAGGAGCTGGCTAGCTCATGGTCCCTTTTGTTCGGCCAATTGCTGCTTTCGTTTCGCCATTTCCTCCTTCACTTTGACCATGCGCTCTTCCGCACTAAGCTCTTCCCATGTTCTTTTACTTGCAGACGAACTGATGGGTCGCTTAAAGTAATAGAGGGAGTGGTTAACGGGCCTGGTGGGCACAATGCCGACGAGTTCCCATCCATCCGTTCCTAATTGAGATAGTAATGCTCCCCATTCTTCTGGTGTTTGGACTCCTTCATAAGTTCCGTTTTCACGGCTGCTGTAGACGTGGATCGTCACCTGCTTCGGCGTCCATCCCACTTCACAATATTCCCACTGCTGCATCCTCCGACTCCTTTCACCGGGATTGCATCGAGCGAACACACAGGATATGAGCCAGTAATAGTATCGTCTTTGCTTACGCAAAGTGCAACAAAGACTCCTTACTCAGCTGTGTCTCAGACTTTTCACAGGATCAACTCAGAAAGCCAGGGTAGAGTTATGTGTAGTTCGATACGACAAACGACAACACCTAGAGGAGATATACCCTATGTTAGCAGATCGTCCTATCCATACTCCGCTCCCGGCAACCGATATGGAACGCGCCAGGCGCTTCTATGCTGAAAAGCTGGGGCTGACCCCAGAGAGCGAATTGCCTGATGAACGCGATGGTCTTTTCTACCGCTGTGGTCGAGGTACGAGATTCCTGTTATTCCCCTCACCACATGCTTCCAGCGGGACTCATACGCAGATGACCTGGCTAACTGACGATATTGAGGCCGACGTCGCCGAACTCGAAGCCCGAGGGGTGGTCTTTGAAGAGTATGACACACCGGATCTGAAGACTGTTAATGGTGTGGCAACAATCGGGGAGAGCAAGGGAGCCTGGTTTAAAGACAGCGAGGGGAATCTTCTGGCTTTAGGGCAGTTTGATTAGAGCCGATAATGACTTTTAACGACCAAGATCGGTCTTGTCATGCTGAGCGGAGCGAAGCATCTCTGTGCCCCTCGCGCCAGATCCTTCGCGGAGTTTACCCTGAGCGTAGGGAATGGGCTCAGGATGACAAACCTTTACCGAACTTGAATGGTAATAATCATAATCGGCGGTGGGCGCGATAAATCGGGCCCCTACAGATGGCCGTAGTATTGTGTGAATATGCATTACTCCACCTATGATTCCTGCGCCGCAATCTCCGCCAGTGTGCGATTGGTGGTGGCGGAAAAATCATAATTGTTGGCGTCATATCCTGGCTGAACGTACTCATCTTGATGCTTGATGAGCAGCCAGGATTCCTTCTTGCCAAAGCCGCGTGTGCGAACCAGGGCGAAGGAACCCTGAAGCTTCTTTCCATAGAGACGGAATTTCACATTGCCCGCTTGCAGTCCCTCGCGCATAGCTGCCTCCGCTTCGCTTCTATCCACAATCTCATGACGGATACCCTTAGAGACCTCTCTTTCCGGGATATACGTTCCCTCGTCCCAGACCATTACCGGTCCCGCTCCGTATTGATCTTCTCCAAGCACGCCTTCAAAGTGGCGGTACTCAAGCGGGTGGTCGCCGGTCGGCATAGCCAGGCGCTTCACGCTGTTGTCGAGCGATGGCCCTTTGGGGATCGACCATGAAGGCATGACGCCATCGACTTCGAGGCGAAAATCATAATGCAGTGTCGTCGCTTTGTGCTTCTGGACGACGAAAACCAGTTTCTCAGATGGATTGGTGGTAGACATCGCTTCTGCTCCTTTGTTTCATGGCATGACCGCCATTGCCTGCATTGTTCTTTGGTTATGGGGTTTATTGCAGACAACCCTGCCATAAGGATATCACGAAGATATATGGGTTGATCAGGGATGGATTTGCTTTGACTGAGAGGGTTGGTATAATGGTTGTGCGGTCAAACAGGGAAAACCATCAAATGAAGGAGGCATGAAAATGACAGCTTTTGTGTCACTGTTCCGCGGCATCAATGTTGGAGGTCATAAGGGGGTACGGATGGGCGATCTCAAAGATCTGTATGAATCTCTGGGATTCAAGGATGTCGCAACCTATATCCAGAGCGGAAACGTGGTATTTACCGGTGATGACGCAGACGTGGCACGACT
>Ga0187846_10000357_pt1 | contig 26936 bp, 35 predicted proteins | sample TC_taG_FD_161473 | JGI IMG/M metagenome (GOLD analysis project Ga0187846, IMG submission 161473) | Biofilm microbial communities from the roof of an iron ore cave, State of Minas Gerais, Brazil - TC_06 Biofilm (v2) | ecosystem: Environmental > Terrestrial > Deep subsurface > Cave > Wall biofilm... | reverse complement strand
GCATCCCAACCGCGCATCGGACGTCCCCCACATCTCGTCACGCGACGCCCATTGTGCCCCAATATCTACCAAAAGGTCGACTTTTTCCGCTTCCTGCTAAGGGAGGGTACTGACGCGCAGATATCGAATCTTGAGACCGATGTGGCTCGGTCTGGGGTTGCTCGCGCTCGCGGGTTGCGCCGCGCAGCCGACCAGGACCGCCTCGCAGGCGCCGGTTCCGGCGCTGCAGGCGGGCATGGCACGGGTGTGGGTTCTGCGGCAGCCGAACGCACCGGGGAGAAATGTCGCAGCGGCGGATCCGATGGTTTATGTCAATGGCGCCCCCCTTGTTCAAAGTCGGCAGGGCACCGTTTTCTTTCACGATTTCCAACCGGGGACCTACCAGTTCACGGTGCAGCCATACGGAACCCCGCCAACCTCGTCGACACCCTGCAGCTGGCACCCGGGATGGAGGCCTATGATCAGGTCCAGGCGGTGCCCAACTGGGAAATAGGCTCGACGGCCGGGTGCGCAAGTTTCGCCGTGCTGACGATGTCGCCGCAGGACGCCCAGCCATATCTGCAGACGATGACCAATCTCGGCCAGCGCTGATCAGAGAGGGAGACCAAAAATGACCGGAAGGCTCGGCCGGTTCGCTCTCATCGTGGGAGCCATGGCGCCGCTTCTCCCAGGATGCCCCCAACCCAATCCGAACATCATGGCCGGGCAGTCGGACATAGCCGGGGAGAAATGTGCCGTCTGCATGGCGACGACCCCCGGTGATTACTGGGCGTGCCACGCGATCTGCGTCCAGCGCGTCGAGGACGAATCGGCTTATTTGAAGGCGATTGGGCGGTAACCGGGCCGCCGATCTTATTAGCATGAGTGAACTATACGCTTACGTCTGGCGGTCATCGGCATCACAACAGATTGTCCTGATTATCTTGGCAATTATGGCCGCCGTGCTGGCGACGGCGCCGCTCGAACTACAGCGTCATATCATAAATACCCTCGCCGGGCACGAGAGGGTTGAGCGGCTGGGCTGGCTCTGCGGAGGCTATCTGATTGCGGCGCTGGCCATCGGCGGCCTCAAATATATTGTAAATATCAAAAGCTCAGGCCTCGGGGAGTCCATGACCCGATCCCTGCGTGAAGAAGTTCTACGTAGCTCCTCGCGGTCTATCAACCCAGATGCAACGCGCGATGAAACCAGAAAGAACCAATCGGGAGGATTGGTTACCACGATCTCCAGCCAAGCCGAGGCGGTCGGGAAATTTGTCGGGGACTGCATCTCGACCCCGATAGTGCAGGCAGGTACGCTCCTCAGCGTGTTGAGTTATATGCTGTATACCGAGCCTCGTCTCGGCGTGGTCGTCTTGTTCATCTCCATTCCGCAGATCTTCGTCGTCCCCATGATCCAGCGCCGCTTGAATGTTTACGTCAGAGAGCGGTCGCACACGTTGATGCGCGCCGGTGACTTGATGGTTGACCCTGCACTTGGCCGCGGATCATCCGCCGGTTCTCTGGGCAGCGAGATCGCCAAAGCATTCGAAACAATCTATTTTGCCCGGCTACACGTCTTTAAGCTGAAGTTTGGATTAAAATTACTAATCAGCGCCCTGCAATCGATGGCTATCTTTGTTCTCCTGTTTGCCGGCGGGATCATGGTCCTGAACGGAAAGACCGAAATCGGCATTGTGGTGGCCTTCATCAGCGGGCTCGACCGCGTCCTCGATCCTTGGCGTGAGCTGATGGCTTTCGTGCGATCAACTTCCGCCGCGAGGATCCAGTTCGACCTGATCGTGGGCACCTTGGGTAGGAAACTTTGAGATCGTCGAGGAGAGTTCGCCGATAGGCGGCGTTCTCCATCACTCGCCCGGCGTTTCTGCCGAAACCCGCCCGTTTGGCCAGCCGGCACAATCCACACTGCAAGGCTCGCGGGCCGGACCGTAGGAAGGAGGCGGGCAATGGCCAAGGCTGAACTTCGGACGAACACCTATGATGCCATCATCATTGGCACCGGACAGGCAGGGCCCCCGTTGGCGCACAATTCGCCCTGTTTCGGGGTCGCCAAGCCGCAGGGCGCGGCGTTGCTAAAGTTCGAATGGCCGCTCTACGAAGGCGGATTGCTGCAGAACAAATTGAGCCTGGCCCAGTCGAAGCGCGAAGAGGCGGCGGACGAGCTAAAGGGCCAAACGGACCAGGCTTTGCGCGAGGTGGCGCTCGCCGACGACCAGGTCGATACGGTGCTGCAACAATACGATGCCGCCATTGCGCTGCAGACCGCATCCGAGGCCGCCTTCCACAACGCCAGCGATTCCTATGCGCAAGGTGTGGGTACGTTTACCGACGCGACCTCGGCGCAAACGGGGCTCGCCACGGCGCGGGCCGCAGTGGCCCAGGCACACGCACAGTCGCTGATCAATGCGGCGGCACTTGCCTTTGCGACAGGCGAGCTGACGTCAAGCACCGATTTCGCCACTGCGACACCCCGGTAATCCTTTTGGTCAAGTGTTCCGCGCGGCCCGCGCCCAGGAACAGGTCGACGCGCTCGGTGGTCGCATGGGGCAGCATTCCAGGTCCTCCTCATCGAGCTCAAGAAGCCTCGCCTCAAATGTGCATGGGGACCTCTACGCCTAGGGTGCCGACCGGCGGGAACAGCTAGAGTGCCTTCGCTGTTGTCCCGGTCAGTAGGTCCGCCTTGCGGTTGAGCGCAGCGATCAGACCGTCGATGCCGTCGTTTTTCAGGATGGTTGCGAATTCCGAGCGGCGCGTCGCCACTTCGCTGATCGCACCGTCGAGATAGATGTCGGAGATCAGCCAGCCCTCGCCACTGCGGCGCATCATGTAGTCGACCTTGACCGGCTCACCGTCGGCTTTGATGATCTGGCTCTTCACCATCACGCCGGATGGCGCGGGCTGCTCGCCGGTCACCTCAAGCTTCTGCCCAGCATAACTGTCGAAGCGGTCGGCATAGATTGCCGAGATGTAGCGGCCGAAGCTTTCGGTGACCTGCTGGTGCTGGGCATCGCTTAGCCCAGTCCATGACGGGCCGACCGACAACCGCGCCATCGAAGCGATATCGAAGCTGCGGCGAATGACTGGCGCCAGTTGCGTGAAGCGGCCGCTGCGCCCCAGTGTCCGGCCGTTCTTCATCGTGTTGAGCAGCGCGTCGTAGAGGCCCTGCACGGTATCGCCGCCGCTCGATGGTGCGGCATGAACCGGATAGGAGAGCATGCCGAGACCAAGCCCCGCGATGAGAGCTGCGGCTTTGGAGACCGGTGTCTTCGAACGCGTCGCCCGACCCATGTCTAGGTTCCTCCTGTAGAATGACGGATCGAGCCTAATAGGGTGCTTTAGGTTGTGCTATTGGACCTGCGGAAGCATGAATACCGCCTCAGAATCATTCCTATTATACTTTGGTTTAGAGCGGCTCTAAGAAAGCCGCTCCGCGTCGGCGACTGCGGTGGCCGTGAGGTAGGCCCGATCCGAGACGCCGGTCTATCAGGTCCGAGATTTTTCCGCTGTGAGGTCCAGCTTGTCGGCCATCCGGGCCAAGTCAGGCAGAGAGGCCGCCCTCATCTTTCGCATGACCTGGCCGCGATGGACTTTTACAGTGATCTCGCTGATGCCGATGTCATAGGCGATCTGCTTGTTGAGGCGGCCGGTCACCACCAAAGCCATCACCTCACGCTCGCGGGGGGTGAGGGTCTCAAAGCGCGCCCGCAACGAGGCCGCTGCCTTTTCGTTCTCCAACCAAGCGCGATCTCGCTCCAGGCCCAGCTGGATCGCATCGAGCAGGTCTTGATCGCGGAACGGCTTGGTCAAGAACTCTATCGCCCCTCCTTTTATAGCCTGGACGGACATCGGGATGTCGCCGTATCCGGTGATGAAGATGATTGGGACGTGAATGTTCGCCGCCGCTAGCTCCCGTTGAAAATCGAGACCGCTTCGGCCTGGCAACCTGACATCGAGCACCAGGCAAGCGGGACCTTCCGGCCGCCCTTCTTTGACAAATTCCGGCACCGAATCTAACGCCTTGACTTGCAAGCCAACCGAACGCAGCAAGCCCTCGAGCGACTCACGGATCCCCGGGTCGTCATCGACGATGATGATGGTCGGCGGCGCAGACATCGTTCCCGCTCACTGCAATAGAGACGCCGCAGCTCTCGCTGCAGCGGCGATCCCGCAACCGAAACATCCTAAAATCGTGCCGTCGCAGGAGAAAGGCTTTTTGTCTCGGCTGAGACTCACCGACGACCAACCAGGTTCGCTCTCGCACAATCCTGTTTAAACCAAAGTATAATCGCCCGCTGTTCAGTTTTGTCTTATCTTGCCAAAATGATGTCGAATATCCCCGGTCGCATGCCCCGATAGCAGCCCGTTTGTTTTCCGGGGTCTGGATGAAGGAGTTAATGTGCCCAAAACCAAGCTGCTGATCTCGGTGGTCGACGATGATGAGTCGATGCGCGAGGCAGTTAGGGGGCTCATGAAGTCGTTGGGATATACGGCCGAAGCTTTCGCATCTGCAGAAGAGTTCTTGGGCTCTCGCCAACTTCCTCGGACCTCCTGTCTGATCGCGGACGTACAGATGCCCGGCATGACAGGGCTCGAGCTGCATCGCCACCTGGTGGCGTCGGGCAAGACAATTCCAACCATTCTGATCACAGCTTACCCCGACGACCGCATGCGGGCGCGGGCGTTGGGGGATGGGATCGTTTGTTATCTGAGCAAGCCGTTTGACGAGAACGACCTGCTCGCCTGTATCCGCTCGTCGCTTCCCTCCGAAGCCGATAACGCACCGGCCTGACCATTAGCTGCGGCCGGCCGCCGTTCGCCCGCAGCGATACCCGCGGGGCGAAGCGGCGCGTGATGGAGGCAAGTACGACTGGAAAAAGTCCGCCGGTTGATGTTTGGTATGTCGAGTGGCCGAAGACAGGAGAGCTACTCGAAAACGGCGATGAAGCCTATAGATTTCAGAATATTGTGGCGCACCGCAGCCGGGCTTTTCGTCGGCTGCGCCGGACTTGCACTACTGACCTGGATCGGTGTCGCGTTCGATTTCAGTCATCCGGCGACGGGTTCCCTGCTTTACATGATTGTCATTGTGCTGCTGTCGATGACGGGCAATATCGCGACCGGGATCGGATTGGCGATCATCGCCACCTTCTGCTTGAACTACTTTTTCACCGAGCCGCGCTTCAGTTTCCAAGTCAACGCTCTGGAAGATATGGTCGCGGTGACCGCCTTCGCATTGACGGCCGTGACCATCGCCATCCTTGTCGGAAGAGCGCGCCGGTCGGGAGAAACGGTGGCGCTAAGGGATCGGCTTCAAATTATCATTGACACAATTCCAGCAATGGTCTGGAGCATTTCGCCCGACGGCTCGTCCGACTTTTTAAATAAACGGTTTCGTGACTATACCGGTCTCTCCCTGGAGGACATACGCGACTGGGCCCGGACGGATGCACTACATCGCCCCTGGATGAATGCACTCCATCCCGACGACCGCGCCCTGGACGACTGGAGTGCGGCGCTCGCGCCCGGAGAGCCGTTTGAAAAGGAGGCGCGTCTGCGGCAGTTCGACGGGGAATATCGCCGGTTTCTGTTGCGCTTTGTCCCGCTGCGCAACGAACGGGGTGGCATCGTCGAATGGTACGCACAGAGCACCGACATCGAGGATTTGAGGCGCACCGAGGAGGAATTGCGTCGGCACGAGGCTCATTTGCGCGATGCGCGGATGGAGCTCGCCCACGCCAATCGTGTGACGACCACAGGCCAACTGGCGGCTTCGATCGCCCATGAGGTCAGCCAGCCGATCTCCGCAGCACTCACCAACGCCAATGCGGCGCGGCGGTGGCTTGGTGCCGAGCCGCCAGACCTGAAAGAGGTCCGGCAGGCACTCGACCGGATCATCAGGGACGGCGGTCGCGCCAGCGACATAATCGGCCGCATTCGCGCCCTCGTGAGAAAGGCGCCGCCGCGGAACGACCAATTGAACATCAACGAGACAATCCTCGAAGTCGTCGCGCTGAGCCGCAGCGAACTGCGCAACGGCAGGACTTTGCTGCAGACGCAGCTGGCGGTCGGCCTACCGCTGATTTCGGGAGATCGGGTCCAGCTTCAACAAGTGATGCTAAACCTGATCCTCAACGCTGTAGAAGCGATGAGCGGATCAAACGAGGCCACGCGAGAGCTGCTGATCAAAACCCAGCAAGATGGTCCGGGTAGCGTGCTTGTCGCGGTCCAGGATTCCGGCCCAGGGCTGAAGCCGGAGAGCCTGGATCGGGTCTTCAACGCATTCTACACAACCAAGCCCGGCGGGATGGGCATGGGCCTGTCGATTTGCCGCTCGATTATCGAGGGGCATGGCGGACGGGTGTGGGCTGCACCAGGTCTCCTCCAGGGCGCCACCTTTCAGTTCACGCTGCCTCAGCTGAGGGAAACCGCGTCCTAAGCGGGCGTTAGCTGCGGGTCGGCTCATTAATCGCGATGGTGCGCGGTCTCTCAGAGGCTGTTTCCCGAATGAGGAAGGAGTGGCCACATTCGTCAAATTGTGTTGAACAAATCGGTAGCTGCGCGAGGTGGACTTTCGTTGGCATCCGTTCCGTTTAGCACTAATTTCTAGCGGAGGACGACGTGGACACGGCCTACATCTCAGCGTTGTCTGCCCTCGGAGGAGCCACAATTGGCGGACTAGCATCGTTCGGAAGCTCGTGGCTGACCCAGCGGAGTCAGCTTCGATTCGCGCACCATGAAGCGATTAAGACCAAGCGGGAGGAGCTCTATGCCGAATTCGTTGACGAGGCCTCTCGCCTCTTTGGGGACGCGTTGGGTCACCAGAAGGATGATGCCGCGGACCTGGTCAAGCTCTTTGCTCTGCTGGGACGGATAAGGCTCGTATCGCCCCGATCAGTCGTCACGGCTGCGGAGCGGACATTCGACACGATCGTTGAAGTCTACCTTGGGCCTAATCGCACCATGCACGAGGTGCTGGACGATGTGCATCGGGGCGGGTTCAATTTCCTTATTGAATTCGGCGAGGCCTGCAGACAGGACCTGGCTCGCGACTGAGCGGTGAGAAGCATTCGGAGCATGCCGGGTGAACATTGCGTGCCGGACACATCTCGAACGATAGCGCGTTACACAGCGTCCTATTTCGAGATCGTGATCGGAATCCCGACGTTCTCGATCCGGCCGATTGTTGTTTGGAACAAGATGCTGAGAATCAGGAAAGTCGTGCGGTCCCATACCGTGTCATTCACCGAGTAATAGTGACCGTCGTAATAAACGGTTGGGAGTCTCTGATCTGGTGGCGTATCGGTTACATTAATCTTTAATGTCGCTATGGCCCCTGCTTCCGGCTCTTCAGTCGGTACGTCGGGCCTAACCTTGAACTCTGGGGCGATCCTAATGCCTGTCGCGATAAAATTAAGAATCTGAAACATGCTCCTTAACTTGATCGCGCCTTGGGTAGGGTAATCGCCACTCGGTCCATTTGGCTGAATATCCAGATAGACAAACCCACTCGGGTTCTTTTTGATCTTTTCGTCGAGCTCGAATCGCTGCTGGTCGGTCAGCGCCATCGGGTCGAAATTCACCACGACGACCCGGCCGGCTTGCAACCGCGTCAGTTCATAATTGCCGTTCGGTTTTTGTCGCCATCGCAATCCCATGTTGAAGCCGTTGTTGATATCCCCGGCGCTCGGAGTGTTCTTGAAATCGGCAATCAGGGTTTCGTTAAAGACGAGAGGGCGTACAAACAGCTGGCGATTGTCGTTCAGCCGCTGCAGCTGAGCGGCAATCCGACGGAATTCCTCGTACTCTTTTGGTCGTCGTGGATCGTTTTCAATGAAGCGCACAAACCGGCCATCCGGTTTCTGGACCTCTATTCCCGCGCCCATCAGACGCATGGCTTGGTCGATCCTGCCCCTTGAAACACGAGAAACTCGAAGATCGTGTCTTGAAAGGGCGTTGCGACCCGCTCGGTAAACTCTTTGCCCGAAATGGGAGAGATGCTGAACGTCGGATTCTCCGACGCGCTCCCACCGATGTTGAGGTTAAGGAAGTTGGTTCCCTTCGACTCCGTGATCTCACCGCTGGCACCCAGCATTGTTGTCCAGTTGAACGTTGCGGCAATGCTCGAAGTCGACGTGAAGTGAACGGGCTCGTTGTTGGAGACGCGGGCGATGTTGAGAAGCACGAGCTTTTCATCGAGCGTCCGGGTGACTTCATCGTAGCCAAGCACCTGCCGCTCGAGTACCGGCGGCCCCAGGCAGCCGCTAAGAGCGACAGCAATCGCGCCTGCGACGAGGTTGAGGATTGCACGACGGCCAGCGGTCACTCGGCTCTCCCGGCTCCGAGAGAATGGATTTGTGCAGACCCAGCTTTCAGTTGCGCGGCTGGCGACAAGGCAGTCCAACCCTACCTCGGCAGCGGGAACTGCATTGTGACTGCAAATCTTGCCGCCTATGGACGCTCTGCGTAGAAGGCGCTTGCCGCGTTGATTTCCGCCGGCGTCATCCGGCGCGCGATGTTGCGCATCTGCTCGCCGATGTCGTTGTGACGAGCGCCGGTCGCGAAGGCCTCCAGCTGGGTGTGCAGATACACGGCGGGCTGTCCCTCGAGCCACGCAGCGCTGGCCTTGCTGTCGACTTCGCCGTGACAGGCCCCACAGGGCGCGATGCCGCGTAAGGGTGACCCGCTTGCGACGATACGCGGCGGTTCGCCGGCGGCAGGCTGGGGAGCCGAGACGCGCGGCAGATAGGCGTAGTACGCGGCGAGATCGCGCATGTCTGCGTCGATGAGATCGGCCACAAGCGGGGCCATCACCGCGCTGGCGCGCGCGCCCGTTTTGAAGTCGACGAGCTCTTTGTAGATCGTGACCGGGTATTGCCCGGCGAGATTGGGCGTATCGGCTTGGCTCAGGCCGCGGGCGCCATGGCACATCGTGCAGCGCAGAGCCAATGTTGCGCCCCGCCCGATTGATTCCGCGCTCGCGCCCTGGAGCATCTGCGGATCGATCTCGACGCTTGTCGTCAGAAAATCGGCGCGGACGATTTGCGTGCCGGAAGCTGCGTTCCGAACGAGTCCAGCGGCACCGCAGATCGCGTCCCACACACCTTTGAACTGCTCACCTGGGTGTGCGAGCGGCAGCCACACGAAGCCGACGACAGCAGCGACAAGCGCGATGGCCGCGGTAATCCCGACGCTCGCGGTGAACCAGGGATTGCGAAAGGACGCGATTCTTTCGCGGCTCACCACCGCTCCCCGACCTTGACCGCCGGCACCGCCGTGCCCGGCGTTGCCAGGGAATGCGCGATCGGAAAGCCGTAATTCACGATGGTCAGGGCTACCATCAGGCCGAGCCACAGCCCGAAGCCGTTGAGCGCAGCCGGCAACGCGCGCGGCGGGCGTACCGCGACGCTGAAACGGTAGGCCGCCGGCTCGGTCCGCGGCGCCGTCTGCCCGCGCACCAGCACGACGAAGAACAGCACGCCAGAGAGCACCAGGATCGCGCCACCGACGACCGACATCGTCACCGATGCGGCCTGCGCGGCGATCGCCGGGTCGGTGTAGTCGTAGAACGCCATCCGTCGGGGCATGCCGAGAATGCCGACCCAGTGCCACGGGAAGGTCAGCACGATCATACCCACGAACCACGTCCACAGCTGAGCACGCATCAGGCCAAAGCTGTCGAGCGTGCGTCCGGTCAAATGCGGCCAGATGTCGTACGCAATCACGAAATACATGATGACGATCGCGCCGCCGAAGATCAGGTGAAAATGGCCGGTAATCCATTGGGTGTTATGGACGGTGGCGTTAAGCTGATAGCTCATGTTGATCAGCCCGCCGGCGCCGCCGAAACCGAGCATGACAAAAGAGAGGGCGGCCCCGAGCATGACCGGGTTGCGCCACGGCAGCGCCTTCAGCCACCCCAGAACCCCTTTGCCGCCGCGCAGGCGCCCGGCGATCTCCACGGATGCGCAGATCGTGAACACGGTCAGCGAGGTCGGCAACGTGACGAGTGCCGTAAACACCGAGTGCAAATATTTGAAACCCGAGCCGACTTGCGGATCCTCGAACGCGTGGTGGATGCCGATCGGCATTGCGACGATGAGGAACAGGATGAAGGCAATCCGGCCCATCGTGTCGCTGAACAGCCGGCCGCCAATCGCCCGCGGCACGATCGTGTAATAGGCGATGTAGGTCGGCATCAGCCAGAAATAGACGATGGCATGCAACGTCCAGGAGAAGAAGACGCGCGCCAGCCCGGCGTCGATCGTGCTGCGCCAGCCGAGCGCCACCGGGATGATCTGAAAGAGCAATTCGAGCGCCGCACCGACCGCGGTCCAGGCCCAGAGGTATGAGCCCGCGACCGTCGCGAACATCGGGAACGGAACCGGCGCGCCCGGGTTGTCCCGCTTCCAGCGATACATGTTGATCGACATCAGCGCGACCCAGATCCACGAGCCGACGACCACCAGGACAACTCCGATGTAGTAGAACGGGTTGCCGATCAGCGGCGGGTAGAAGGTGTAGAGAACGGAGGCAAGTCCGAGCGCGACCGGGACAATTGCCGCGATCGTGCCGATGACGACGAGTGCAAATCCGAGCCAAGCCCAGCAGAGGCCGACGATAGGTCGCCTGAGCGCTTGCTCGGTTACAAAATAGCCGAACCCCATGGCCACGAGCGTCGGAAATACATAGGCCATGGTCGTGCCGTGAGCCGTGACCGAGCGGTAGTACCACTCAGGATCGCTGATCCAGGCGTGCAGCGGGCTGCGTATGAACATCTGCCATTCGCCGAGCGGCAGCGCCGCGCCGAAGCCGGCAAAGGCGAACCACAGATGGGCGAGGACTAGCCTCCGGCTATTCCACACAGCTCAGCCTCCGCCGCTCCGCCGCCATCCGCGCAAACGCGGCCTTTTCGACAATCTTGATCCGGCCCCACATGCCCTCATGGCCGACGCTGCAGAACTCGTGGCAGGGCATCATGCGTTCGCCGGGTGCGTCGAAACGAGCCCCGAGGCTCGAGACGTAGCCCGGCACGAGCATCAGATTGATGTTGGTACCGTCGATCAGGAAGCCGTGCACGACATCGGCGCTGGTCGCGCGGAATGTGACCGGCGTATCGGTGGGCAGGACAATGCAGGATGGCGTGAAGGAGTATTGCTGACCGATGAATCGCACGGTGACGGAGCCGTCGGGCTCGAGCGCGCTGCCCAAGTTGCTTTCGATGAATTCTCCGCCGAGATGCAGGGTCCGCGGGTCGGCGGTCTCGACGCGGCTCTGTGGCATGGCCCCATGATAGAGCGCGGCAAAGGTCGCCACGACGACCATCAGTGCCAGGATCATGACCGCAGCTGTGGCCCAATGGCGTTCGATCCGCTCGCCGCGATCGGCGCCATTGTCGGAAGTCGAGAGATGACTCACGGCGGGATTGCTCGCGGCACGAAGACGAGCAGGTAGAACGCGAACCAGATTGCCACGACTATAGCGGTCGCGAGGCCGGCGAGCACGACCGCACCCTTTGCACCGGATCGCAAAATCGCGTTCATCTCCGCATCTTGCTGCGTGCCGGCATCGCTTTCTCCGCTAGTGGGTTCGGAGTTGATCATCGCTGCATCAATCCAAAGGTGCGGCGCGTAGTTCGTTAGCCTGACGCGACGACACCGGCGACCCCCGGTTGCCCCAGGCAGCGCGGATGTAAGTCACGACGGCGGCGACCTCGTCGTCGGAGAGGGTCTGCGCAAAGGGCGGCATACCGTAGGGCATTGGGTTGCCGGTTGTGCCGGGCGGAAAACCGCCATTGAGCACCATCCGGACCGGGTTCACCGCCGATTCCATCTGGATCGAGGGGTTGTTGGCGAGCGGCGGATAGTCCGGCGGCATGCCGCGACCGTCCTTAGCATGACAGCTGGCGCAATTGGTTTCGTACACGGTCTGACCAAAGCTCAGCAAAAGACTGCTCTCGGGCGCCGGAATTCCGGAAACCTCGGCACCAGGCGGAGTGCCCTCGCCGAGGCTCTTCAGGTAGATCGCCATCGCGCGGACATCGGCATCATTCAGATATTGCAGGCTGTTGAACGTGACTTCCGCCATCGGGCCATAGACGGCGCCGCGATGGGACACACCGCTGCGGAGCAAATCGACGATCTCTTCGATGCTCCACTCGCCGAGCCCAGCCTCCTTGTTCGAGGTCAGCGAGGGTGCGTACCAATTCTGCATCGGGATCAACCCGCCTTCAAAGGCCTTCGACTCGGAAGTGCCTCCGAGGGCGTTGATCGGCGAGTGACACATCGCGCAATGGCCGAGGCCCTCTACGAGATAGGCGCCGCGGTTCCACTCGGCGGATTTGGTCGGGTCGGGCGCATACTCGCCTTCCTGGAAGAACAGCGTGCGCCAGCCCAGAATGAGCTGGCGGTTGTTGAACGGAAAACGGAGGTCGTGCGGACGGTTCGGCTGGTGTACAGGAGGGACCGAACGCAAATAAGCGAAGATCGCGTCGGAGTCCGCGCGCGTCACCTTTGTGTACGAGCCGAATGGCATGGCCGGGTAGATCAGAGCGCCATCGGGAAAACGGCCTGTGTGCATAACCCCGTAGAAATCATCCGCGGTCCACGCGCCGATGCCGGTTTTGGGATCGGGCGTGATGTTGGACGAATAGATCGTGCCAAAGGGCGTCGCCATCGCTAGGCCACCGGCGAACAGAGCGCCGCCGGGATTCGTGTGGCAGGCGATGCAATCGCCGGCACGTGCCAAGTATTCGCCCTTGGCAACAAGAGCCTGGTCGTCGGCCCGCGCTGCTGCGGACAGGCCGGCAAAAAACCAGCCGGCGAGAAGGATTGGCAGCGATAGCGTCCAGCGGGTCCGCACAGGAGGCCTCCCCGCTCAATTTGGCTCGCTGCCGCAGCCGAGCGGCATCTGCAGTGTGCCTTTTGGAACGGGTGACGGATCAGCCGGGATTGGCAAGGAGGCGAGCCAGGCCGCGGCGGCGCTGACGTCGCTTTCGGTCAAAGTGGCCGCGACGAGCTGCATGCAGTCCGGTTCGGCCGCCGATCCGTGTGCCGTACCGGAAGGCGCCAAGCTGTGCGCTGATATAGCTCGCGCGCAGTCCCACGAGTCCGGGAATGGCGGGTTCCATCCCGGTCAGCTTGGGACCATGACATCCGGAGCATGCCGGCACACCACGAGCCTGATCGCCTTCGGTCACCAGCGAGCGCCCGCGCGCCAGTAGTGCCTCGCTCACATCTGTCGCCGCATTCTGTATCGGCGGCGGACGCAAGGCGGCAAAATACTTCGCGATCTTTTGCAGATACGGATCGGATTGATATTCGAGAAGATAGTTCATCGGCGGGTAGCGGCGCCGCCCGTCGCGAAAGGCGACCAGCTGGTTCATCAGATAGCCGGCGGGCTTGCCGGCGAGGCGCGGGAAATAGTCGTTGTTCGTCCCGCCGCCCTGCCGGCCGTGGCAGGGCTCGCAGGCGCGCAGGCGCGCCTCCATCGTATCGGGTGCCCGTTCCGTCGGCTGCGCAAGCGCCACGGCGGAGAAGAGCATCAGCGGCATGAGCAAAATTGCAGAGCCATTCCACCGCACACGGCACGGGAGTGCGCGGCTCGGATTGTTCACCCTCTTCCAGACATGGCGCGTTTGGAACGACACGTTTCCCACCATGCCGCGGGAGCGGTAAGCGGCGCTCAGGCAGCCACGGCGGGGGCTGGCTCGGCCGCCGGTTCGAGCGCGGCCTCGATCACCTCCTCGACCCGCTCGGCCCATAGGAAGCGCAAGACATTGCGCGCGGCTTCCGGGACCTCTTCGTAGTCCTTGCGGTTGCGCGCCGGCAGGATGACCGTCGCAAGGCCGGCGCGGGCCGCAGCAACGACCTTCTCCTTGATGCCGCCGACCGGCAGCACCAGGCCGCGCAAGCTGATCTCGCCGGTCATCGCGGTATCGTTGCGCACCGTCCGATTGGTCAACAGCGAGACAAGCGCGGTGAACATCGCGACCCCGGCACTAGGCCCGTCTTTGGGGATGGCGCCAGCCGGGACGTGGATGTGGATGTCGCTTTTGGCGAACATCGCCGGGTCGAGCCCGAGCCCCGATGCCCTTGCCTTGACAAGGCTCAGCGCCGCCTGCGCGCTCTCTTTCATCACCTCGCCGAGCTGGCCGGTCAGGATCAGCCGCCCGTCGCCGGGGATGCGGGTCGCCTCGACAAACAGGATATCGCCGCCGACCGGCGTCCAGGCGAGGCCGGTGGCCACTCCAGGCACGCTCGTGCGCATCGCTACCTCGCCTTCGAAGCGCGGCGGGCCGAGGATCTCGGCCAGATCGCCCGGCTCGATGCGAACGTGTTGCGCGATCCTCTCGGCGATGCGCATCGCGACACTGCGCAGCACCGCACCAATTTCTCGCTCGAGCTGGCGCACACCCGCTTCACGGGTGTAGTCGCGGATGATCGCGCGCACCGCGCCGTCGCTGACCTCGGCCTGCTCGGCGGTCAATCCGTTCGCCTTGAGCTGGCGGTCGACGAGATAGCGGCGGGCGATCTCGAATTTTTCGTCCTCGACGTAGCCCGGAAGATCGATGACCTCCATGCGGTCGCGCAGCGGGCCGGGGACTGTGTCGAGGACGTTGGCGGTGGTGATGAACATGACCCGCGACAGGTCGAACGGCACGCCGAGATAATTGTCGCGGAAGGTCGAGTTCTGCTCGGGGTCGAGCACCTCCAGCAATGCCGAGGACGGGTCGCCCTGAATACCGCGGCCGAGCTTGTCGACCTCGTCGAGCATCATCACGCAGTCGCGGCTACCTGCCCGGCGGATGCCTTGGATGATGTTCCCAGGCAACGCCCCGATATAGGTACGACGGTGCCCGCGGATCTCGGCTTCGTCGTGCACCCCGCCGAGGCTGACGCGAACGAATTTTCGTCCCGTCGCGCGCGCGATGCTCTGCCCGAGCGAGGTCTTGCCGACCCCGGGCGGGCCGACAAAGCACAGGATCGGGCTGCGGCCGCCCGGGTTGAGCTGCTGGATCGCAAGGTATTCGAGGATGCGCCGCTTGATCTTCGCGAGCCCGTAATGGTCGGCGTCGAGAATGCGGCGTGCCTCCGCGATATCGACCGCCTTGCCCGACTCGACGGACCAGGGAAGCTCGATCAGCCATTCGAGATAAGTGCGCGCCATCGAATATTCGCCGGCGGCCTCCGGCATCCGCTCGAGTCGGGCGAGCTCGCGTTTGGCGTGCTCCTCGACCTCGGGTGGCATCTTGGCTTCGGCGATCTTCTTGGTTAGCTCGGCGATCTCCTGCGCCTTGGCGTCCTCGCCCTCGCCGAGTTCTTTCTGAATCGTCTTGATCTGCTCGCGCAGCAGAAACTCGCGCTGCCGGTCGTCGATCTTTCCCTTGGTCTGCTCGCTGATCTGCCGCGACAGGCGGAGCACCTCGATGCGATAGGCGAGCATCGCTGACACCCGGTCAAGTCGATTCTCGACATCGATGGTCTCGAGGATTTCCTGTTTCTCGGCAGAGGTGATGTCCATAAAGCTGCCGATCAGATCGGCAAGGGCCGGTGCGGAGGTGACCGATTGCACAGCATTGACGAGCTCGGCTGGGACCTGCGGCAACAGCTCTAGCACCTCAACCGCCTGGTTGCGTAAATTGAGCAGGCGCGCCGCAATATCTTTGCTGGTCAACTCGACCTCGGGAACGCGTTCGACCCGCGCGGCGAGAAACGGGTAGCCCTCGACAAAATCCAGGATACGAACGCGCCGCTCACCTTGGCAGATCGCATGGTGCGTGCCGTCGGGGCTCGTCACATAGCGCAGCAGCGTCGCCTCGGTCCCCATGCGATGCAAGTCGACCGGGATCGGATCATCGGTGGCGGGGTCGCGCTGCAGCACCAGTCCGACCGACCGGTTGAGCCGGATCGCCGCCTGTGCGGCCGCAATCGTGCGCTGGCGGCCGAGCGTAATCGGCAGCACCGTTCCGGGAAACAGAACCAGGTTGCGGGTCGGGATCAGGATGAGCGTGTCTTCGGGGAGCGCCTGAATACCGGCCAATGCCGTCTCGATGGCACCGGGCGGCGGGGGCGCCACCGCTCCTTGCGTGGTGCGCAGATCACGGTCTTCGAGGGGCATAGAAGGATCCTCAGAAAATGGCTCGACAGCGCACGGCGCTCAGCCGTCAAACCTTGTGGAGCTGCAACTTCAGGCAACCGTTCGCCAACTGTCGACCGGATATCTCGAACCTGGCGGGCGGCAGCTCGATTCGGCGCTGAAAATGCCCGTGCGGTATCTCCAGCCGATGGATTCTGCCGTCCCTGATCTCGCGCGGCAGCGGGCGCTCGCCGCTGACGATCAACACGCCGGCGCTGAGCGTCACCTTGATCTGGTCAAGCTCGACCCCCGGTAGGGCGACCAGGATGGTCAGTGCCTCTTCACTCTCGAAGATGTCGCACGGCGCCTCCCAGGCGGGGGTCGCGCGGCTGCGGTGAAAAAACTGCCGGTAGAGCCGGTCGGCGCGTTCCATCGCCTCGCAGGCCTGTTCCCACATCAACGCTTCGAGCTGTCGTCCGGCCATATGCGCCTCCCCGCTCTCGCTGATATAGTAACGCAATCGCGGGCTGCGAAAGCCCCACCTTATCCGGGGCCGCGCCACATCCAAAGCTAGGCGGCCGGTGCGAAACCGGCTATCAGCCTGTGCGCGGCATCAGCGGCGTTTGTGGTGGCACTGATCAGCGAAAGAACCGTCGGATTCATCGAAGGCGTGGCGGCCGAGGCGCAACGCATCGAAACGCCTTGTGGCGACGGCAGCATGGCATGGCGGGTCTGGGGCAGCGGCCCGCCGCTGGTTCTGCTGCACGGCGGCTACGGCTCGTGGATGCACTGGATACGCAATGTGCTCCCACTGGCGCGGCGGTTCACCGTCGTGGCACCCGATCTGCCGGGGCTCGGCGAGTCGGCAACACCACCCGAGCCGCATACCGCCGAAGGGCTGGCTCGGATCATCGTCGACGGCCTGGCGACAATATTGCCGGGCGGAGAGCGCTTTCACCTGACCGGCTTCTCGTTCGGCGGGGTGCTCGGCGGGCACGTGGCGGCCCAGTTCGGCGATCGGTTGCGCGCCTTGACGCTCGTCGGTTCGAACGGGCTCGGGCTGGTGCGCCAGCCGACGGATCTGCAACGGGTGCCGGCCGGGGCATCGGCCGAAGAGGCGCTCCGAGTCCATCGCCACAATCTCGGCAGGTTGATGATTGCCGACCCGGCGAAAATCGACGAGCTCGCGGTTTATATCCAGTCGCAAAACGCGCCGCGCGGCCGGGTCAGAAGCCGCAGGTTCTCTCGGGCCGATACGCTCGCCCGCGCCTTGCCGCTCGTCAAAGCCCGGCTCGACGGGATCTGGGGCGAACGCGATGCGACCGCCTACCCCCATCTCGACGAGCGCGCCCGCGTGTTGCGCGGCTTTCAGCCGAGTGCCCGCTTCGAGGTGATCGCTGGCGCCGGGCACTGGGTGCAGTACGAGGCGGCCGACCGCTTCAACCCGATCCTCGCAGAGATTGCCGAATCCTGATCCACGAGGTGCTGATGACGTCCGAGAACCCCTCTTCGCTCGCCGGCAAGGTCGCGGTGGTGACCGGCGGCAGCAGCGGCATTGGTGCTGCGAGTGTGCGGCTGCTTGCCGGTGCCGGGGCGCGCGTCGTCGTCGGCTACAACAAGGGTGTCGATCGCGCCGCAGCGCTGATCGCCGAGCTGCCGGGCAGCGGTCACCAGGCGATGTACCTGCCGCTGGAGGACAGCGCCCAGATCCGCAGGGTCGCCGCCGCGGTCAAGGAAGGGTTCGGCCGCACCGACATCCTGGTCAATTCCGCCGGCTTCACCCGGATGGTCGCGCATGCCGACCTCGAGGCGCTCGACGACGATCTGATCGATGCGGTGCTGACCGCCAATGTGCGCGGGCCGTTTGCGACAATCCGTGCCTTTGTCCCGATGCTGCGCGCCAGCGGCAACGGGGTCATCGTCAACATCTCGTCGGGTGCCGCGCAGAGCGGCACCGGCAGCAGCATCATTTACGGCGCCTCGAAGGCCGCACTCAACACGATGAGCATGGCGCTCGCGCGCGTGCTTGGCCCCGAGATCCGCGTCGTCGTCGTGGCACCGGGCATGGTCCACACCGGCTTTGTCCCCGGCCGCACCGAGGAGATGATGGCTCAGGCGGCGCTGGCGACCCCGCTCAAGCGCGCGATCGAAGCGCACGACGTGGCATTGGCGGTGATGGCCTCGATCACTCACCTGACCCATACCACCGGATCGATCGTCCCGGTCGACGCCGGCCGACACCTGTAGGGGCCGCGTCCCCCGTCCCGTTCCCTGCCGGGCAGGGAAAACCCGGGAAAAATTTTTCGGGAGGCTCGGCCCGTGGCAAAAAACCTCATGCGATCATCGGGTTAGAAGCGCCGTTCGGCAAAAATCGAGAGCGTGGCAGGGAAACGGCAGGGTAACTCCAAAAGCACTGATTGTGGTGGTTTTGCGCTACGACCGTTGCTCATGATATCAAATTATATAATTGACATTATCACATGGGTTCGTTTATATAGGCGCAGGGTTGGCCACCGCAAGCAGGCTCGGGTCCGGGCTTTCGAGGTATCAGCCCATCGCAAAGAGATCGAGCGGAGTGATCATTCGCCGGGCATACCGGCGCGAAGCAGGCCAAGATCCAAGGTCTTTTCGCGGAGTGCCTTATGCTGGGCATTGCCCCAAGTGGTATATGCGCGCAATTGCGCAAGCGACGCAAACTTCGGTCTGAGTTTGATCCCGGCAGCCAAAGCAGCCTTTGCGTCGTCGAGTTCGTCTTTCAACGCAAGTGCTGCCGCCAAAAGCATGTGGGGAAAATAAAGTTGAGGGTTGCGAGCGCGGGCCGTTCTGGAGAATTCAATTGCCTGCTCCACGTCGCCCAGTAACAAGTGAGCCAAGCTCAGCATGCTGTACGCACTCGGCGAAGCCGTATCATGTGGGCCGATCCGTATGCATTTCTAGATTACCGGGATCGCGGCCGCCGGCTCACCGAGGCAGATCAGCGTCATGCCGAGCTGGCCAAACGCAGGGGCGTAATTAGGTACGAGCGCGATCGCGGTCTCCAATTCGATCCGCGATTCGTCCAGCCGGTTCTGCAGCCGCCGAAGAAGACCGAGCGCCAGGCGCGCACGAAAGCTGTTTGCGTCGCCCGCGATTGCCTCGAGCAGCAACTGTTCAGCTCGAGCTTCATCTTGTTGAACAGAGGTGCTCCAGCCGTCGGCTATATTACCGCTCAGGGCGTGAGCGAGCCCAACCTTTGCGGCGACAGAATCTGCGTCGATCTCCAACACCCGCTCGAAGAGCCGTCGAGCCTCCTGTAATGTCGCCGCAGAAATCGGCCGAACGAGTGCGGCCCACCCCTGGATCAGCAGATCGTGCGGGTCGGGGTGGAATGCCCTTTCCTGCTCGATACTCAGACCCTCGGCCTCCACAAGCTTAAAATTGATCGCGCGCGCCAGGCGGCCGGTCATCTCGCTCTGAGCCCGCGCTAGGTCGACGCAATCGGCGTCGAAGCGGTCTACCCACAAGTGCGCGCCACTTTCCGCATCGGTCAGCTGTACATTTAGGCGAAGCAAGTCACCTGCCCGCCGGACGCTGCCTTCGACGACATAGAGGACGCCGAGCTCACGACCGATCTTCTTCACGTCAATCGGCTTGCCCTTGAACGTAAAGGCCGTGTTGCGGGCGATCACAAAGCCGCCGGAAATCCGCAATAGGTCGGTGGTCAGATCGTCGGTAATCCCGTCGGCGAAATATTCCAGCTCCGGATCATCGGAGAAATTGGCAAAGGGCAACACGACGATCGAGAGCCGAGGCACGACCGGCCGTGCAGGAGACTGGTATTGCCGTTCATGCACTTCGCCGACGAAGCGGATTCCCTTGCCGATGATGGTGCGGATAAGCCGCTGCTCCTCGCCGGTGTCGCCGATGGCTCGGCGCGCGGCGTTGATGCGGCTCGCCAGCGTCGATTCTGAGACGATCCGCCCGCCCCAGACCGAAGCCAACAGATCGTCCTTGCTGACCACCCGATCGCGGTTTCTAACCAGGAATTCCAAGAGATCGAAAACTTGCGGCTCGATCGCCAGCTGCGCGCCCGCTCGGCGCAACTCGCGCCGCTCCGTGTCGAGAACGTAATCTTCAAACCGAAACAGCAACTTGCGGCTCGCGCCGAATGTTCCGCCCGCCGGCGCCCGGATCATCTTAACGCAGTTTGGATGCGCGAAAAATCAAGACGATCTCGAGAGCGTATGAAGGCCGTCTCAAAGCCGCTTCCTTCAGTGCCTGCTAGCCTCGGATTAGCTTCTCCCCGACGTCAGGTTTATCGAGGGGAGATCGGCCATGACGAGACGAAACGAGATGATGTGAGCAATGATCAGCGACTTGCAGCAGTGAAGAATCGACGGGAGGAGCATCATGAACACGCTGGCATTCACTGGCGACATGGCCCGCCTGCAGCAGGCCATCGCCGAATCACATGACCTGGTCGTCCGCCGCAACGCAGTGCTGGACGCGCTCAATCTACGGACCGGGGAGCGGGTGTTGGAGCTGGGTTGCGGCGGCGGATACTACGCTTATGAGGCGGCCCAGTTTGTCGGGCCGACGGGCCGGATCTGCGCCATCGACATCAGTCCCGACCAGATCACGGCAGCGCGAGCTCGCTGTACCGCGCTCCCTTGGGTCGAATGCCGGGAGGCGGATATCGCGGCGCCGCCGTATGGGGACGCCGAGTTCGATGTCGTTTTTGCCGTGCAAGCACTAAAGTATTTGGCGGATCTCGACGGCGCGCTGCGTCACATCCATCGGATGCTGCGCGCGGGCGGGCGGGTTGTCATCCTGGCCACAGATTGGAGTTCGGCGGTGTGGCACTCCGAGAATGCGCGCGGATGCGGCGGGTTCTTACCGGCTGGGCGCCACATACGCCATGCCGGGATTTACCGGGCATCCTGGCGGCACGGCTTCGCCGGGCGGGGATTCGCCCTCTACGGCAAACGGCGATCCCGGTCCTGAACTCGTCCTATACTCCTGCGAGCTTCAGCTATTGGGTCGCGCAGGTCATCCGACCCTTTATCGTGAACTGGCAGAGCGTGAGCGAAGAAGAAGCCGCGGAATGGTTCAACGAATTCGCCAAGCTGGAAGAGAGCGGGGCCTATTTCTTCTGCATCACCCCCGTTCTAACCGAGGCCGTGAAGGTGAGCTGAGCTGAAGACCGCCCAAGGCTTTCGGCCTCCCGGTGCCGCCAAGGCTGCTCGCGCGCGCCGACGCCGACGAGGTCATCGAATAACGATCGAGCGAGCCGCGAGCTCAGGCTGTTGGGCGCCGGCTCCAGTGCCTGGTTGGGTGTGCAGGTAGGCAACAGAGTTCAGCGCGCGGCGCTCTTGCCCTCCGGCTGTTTCAGTCTGTACGCCTCGTATTTCCCGGTCGAGTGAAACCCCAGCTGTCGAGCGATGGCTGCAGAGGGCTCATTCGCCGCGTCCCAACACGCTTCTATTCCGTGCTCTAAGCAATACAGTATCAGGGCTGCCGCGACAGAACGAGCCAACCCACGGCGACGAAATTGACGGTGGGTCTGAATCTCGATCTCCAATTTCCCCCCGCCAACCGCTCCGGACGAAGCGCCGGAGACAAACCTGCCCTGATGTAGGATGCCCACGCCGACCCCTTGGGTTATGAACTCTTCGTGGGAACGAAAGTTATAGATCAGGGCAGGATCCAGATCTGTGGCGAATTGCGTCACCTCTTCCAGGCGCACTTGCCGCAATTCAAACCCGACGGGCAGTGCCTGACAGAACCGTCTTAACCGAGCGATATCGAACTGCTCTGCCTGAAAGGCTTCGCGACGATACACGGCCAACGCGTTCGGATAGGTTGCGGCAATCAGGTGCTGCCACGCTGGGGTGGGGGCAATGACCACATTCCCGGGTTGGAGCAACTCGAAGAGCAGCAGGGCATTTGGATGGAGTGGGTCACCCGCGAGGAAATGAAAATCGAGTATGGCGAGGGCCACACAGGGCTCCTCTTGCGTATCCGCAAAGACCCTCCCCATGCCGCCTTCGATGACCGCTGCGACACTACCGTGCAGGCACGGATAACGATCGAACAGCCTCCGTAAGGACGCTCGGTTGTCACTGTCCAGTTCAATCAGCATAGTCATTTCATTGATGTATTCTCTTGGTAATTACCCCAACCTCGTCATACTCGAGTTGATTCCGAAAATTGCGCTCGCACCCTTGTATGTCGTGTGGCTCGGGATCAGCAGCGAGGCGGGCGTCGCATTCGCCGATTTCGTCAGCTTCTTTCCGGCCGTGATATCGGCAGCGGTCGGTTTTTCGAACATGGAAGCCTCAGGTGAGGTGACTAAATTGGTCATCCGGTCGACGGCTACACCTCGATCTTTGAGAACAGGTAGGCGCCGATCGCGGGCAGGATCGCGGCAAGACCGCCAAGGACCGCGAAGCCGGTCGCGACGCCCGCCCGGCATAGTCACGCGGCGCTTGCGCGACCTGTTGCCGGCCACGACGAGGCTGATCGCGACCGACCTCAACCCGCCGATACTCGACGTCGCACGAACGAAGGTTCGCCCCGATGAGCCGGTCGAATTCCAGCACGCCGATGCGATGGCATTGCCGTTTGCCGACGCCAGCTTTGATGCGGTGGTCTGCCAGTTCGGCGTCATGTTCTTTCCGGAGTGGGAGAAATCCTATCGTGAGGCGTATCGCGTGCTGGCGCCTGGCGGCCGCTATGTATTCAGCGTCTGGGACGGCAGCTACAACCGGTATGGGTGCATGCGACACGACCGCATCGCCGACGAAGTTGCAGCCCAATTTTTCCCGACCGATCCGCCGCAATTCTATCGGGTGCGGTCGAGCTACAACAAAATCGACCCGATTAAGGACTCGTTGACCGACGCCGGCTTCATCGATCTCCGGATTGCTGTGGTGACCCGAGAAAAGCAAGTTGCGGACACCGGTGCCCCCGCGCGTGCGCTGGTCTACGGCAAACCCGCTGATTGACATGATCCGCACCCGCGGTGCCGTCGATCCGGACCAGGTTGTCAACGCTCTGGGCGAGGCGTTTGCCCGCGAATTCGGCAATCCGGCGCCGCTGCCGCTGCCGCTGCAGGCCATCCTGTTCGAGGCGACCAGACTATAGGCGGACCCCGCCGCAATGAAACACGGCCCCGCAACCCCGTGCTCCCGGTTGCAGATGGCCAGCACCCTTTAAGAGCCACCGAGCTGTGCTGCGCATTGAGATCGAGCTTGCCTAAGCTGAATCCATCCGGCAGAGTGCTTGGACCCGAAAGGTAAATCAATGGTCGACATGTCCAACAATATCAGGGAGGCTAAAGATGACCAAAGCGATCAGTATTTTTGTCGTGATCGGAATCGCTGGTGCGCTGTTCTGTAGCTCAGCGGCTCGAAGCCAGACCAATGTCGCACAGAATTGGATTGACGGCTGGAACTCGACCGATCCGGAAACACTGGTGGCGGCTTTCACGCCGGATGGGGTCTACGAGGACGTCGCTTTCGGCATCACCAAGAAGGGCAGCGCAGAGCTGCGCGAGCTGCACAAATTCTTCCACAACGCGGTGGGCGGCCTTTACGTCAAGCTCGTCGACACTCACGTTGCAGACGGTCACGGCACCATCGAGTGGGTTTTCGGCGGGACCGACGTCGATGTCTTCAAAACAGGAAAGCCGTTTTTGGTCAGGGGCGTCAGCGTGGTCGAGGTCAGCGACGGGCACATCTCGCGCAATCTCGATTACTATGACTCAGCCGCGATCATGCGGCAGGTTGGTGTGCTGCCAGAACCGAAAAAATGACTGCCGAAGCCGTAGAGCTTTCACTGCGACGCACAGACCAGCCTAGTGCCACCTGAAAATTACGACCGCTGATCGACGCGGTGCTGCTGCCTTGCACGCGCCGGCCAGGCAACTGCGTTAGGCCAGGCTCTCGAAAATGGGAGTCAATCGCGAAAACATCGAGCGGACTACTCACTCGTCGGGCATACCGGCTCGGCGTAGGCCGACAATTGTCGTGCGCTCGCGCAATGCCCAATATTCCGGACTGCCCCAAGTCATATAGGCGCGCCATCGCGCCAACGAGTTGAGCTCCGGTCTGAGCTTGATCGCCTCGGCCAAAACCGCTCTTGCTTCAGCGAGCTCGCCTTTCAATCCCAGCGCCGCCGCCAGCATCGTGTTCGTAATATAGAGCCGCGGATTACTGGCGCGCGCCTTTCTAGGGAATTCGATCGCCTGCTCCACATGGCCCAATAGCAGATGGGCTTGGCCCATTGCCATGTAGGCAGTAGGGACAGCCTCACCAGTTGGGGTGAGGCGGAGTCCCTTCTCAGCCACAAGGATTGCGGCGTCGGGCTTCCCGAGGAGGATCAGCGTTGTGCTAAGCATCCAAAACGCAGCCGTGTAATTGGGGGCGAGCGCAACTGCCATCTCCAGCTCAATTCGCGACTCGTCCAATCGGTTCTGCACCCGTCGAACGAGGCCCAAGGCTGCGCGTGCCCGCGCGCTGTTTGCATCCTGCTCGAATCGCTTCGAGAAGCAGCTGTTCAGCGCGCGCCGTATCCTGTTGAACAGAGGTGCTCCAATAATTGGCGACATTGACGGCGAGAGCGTAGCCGATGCCTATCTTTGCCCCGATCGAATCCGGTTCGATTTCCAGCACCCGCTCGAAAACCAGCTGAGCCTCGCGCAGGATCGCCGCGGTGGTTGCCCGATTGAACAAAGCCCACCCGTGGATGAGCAGGTCCTGTGGATCGGTATCTAGCGGCCGTTGCCGCTCGATACGCAGGCCCGCCGCTTCCACGAGTTTGCGGCTCAGGGTTCGCGCAGCGCGGCCGAGGATCTCGTTCTGAGCTTGGGCGAGGTTGGCAGGGTCAGTGTCGAACCGGCCTGCCCACAAAATGCGCGCCGCTCTCTGCATCGGTTAGCTGCACATTGACGCGAACCGACCCGCCGGTGCGGCGAAGGCTTCCTTCGACGACATAGCGAACCCCGAACTCGCGGCCGATCCTCTTTACGTCGACCGATTTGCCTTTGAGCGTAAAGGCTGTGTTCCGGGCGATCACGAAGTTGTCGGAAATTTGCGAGAGATCGGTGGTCAGATCGTCGGTGATTCCATCGGCGAAAAATACCAATTCCGGATCATCCGAGAGATGGCGAAGGGCAGCACGATGACCGAGAGCCGAGGCACGACAGGTGGGGCAGCGGACTGGTCGGTGTCTTGCTGCTCGCGCGCCTCGCCGATGAAGCGGATGCCCTTGCCGATGATCGTGCGGATCAGCCGTTGCTGCTCGCCGGTGTCGCCGATGACTCGTCGGGCGGCGTTGATCCGGCTAGCAAGCGTCGACTCGGAGACGATCCTCCCGCCCCAGACCGAAGCCAGCAGGTCGTCCTTGCTGACCACCCGATCACGGTTTCGAACCAGAAATAACAGGAGATCGAACACTTACGGTTCGACCGACAGTATGTCCGATCCCCGGCGCAGCTCGCGCCGCTGCGTGTCGAGAACGTAGTCTTCGAACAAAAACAGCAACTTAATTACTCGCGCCGATGTTCCGCCGGCCCACGCCCGAAATCATCTTAGCGCAGTTTGCATGCGTGAAGAATCAAGACGGTCTCAAGACCAAATCAATGCCGTCTCAAAGGCAGGACGTTTGGACGGTGGTATCCTTAAGACCCAAACATCAGCCCCGATATCGATCCGCGCAGGGAGGATAGCCATGCCGGGAAAACGAGGTTTGCGACAGCAGTCTATCGGACAACCGGAAGCTGTGAAACGACGTAGCCATAGTGGATCGTCCCGATGAACAGCTTTGCAATGATCTTTGGCCATTGCGTGTGGATACCCCCGTCGCCGAAGGCGGCGCTGGTAGCACTCGGCCTGTTCTTTGGTATTGGCATCAATGGCGAGCCGGATATTGCTGCCGGTGAGGCGATCCTTGCCAGCCAATACGTCGCTGCCGGTAAGACGCCAATCCAGGCGCAGAAAGAAGTTGCCTCGCTCAACGCATGCTTTGGGACCTACGAGATACCTCCCGAAAATAAAAATCACCCAAAGGCGGCCGACATCGCGCCTCTCCGAAAGACGCAAAACCCGACCGGCAAATAGGCCATATTCCCCGTCGGCAGGGTACAATCATGGGTAATCCTACCTTGAAGCCATCCCGGGAGAGTAGGGTCAGGGAAGGATCAAACGCTCAAGGAAGATGAGGGAGGGAGTGTCATGGACAGCATCAACCTGCCAAGGCGGCAGTTTTTGAGCCGAAGCGGCGCCCTGGTTACCAGCGCCGCCGTCTTGAACAGCCCCCTGCTGAGGCAGGCCTTCGCCGCCCAACCCGGTGAAGAAATTATTCCTTGGTCGGATCAGCCGCCGGCCGACCCTGGGGTCGCCAGAGGCGTTATCCAGAACTTGCAGCGCTGGGAAGATCTCGATTGGCTGACGCCCAACAGCCAGTTCTTCAATATTGCGCACTATAATCGTCCGAACATCGACGAGCAGGACTGGTCGCTGGAGATCACCGGCCTCGTCAGAAAACCGGGCCGGTTTCGTCTGAGTGACATTAGGGCGAGGCCGCGCCACGAGCTTATCTTTACGCTCGAATGTTCGGGCAACAACGGCCGTCCGTCGTTCCTGACCGGCATCGGCACCGCCCGCTGGGCTGGGACGTCGCTGGCGGCGATGCTGCGTGAGGCGGAGTTGCTGGACAGCGGCATCGAGGTGGTCTTTGTCGGCGCAGACACCGGTGAGGAGCAGGTGCGCGACATCAAGGTGCCGGCGAGCTTCGCACGCAGCATGGGGGTCGCCGATGCCATGAGCCCCGATAATCTGTTGTGCTACGAGATGAACGGCGCGCCGCTGCCGCCGGAGCAC
>Ga0187846_10000356_pt1 | contig 26960 bp, 28 predicted proteins | sample TC_taG_FD_161473 | JGI IMG/M metagenome (GOLD analysis project Ga0187846, IMG submission 161473) | Biofilm microbial communities from the roof of an iron ore cave, State of Minas Gerais, Brazil - TC_06 Biofilm (v2) | ecosystem: Environmental > Terrestrial > Deep subsurface > Cave > Wall biofilm... | reverse complement strand
ATCTCGTCGCTTTCGACCGCGATATCGCGGCCTGACTGCGCTGCAAGAATGCGTTTCTTTGCCCCGACCCTGTCGACGCCCACGACAGTCGTGCCGGTGAACAGCTCGATGCCGTCCTCGACGAGTGCGTTCCCGAGCGCCTCGCCGACGTCGGCATCCTCCCGAGACAGCACCGTGCGGCTGCGCTGGACCATCGTCACGGCGCACCCCATGCGCACCAGGTATTGCGCAAGTTCGCATGCGACCGAGCCGCCTCCGAGCACTGTGATCTTCGCCGGCAACTTCTCCATCTCGAGCACATCGTCGCTCGTCACGAAGCCCGTCTCGCGCAAACCCGGAATACCCGGCACTGAGATCACCGATCCCGTGCTGATCAGAAACTTGCGCGCGCGAATGACGTCGTCGCCGACGACGAGCTCGCCGCGGTTGACGAAACGCGGCGCTCCGCGAAAGAGCTGAAAGCGCTCGATATCTTTGATGCGGTCCTGGGCGAAATCAGCGATGATGCGCCGTTTGCGGGCGACCACGGCGACAGGGTCGGGCTGCACGCGATCGATATGGATGCCGACGCGATCTGCGGTCCGCGCGAGATGCGCTACCTCCGCGGAGCGCAGAATGGTCTTCGACGGCATGCAGCCGCGCAGGATGCAGAGGCCGGCGAGTTCTTGCGTTCCGTCGGCGAGCGCGACGCTCTTACCCATGCTGCGCGCGGCCACGGCGGCCGCGTAGCCGGCGCTGCCCGCGCCGAGAACGCAGAGATCGTACTCGTGCCTATCCATGCTCCGCCTCTTACTCGCCTGCGCTTGCCGAGCCTTCGACAAGGCTTCGCACGCCGACGCGCGCAACGAGCGCGTCGATGCGGCTTGTGCGTTTCATCGATGATGGCCATGCGCTCTCAGGACGCCTCGAGGGCGATGAGGTCGTCGCTGAGGGCACGCGGCGCGCTCTCGAGAGCGTCCGGCTGCTCGTGCCTTGCACGCCGTCCAAGATCATCGGCGTCGGGCGCAACTATGCGGAACACGCAGCCGAACTGGGCAATCCACCGCCCAAGGAACCGCTGCTGTTCTTCAAGCCGCCTTCGGCGTTGCTCGATCCAAGCGGCGACATCGTCTACCCAAAGCAAAGTTCGAACGTGCATTACGAAGGCGAGTTGGCGGTCGTGATTTCGGCGCGCTGCAGGAATGTGTCGCGGCTTCGGGCTTCAGACTACATCCTGGGCTACACGATCTGCAACGACGTCACCGCCCGCGACCTTCAGTCAACGGACGATCAGTGGGCACGCGCCAAGGGCTTTGACACGTTCGCGCCGCTCGGGCCGTGCATCGCGACCGATGTCGATCCGGCGGCGTTGCGCGTCCGTACGTTCCTCAACGGCGCGTTCAAACAAGATTGCGCGACCAGCAAGCTGATTTTTGACGTCCCTGCGCTCATCGAGTACGTCTCCGCTGCCTTCACGCTGGAACCCGGCGACGTCATCACGACGGGCACGCCGAGCGGCGTCGGTCCGATGAAGCCCGGCGATGTCGTCAGCGTCGAGATCGAAGGAATTGGAAAACTAACAAACCGCGTCGTTTCCGCGCAGTAATCCTGGCTAGTTCGATGGGTTCGGGCTTGGCTGGTTCGGTGCAGCCGGACTTGCGCTGGCAACGGGCGCCGCGACTGATGGTGCCACGCTCGCATTCGGAGCTGGACTCGCCGGTGCGGCACTTGCTGGAACTGCACTCGCCGATGGCGCCGAACTTGCCGGCACTGCGCTCGCCGCGGGCGTCACAGGCGGCGCCGGTGGCGGCGGCGGGGTCGCCGAAGTCGCGACGGCGCCCTTGGTGGCGAAGGCATCTTCGATCACGGCGATGTGAAAGACCGCGTTCTGCCTGATCGTCATGTCTTCGCCCTTGCGCAGCGCATCGAACAAGAAGAAGTAAGGTACCACCACGCTTGCCACTTCATCGGCGGCGGGCGCGTAGCCGTTTTTCTCGTTCTGATCGAGCACTGCGCTGGCTCTCGTGACCGCGACCTCGACCCGCGTACTATCCGTGAGCACGATGGAATAGAACTGCAATCGGAGGAAGCCCGGCGTGCCGCCGCCGTGCGCAGGGCTGACTTGCCGAACCCTGCCGTAGCCCACGGTCCCCGCCGGAATGACCACCCGGTTACCGACCGTGATGTCGTCAGACACGACCCAACTGAAAACGTCTCCCGGCTTGCTGTACGCCGAGGAGAGCTGCGTCAGCATGCGGATGCGGATAAACGTGCCCTGCTCGATCAGCTCGTCGCGGTTCGCCGCGTTGACAGGCGTGACCGCGTGCTGAATCGCCGGCGCCGCGCTGGGTACGAGCGCGAGCGCAGCAAGCAGGAGGGCAAGAAAGGTTTTCATCATCGGCCGGGACTTTTGGCGATTGCGCCTCGAGCGCTATTACGACGTCCCGCTCCGGCCGGCCTCCGCAGTGAGCCCCATCATATCGTCCACGCCGCCGACTGGACGATGATTTAATTCAGACAATGTTCCCGCTTCTCGAGGTATAGGTAACCCAGCATGCGAGCATCGACCACGATTCGGCACGTTGAGGACCGCTCCAACGACGGCGGCGCTGCATTTCTCTTCTATCTGCTGGCCAGCGCGTTCACGATTCTCGTCGCGCTGATCTTCTGGTATTTCCCCAACCACGTCTAGGGTTTGACCGTCGAGGATGGCCGCGGCCCAGTCGGCGGCTTGTTGAGCCGTCGGGTCTACGTGCGGCAGGTCCACATAGCATAGCCCCTCGCGCCGTTCCCGATACCACGCCGCCAAGATCGCGAGCTGGTCCATTTCCTCTTGCCGGGTCAGCCAGCGAGGGGCCCGCGAGGGCCGATAGTGGCCGGCGAGCGCGGCCGCCAGCGTTTCTTGCGCTTGCGCGCGCTGCGGCAAGCGGCGCGGGAGAGCGCAGCGCGCCGCGAGCCTCCCGCCGCAGAACAGAAAGCATTCTTCGACACCTGGATCCAGCGCCGGCGCGAGGATCGCCACGTTCAAGCCGGCTGCAAACTCCAGATTCGCATGCCGTTCGCGCAGCCGGCGGAGCCGCTCCAGCCGCTGCTCTTCGCGCGCGACGACGTCACCGCGCCCGCGCGCGGCCGCCTCGTCTCGGCGGCGAGCGCTGATGAGGAGCACCTCATCAGCGGCGCCCTCCAAAAACGCGATGGCTTCGTCGAGCAGCGCCTCGACTCGCCCGGGGGGCATGACGGCTGTGTCCGCCGCCGGGGCGTCCGGACCGGCAAGTCCCAGGGCATCCTGGAGCGCCGCTACGGCCGCGCGCACAGCCGGCATACTGCGATACGGCCCGAAGTAGCGCGCTCCGTCCTCGACCACCCGAGTAGTGGTCAGCACTCGGCCCCAGCGCCCCATTTCGAACTTGATGAAGGCGAATTCGTGGAAGTTGCGCAGCCGGTCGTTGAACGGCGGATCGTGCCGGCGCACCAGCTGTGCCTCCAGCAGCAAGGCAGCGAACTCCGACCCGGTGACGAGATAGTCAAACGACGCGACGACGCCACGCAGCGCTCGCAGTTTCGCGCCGGCGGGCGCCCCGGCGTTCGCGTACGCGCGCAGACGCTGCCTCAGATTGCGCGACTTGCCGACGTAGACGATGCGATCGCCGGCGTCCTTGAGCAAGTACACGCCCGGCTTGCTGGGCACGGCATGCAGCTCGTCAAGCAGGATCGAGGTCCAGACAGGCAGCTGTGCAGCCGGCGCCATCCCGCAGCCAGGGCTTTTGCGCCGCCGCGGCGTTGCGCGCAAGCGCAGGTAATCTTGCAGCGAGCCGTACGTGAACACGCCGTTGTCCTCGAGTTTGCGGATGCAGTGCACGAGCAGGTCGGCTGTGGCGGTCGCGTCGGCGAGCGCGCGGTGGTGGCGCTCAACGTCGATGCCCAGTTCTCGCGTCAGCGTGCCGAGCCGGTAGTTGGCGACTTCCGCAATCGTGCGGCGGGCGAGCACCAGCGTGTCGATGGTCGGGTTTTCGAGCGCCGCAAATCCGTGGCTGCGCAATTCATGGTCGATGAAGGCGGCGTCGAAGCGCACGTTGTGACCGACCAGGATCGCTCCGCCCAGAAGCTCGACGACGTTCGGAAGGAGCCGTCCGATCGGCGGGGCGCCGGCCACCATTTGGTCGGTGATGCCGGTGAGCGCGCTGATGAACGGCGGAATCGCCTGGCGAGGGTTGACGAACGAGCGCCACTTGCGTTTGATGTGGCCCTCGCAAACCCGCACGAGCGCTATTTCAGTGACCGCATGCCTGCCGGCGATGCTGCCGGTCGTCTCAAGGTCGACGACCACGAACGGGCACGACCATAAGTCGACTTTCTCGAACGCGGGAGCGCTCGCGATGTCCGGCATGCGAACGCAAGTTCGTCGAACATATGTGCGGCCACCTTTCCAAGACTGGACTACAAGGCGAGAGCGAATCGCGGACGAACGAGCGGGCCGCATGCCGCGCCTGTTTTGGATCCATGGATCCGGCTTCACACCCGATAGTTTCCGCGATCAGATCGCCGCGTTTCCGGGTTCAGCGGCATTGGCATTGCCCGGTCACCAAAACGGCGAGCTGCTTGCGTCGGTGCCGGCGATGGCGGACTGGCTCGCCGGCCAGGTCGGCCACGAGGCCGTGGTCGGCGGCAATTCGCTGGGCGGCGCTATCGCGCTGGAGTGGGCCCTGCGGCATCCTCGCGACGTCGCGGGCTTGATCTTGATCGGCACGGGTGCGCGCCTGCGCGTGTCGCCCGCCATCTTCGAGATGCTCGATGCGCGCTGGCCGGAGTCGATACCGACGCTCTCCGATTTTGCGCTCTCGCCTTCGGCGAGCGCCGATCTACGCAGCCGCGTCCGAGAATGGCATCGGCTGGTCGGCCGGCAAGCGACGCGCGCGGATTACGCCGCGTGCAACGCGTGGGATATCATGGACCGCGTCGGAGAGATCAAAGCTCCGGCGTTGATCATCGTCGGAGAACTCGACAGGCTTACCCCGCCCAAGTTCTCGCGCTTCCTCAACGAGAGGATCGCCGGCAGCCGCTTGCTCGAAGTGCCGGGTGCGGGTCACGTCGCGATGGCCGAGCGCCCCGACATCGTCAACCCGGCGATCCAAGCGTTCATCGGCAGCCTCAAGGCCTAGAGCAGTTCCTCGAACCCGGCAGGCAGCTCTGTCGAGATCGTTCGCTTCTTCCGGTCGACTCGCACGCCGAAGGCGATCAGCATCGGCACGAGGACGCGCTTCGCACCGACCACGAGCATGTCGCTGCCCGGATAGTGTTGGATGCCGCTGACGCGGCCAAGCGCGCCGAGGTTGCGATCGATGACTTCCATGCCGACGAGCTCCGACTCCAAGTACGTATTTGCCGGCAATTCGGCCAGCGCCGATCGCGCGGCGCGAATCGTCGCGCCACGCAAACGCTCCGCTACGGTAGCGTTTTCGACGCCTTCAAAGCGCGCTCTCACGTATTTGCGCGAGCGGCGCACCTGCGAGATCCGCAGCGTGCGGCGCTCGAACGCTGGCCCTTGGACTTCTACCTCGAGTCCGGGCTGCAGATCGAACGCCCCGACTTCAATTTTGACATCGCCGCGCACGCCGAAGACGCCGGTCACCAGGCCGACGACGATGGATTCCGTCAATCGATGATTTCGACGCTGACTCTCTCGCCGGTGCCGACCGTCGCGGCTTTGACGACCGTGCGGATCGCCTGCACGATGCGTCCCTGGCGTCCGATCACCTTGCCGCGATCGTCTTCCGCGACGCGGAGCAGCAGCACTGGACCGCGGTCGTCGGTCGTCGCGCCGATCGAGATCGCATCTGGTTCGTCGACGATGTTCTCGACGATGTACTTCAGCACCGCCGCGGCGCGCTGGATGCCGTCGCGAACGTTGCCTTCGTCCTCCTCAGAAACGCGGCTTTCGGGCGCGCCTGCATCCGGCTCTCGATCGGCCTCGAGATCCTCAGCGTCCTCTTCTTCTTCCTCGTCGAGGTCGATCGGCTCGACAGGCTCCTCGCCCTCCCCGCCCGGTTTGGAGGTTTCCTCGTCTTCCTCTTCGTCGAGATCGATGTCGTCAAAGTCGCCAGGACGTTCAGCCATTGGCTTTTCCTTTACGCTTGTCGCGCGGCTTGCGGACGCGGACTCTCGATTTGTCGTACAGTCCCTTTTCGGCGAGCAGGCGCGCGACGCTGTCCGAGGGCTGAGCGCCATGACCGAGCCAGCGCTTGATCTTCTCCTCGTCGAGCACGAGCTCGACCGGTGTGCGCCGCGGATTGAAGTGCCCGAGGATCTCGATGAAGCGCCCATCGCGCGGCGATTGCGAATCCGCCACAACAAGCCGGTAGGAAGGTTGTTTCTTTGCGCCGGTGCGGCGCAACCTGATCTTGACGGCCAAGCTTTCTCCTCTACGTTTTCGGTGGTCGCGCGCTCTTCGAACGCGCAAAATCTTTCATCAACGTACGCGAAGCTTCGAACTGCTTGACGAGCTGGTTGACGTCTTGGACGCTCGTACCGCTTCCCGCCGCGATGCGCCGCCTGCGGCTTGCATTGAGCACGCGCGGATCAGCTCGTTCGGCGGGCGTCATCGAGCAGATGATCGCTTCGCTTCGGCTCAATGCCCGCTCGTCGACCTCGCGACCCGCCATCAGTTTGCCCGCACCCGGTATCAGCGAAACAAGTTCCGCCATGGAGCCGAGCCGCTTCATCTGACGCGCTTGATCGAGAAAGTCTTGCAGCGTGAACGAGGCTTTGCGGACTTTCGCGGCGAGCGCCTTCGCTTGCTTTTCGTCAAACGCGCGCTGACTCTTCTCGATCAGCGTGAGCACATCGCCCATGCCGAGGATGCGAGACGCGAGCCGCTCGGGATACAAGGGCTCGAGCGCATCCGTTTTCTCGCCGACGCCGATGAACTTCACCGGTACGCCTGTGGCTGCCCGGATGGAGAGCGCGGCGCCGCCGCGCGCATCGCCGTCGAGCTTTGTGAGGATCGAGCCGCTCAGCGGCACGCGCGCGTGAAACGCCGTTGCGACTTTTACCGCTTCCTGGCCCGTCATCGCGTCGACCACCAACAGCGTCTCAAGCGGCTCGATGGCGGCTCTGACGCGCACAAGCTCTTCCATCATCGGCTCGTCGATTTGCTGGCGCCCGGCGGTGTCGAAGATCGCGACCGCGTGACCGACTTGGCGCGCGTGGGCGAGCGCGCGCTGCGCTATGCCGGCGGCATCGCCCGCACTCTCGCGGTACACCGGCACGCCGACCTGCGCGCCAAGCACGGCAAGCTGCTCGACCGCCGCAGGCCGGCGCACGTCGCAAGCCACGAGCAGCGGCCGACGGCCCTCGTTTTTCCAAAGCAGCGCGAGTTTGGCCGCTTGCGTCGTCTTGCCCGAGCCTTGCAGCCCGACGAGCATGACCGGCGTGACGCCGGTCGGAGCAAACCGCAGCGGTGCGCGTTCGCCGCCGAGCAGTTCGATGAGCCCGTCGCGGACGATGGCGACGACCGCCTGCGCAGGGGTGAGCGACTCGAGCACTTCGGCGCCGATCGCACGGACGCGAACGGCCGCGACGAAATCCTTGACGACCTGAAGGTTCGCGTCTGCCTCGAGCAGCGCGACGCGTACCTCGCGCAGCACTTCGGTGACGTCAGTTTCGGTGAGTTTGCCGCGCGAACGCAGCCGTTGGAAGATCGCCGTCAGGCGATCGGTGAGGGTTTGGAGCATCGAACGAGCGCGGGTGCTACGATCGGGCGGGGCCGCGCGACCTGATCACGCCTTTTCGGTCGCCTGGTCTATGTAACGGACCGCATCCCCGACCGTCTTGATCTTTTCGGCCTCTTCGTCCGGGATGTCCAGATTGAATTCGGTCTCCAGGGCCATGACCAATTCGACCTGGTCGAGCGAATCAGCGCCGAGGTCGTCGGTGATCGACGCCTCCATCGTCACCTCGTTCTCTTCGACGCCGAGCTGCTCGACGATCGTCTTCTTCACCTTATCGAACACTGACTGGTTCAACTCACGCCTCCATTACATGTACAGTCCGCCGTCCACCGCAAGCGTCTGCCCGGTGATGTAGGCGGCGGCATCGCTCGCCAGAAACACGACGAGGTTTGCCACTTCGTTCGGTGTGCCGAACCGCCGCAGCGGTACGCGCGCCAAATAGCTTTCTTTCAGCGCGCCGGCAAGCGACGCAGTCATCTCAGTCTCGATGAAGCCCGGTGCAACCGCGTTGACGCGGACGTTTCTCGAGCCGAACTCGTGCGCTAAGGACTTGGTCAGGCCGATGACCCCAGCCTTGGAAGCCACATACGCGCTCTGTCCTGGGTTTCCCGTCAGCGCTACGACGGAACTGATATTGACGATGGAGCCGCTTCTTTGGCCTATCATGACCTTTCCCGCAGCCGCGCACGTGTAAAACATCGACTGCAGATTTGTCGCAAGCGTCGTTTCCAGTTCATCCCATTTCATCCTTAAGATGAGCTGATCGTAGGTGCGCCCGGCATTGTTGACCAGGATGTCCAAGCGGCCGAACTTTTCAACCGCCGCCTTGACAAGATCGGCGGCTTGGGTCTGCTGCGCGACGTCCGCCGGCCTGACGTGCGCGGTTCCGCCGGCCGCTTCGACCTCCTGCTTGACGGACTCGAGCGGTTCCGGGCGGCGACCGGCGAGCATGATGGACGCGCCGGCCGCCCCGAACGCGTGCGCGATGGCTCGGCCAATGCCTGTTCCCGCACCGGTGACGATGGCGGTTTTGCCATCCAACGGGCGCGCGACGTTCAAGAGGGCGCGAGTCCGGAGGTGGGCGCGGTTTTCACGCCCTCAGCGGTAGCGTGTTGCGCGTCAGGCGCTGTTGCAGATGCGCCGAGCTTCGCGACGCCGTCGGAGTCCGCGACGTGGACGCAGTTGAGCCCGTTCGCTTCCGGCAGCCGGCGCATCAATGGAGTGAGCACGGCGCTCGCACCGCATTCGACGATGACGTCCGGCCGCCGGGCGGCTACCTTTTGTGCCGTTGCGTGCCAGCGCACGCGTGATACGAGGCTGGCGATGAGGCTGCTGCGCATCTGCGCGACCGAATCATAGGGTTGCGCGTCCGTGTTGCCGACCACCTCGAATACCGGCACGCGCAACTCGGCCGCTTCGACGAATGGCGCAAAGCGGGTGACCGCCGAGCGCATGAGTTCGCTGTGCCACGCACCGGAGACGTTCAACAGCACGACGCGTCGGGCGCCGGCGCGGGAAGCGAGACCGCAGAGCGCTTCGACCCCGGCCGTGTCCCCTGAGACGACGATCTGCAGCGGCGCGTTTAGGTTCGCCAGCTCGACGCGCGCGCCGCTCAGCTTGCGCGCTTCGGCGGCAAGTTCGGCGACTCGCGCCTGATCGAAACCCACGACCGCCGCCATCGCGCCCGGCGCCTCGTCCGCCGCCGCGCCCATTGCCAAACCGCGCTCGTTCACGAGCCGCAATGCGGTTTCGAAGTCGAGCGCGCCTGCGATCGCCAACGAGCAGTATTCGCCGAATGAATGGCCCGCCGACACGATGGGTTTCCATCCCAGCGTTTCGACTGCGCGGTAGATCGCGACATTTGTGGTGAAGATGGCGGGCTGGCTGACCCGCGTGTCGCGCAGCGCGTCGTCTGAACCTGTCCGGCACAGCTCGAGCACGTCGTACCCCAAAATCGCCGCAGCCCGATCGAACACCGCGCGCGACTGCGCGTATCGCTGCGCGGCGTCGACGCCCATGCCGCGCACCTGCGAACCCTGACCGGGAAAAACGATTCCGAGCGTCGGCATCCGCGCGGCTAGCGGGTTATTGTCTCGGAGCTTTTGGAGCGGTCGAATTCATTCGACCGGCGGCTGCTATCTCGCCAGCTCCTTCAGGTACCGCACCCACGGGTGCGCCGGTCCAGCGCCACACCACCGCGCCCCAGGACAGCCCCGCGCCAAAGGCCACGAAGACGACGATATTGCCCTTCTTGATTTGGCCCGCGCGGATCGACTCGGCGAGCGCGATCGGGATTGAAGCGGATGACGTGTTGCCGTACTCATCGATGTTGCTGATGCAGCGCTCGAGGGGCAGCTGCAGCATCTTCATGGTGGCATCGACGATGCGCTTGTTCGCCTGATGCGGCACGACGAAGTCGACGTCAGCCGCCGTCAAACCGGCCTTTTTGAGCGCCGCCAGGGTCGCGTCGGCCATTTGCTGCACCGCGAACTTGAACACCGCTTTGCCTTGCATCTTGATGTAGCCGAGGCGCTGCGCTGCGGTTTCGCCGTTGCGCGAGGGCGGGATGCGGCTGCCGCCGGCCGGCAGGTACAAAACGCTTGGGTCGGAGCCTTCCGCACCGAGCTCGCTGCCGAGGAAACAATCTTCATCCGAACGCTCGACTACGACGGCGCCCGCGCCGTCGCCGAAGAGCACGCAGGTCGCGCGATCCGTGTAATCGACAAGCTTTGACAGCGTCTCTGCGCCGATGATCAAGATCGTCTTGTACACGCCCGACCGCACGAGCGCGGCGGCAGTTGTCAGGGAGTACACGAAACCTGAGCAGCCGATCATGACGTCGAACGCCGCGGTGCCGGGAATGCCGAGCCTCGCTGCGATGATGCACGAGGTCGCGGGGAAGAGGTAATCCGGCGTCGCCGTCGCGACGATGACGCAATCCAAATCGCTCGGCTTCTTGCGCGCTGCATCAAGGGCAGCGAGAGCCGCTGGGATGCCGATGTCCGAGGTCGCTTCGTCCGGCGCGGCGATGTGCCGGCGCTTCATGCCCGTGCGCTGAACGATCCACTCGTCGCTCGTGTCGACCAGCTTTTCAAGATCCTCGTTCGTGAGGATTCCTGGAGGCGCGTACGCCCCAACGCCGGTGATCGCAACGCCGTAGTTCATGCGCGCTTATTTCGCCGCGGGCGTTTCGTCTTTTTGCGCGATCGCGACTCGCCCGTTGTAGTACCCGCAATTCTGGCACGCGAAATGCGGCCGGCGCGCTTCATGGCATTGCGGGCACGTCGAAAGCTGCGGAGCGCGCGTCTTCCAATTCGCGCGCCGCGCTCGGGTGTTGGACTTGCTGCGCCGTTGCTTCGGATTTGCCATCTACTTCGCTCCGGGTTCCTGCATGAATTTTGCCAGGCCTGCCAATCGTTCGTCAATGCGCGTGTCGCGGCATTCACACTGCTCGCGGTTGCGGTTGGCGCCGCACATCGGACAGATGCCGCGGCAGCCTTGCTCGCACACCGCCGCTATCGGTTCGTCGACCTCGAGCAGCTGCTCGACCAACTCGTTCACGTCGATCTCGCGTCCGACGAGCGGCGCGACATCCGAGAACGGCGCGTCGGCTGCGGGCACGTCCTCGGAGAACGCCTCGGCGATGTCAACTCGCGCGTCGCGCACGAAGGGTTCGAGGCACCGCGCGCAGGTTTCGACTTCTTTGCCTTCGACCACGCCCTCAATGTACACGCCATGCTCCATCGGCCGAACGGCAGCAGCGATGCGAACTCCCTCGGGATAACGATCGGCGAGTTCGTCGCGAAGATGCAAGCGTTGGTCGAACTCGATGACGTCGACGTCGCGGCCAAAGAGTCGTTCTACTGAGAGTTTCACGGGGAAGCCTGCGCACACGAAAGCCCGCCGCAATGGTGACGGGCTGCAAATGACTTGCCTCATTATAAGTGCGCGCTATTGCGCTGTCAAATCGGGCTGCCATGCGGGACAAACCTACGTCTGCGGGAGCGCGCGCAATTGTTTCAACGCGTCGTCGAAAGAGCGTACCGGCAGAATGCTGACTCCCGGCGGGGCGGCGATGTTGCCATAGTCCGAACGAGGAACGAAAAAGATCTTCGCATGTTTGCGGACGGCCGCGGCCAGTTTTTCTTTCGCGCCGCCGACCGGCAGCACGCTCCCGTCGAGCGCGAGCACCCCCGTGCCGGCGATGTCCTTTCCCCCGGCCAGCGGTTTTCCGACGATCGTGCGATAGATCTGCAGCGCGAACATCAGCCCCGCCGACGAACCGTTGATATCTTTGACGGAAAACTTGACTTTGACCGGCACGTGAAACGACTTGGCCTGCGTCGAAACGACGATGCCGAATCGCGGTTTGCCGCGGAACATCGCCGTCGTGCACGTCACTGAGAGGCGGCGCTTGTCGCGTTCGACGAGGAGATGGAATATCGAGCCGACCGGCTTGCTGCCCGTGATCTGGGCGAGCGTGCCGGCGGACACCGGCCGGACGCCGTTGACTTCAAGGATCTCATCGTCCACCCGCAGGCAGTGCGTCGCGGGCATCCCCGGCGCGAGACTCTCGACTTTGGTCTCGAGTTGGAGCTGGACGGGCAGGCCGGCCGCGCGCTCCGCCACGATCTGCGCGACGGTTTGGCTCTCCTTCATCGCATCGGTCAGCTCGCGGTCGAACTGTTTGTCGCTCGTGGTTCCCGCGTAGTCTGAGCGCTTGACGACTTCGAACCCGGGCAGCACTTTGCCGGCGACGTAGAAAAATGGACGGCCGGGCATGACGGTGACGTCGGTGAGATAGACCCTCCCCGGCGGCGGCGAGTAGCCGGCCACCTGCACCACATCATTGAGGTCGACCGCGCTGCCGGGTCCGAAGACCAACACCGGCAGCGGCACGTAGAAAAGCAAAGCGATCGCGACGAGCGCGATCGCAAAGTAGCGGAGAAAACGGATCACGCGCGACGCACGGGTGCGTTCGGCGCGCCGTTGTTCGTGAGGCTCGATTCCAGCTGCTCGCGGCCTTTGTGCACCGCGGCGAGCGCATTGCCAAGACTTGCGTCGAGCGAAGCGAGCACTCCATCGGCGTACTCTTCCGCGCCGCGCCGGATCTGCTTGGCGTGGCGCTCCGCGTCCGCGAGGATCTGGTCCGCCCGCTCTTGCGCGTACCTCGTGATCTCGGAATCTGCGACCAACTGCGATTTCGTCGAAGCTGCCTCGTCCATCATCACCGCGGCGCGCGACCGTGCGTCGTCGAGGACCCGGTCTTTCTCTTTCGTCAGCGCCTTCGCTCGCGTTACTTCATCCGGCAGCGTCGAGCGCAGTTTCTCAACGAGGTCGAGCAGCCTGTCGGCGCCCACGATGCGCATCCCGAAGGGCAGCCAGATGCCTTCTTTGATCGTCGCTTCGATCTTGTCGATCACGGTATAGACGCTCATGTCGTTTTCCTTTTCTGGGGCACGGTCAGCGCCGCGCGCGCATGTGGCGCTCGACCGCCGGCGGCACGAAGTTGCTGATGTCACCGCCGAGCGAAAACACTTCCTTCACCGACGATGACGAGACGTATGCGTATTCGGGACTCGAGGGCATGAAGATCGTGTCGACGCCGTTTTTGAGCCTGCGGTTCAACAACGCCATCGAAAATTCGTGCTCGAAGTCCGAGACGATGCGCAGACCTTTGAGGATAAGGCCGTCGCCCACGGCGTGGATGTAATCGACAAGCAGGCCCGCGAACGAATCCACCTTCACGTTGGCAAGACCCTCGCACGCTTCGCGCAGCATCGCGACGCGCTGCTCGAGGCTGAACATCGGCGACTTGCTCGGATTCGCCACGACCGCCACGATGAGCCGCGGAAACTGGCTGGCGGCGCGCCGGATGATGTCAAGATGCCCGTTCGTCACCGGGTCGAAACTGCCCGGATAGACGACGACGAAATCGCTGCGCGCCGCCGTCATGGCGCCCGTTTCCGGTAGCGCGGAGCACGCGCCGCGACATGCTGGTCTGCGCTCGCCGCCTCGCCGCCGCCACGCGCCGCCACGAACATGAGCGCTGTGTCGCCGTACTTCGCGCGCTTGACCACGCGCAAGGAAACCGGCAGCTGCGGGTCGGCATTGCTCGGATGCTCGATCACCACGATGCCCTCGGCGTTGAGCAGTCCGCGCTGCATCATGAGCCGCAGTTCTTCGATTGCGCCGCGGTCGTACGGCGGGTCGACGAGCACGACGTCGAACGCGCCCCGCAGCATGCGCAGCGCGCGCATCGCGGGCATCGGCATGATGCGCCAACGCTCGCCGTCCGGAATGATGCGTACGGCGTTGCGCCGGATCGTCATCACCGCGTTTGCGTCGTTGTCCACGAACACGACTGAGCCCGCGCCGCGCGACATCGCTTCCAAACCGAGCGCGCCCGAACCGGCGAACAGGTCGAGCACGCGCGCGCCCTTGACGCGATCGGCGAGCACTCCGAACATCGCTTCGCGCACTTTCGCACCGGTCGGTCTCGTGCGTCTGCCTTTGGGCGCGGCGATCGTCGCGCGCGCGCGGCTGCCGCCCGCAAGTCGCATGCTACTGGATTGGACGCGCTCGCCGGGCATTCCGGCCGCATCGCGGCCGCGCGCGACGTTTACGACGTGACGCGCAGCGCCGATTCGCGCTCCTGCGAGGCCAAGAATGCGGCGAGCGCCGCGTGCTCGCGGGCGAGCAAGTCCGGGTCGCGCGCGATCACCGCATCGGCTTCCTTCTTGGCGTCCAGGAAGACCGTGTAGTCCCTTATCAAATGGGCGAGCCGGAAGTCGGGGATGCCGTGCTGGCGAGTGCCCGCGATGTCGCCCGAGCCGCGCAGGCGAGCATCTTCTTCGGCGATCGCGAAGCCGTCATTCGTCCGCTCGAGCAAGGCGAGGCGCGCGGACTCCCCGGCCTCGCCCGTCGCGACCAGAATGCAGTACGACGCGTGCGCGCCGCGCCCGACTCGGCCGCGCAGCTGGTGCAGCTGCGCGAGACCGAACGACTGCGCGTCGAACACGAGCATGACCGTCGCATTGGGAACGTCGACGCCGACCTCGACGACGGTGGTCGCGATCAGCACTTGGAAAAAACCGTCGGCGAACAGACGCATGATCTCCTCTTTTTCCGGCCCGCTCAATCGGCCGTGCAACAGGCCGACCCTCAACCCACGCAGCGCGGTCGCGCGTAGCTCTTCTGCTTCCTTGATCGCCGTGTGCAGCGCGCGCTCGGACTCATCAATCGCAGGACAGACGATGTATGCCTGACGGCCTTTTTCCACTTGCGTCCGGATGAAATCGAGTATCTTCGCCTTGCCGTCGAGCGCGCGAATGTACGTCTTCGGCGGCTTGCGGCCGGGCGGCATCTCATCGATCACAGAGACGTCGAGGTCGGCGTACACGGTCTGCGCCAGTGTGCGGGGAATCGGCGTAGCGGTCATCACGAGCGTATGCGGCGTGCGCCCGCGCGCCTTGGCGCGCAACGCGGCGCGCTGCATGACGCCGAAGCGATGCTGCTCGTCAATCACGACGAGACCAAGCTTGGCGAACTCGACGTCCTCGATGATGAGCGCGTGCGTGCCGACGACCACGTCGATCTCGGCGCGGCGCAACGCTTCGAGGAGATCGTCGCGGCTCGTGCGGCGCAAAGCGCCGACGAGCATCGCGCTACGAACTCCGGCGGGCGCCAGCAGCTTGCTCAAGTGCGCGAATTGCTGGGCCGCGAGAACCTCGGTCGGCGCCATGAACGCAGATTGATATCCGGCTCGCGCCGCGAACAGCACTGCAGCGGCCGCCACGGCGGTCTTCCCTGAACCGACGTCGCCTTGGAGGAGCCGGTTCATGGGCGACGGCGACGAAAGATCTGCGACGATCTCGCCGATGACCCTCGCTTGAGCGCGCGTCAACTCGAACGGCATCAGATCGTTCGTCGTGCGCTTGAATTGCTCGAGCGACTGTGCGGTAGCCGCTTTGGAGAAATCCGGGGCAGTCTCTCCGCGCCGCGCCGCCCGGCGGCGCGCCGCTTGCACGGCAAGTACGAAGAACTCTTCGAAAATGAGGCGCTTACGAGCGCGCTCGGCGTCTTCCAGCGTGGCCGGCCGATGGATGGCGCGCAATGCCCAGCGCGCATCCGCGAAGCGGCGCTTCGCCGCGATCGAACGGGGCAGCGCATCGAGTTCGGCTGCGCTGCGAGGATCGGTGAGACAGCGCTCGAGTGCACGCGCCGCGAGTCGTCCGAGCGTGTAGTTCGACAGACCCGAAGTCAGCGGATAGACCGGCACGAGCTCGCCTTGGTACTCTTCGCCTTCTGCTACCATGCGATGCCGCGCGACAGACATCTGCACGCCGGCCAGCGTGAAGTCGACTCGACCGTGCAAGAAGATCCGCTGGCCCGCGCGCAGCTGCGCGCCCAGGTAGGGCCGGCCGAACCACACGGCGGTGATCGTGCCGGTGCCGTCGTCGACGATGGCGGTCGTCTTCGATCGTACGCGGCCGCGCAAACGTATATGCTTTACCTGCTGGACGACGCCGAGCAGATTGACGTCGCCGGCGGGCGGAGCACTCGATGCGCGCGCTGATTCCAACGCGGCGACCGTCTGCGGCAGGCGCAGGTCTTCGTAACGATACGGATAGTGGCGCGCCAGATCGCCGAGCGTCGTCAATCCGAGCCGCGCAAGCTGTTCGAGCGTCGCGCGTTTGACGCCGCCAAGCGAGGCGATCGGCCTGCTCGATTGCGCTGCCGTCGGCTCGCCGTTCGGCGTGGCGGCGGCGCTTACCGACGCGAGAGCGGGTTGTCTCGATCTGGCAGCGCGCTCTTTTTTTTGCGCTTCTGGACGCGCGTCTGAGGAATCTGGAGGCGACAGCCGGAGTCGAACCGGCGATCGGGGTTTTGCAGACCCCTGCCTTACCACTTGGCTATGTCGCCAGGCGAGGGCACCCGGACTTCGTGGAACCCAATTTCACTCCTTTGCGGTTGCCAATCGACCATCGATGAAGACTTCCAGGCTGCGTCATGCTCACCTTGCTCCAGCGAACGTAGCATTCCGACCGAGCGTTGTAGTGTTCCGAGCGAGCTTTGCGAGCTCGGAGATCAAGCAGCAGTGCAAGGACAATTCGACCCAGAATCTCCGACGTAGCAGTAACATGTCCAAGCAATTCGCCGGCGCTGCCGCGCAAGTGCTCGACAGGGCGTCGGCTGCAGGTGCTCACTATGCGGACGTCCAGTTCTGGACGATCCGCGCGCAGCGCATGTTCGTGCGCAACGGCGTCGTCCGCCAGGTCACAGACCGCACGAGCACCGGTTATTCGGTGCGCGCACTGGTCGACGGCAGCTGGGGATTCGCCGGCAGCGACAAGTTTTCGAAGCCCGGTCTTGACGAAACCGCGCTTCGCTCCACGCGAATCGCAAAGTCGAGCACGGTCATCGCCGGCCGCGTGCGAGGCGTGAAGCCCACCGGCAAGCACGTCGCCGAGTGGACGACGCCGATCGTCATCGATCCGGACAGTGTGTCGTTATCTGCGCGTGCCGACCACCTCATCGCGGCCGAGAAGAACCTCCACGCCGACAAGAGCGTCGTCGCCGGCTATGCGTTCATGACCTTCTGGATCACCGACAAGGAATTCTATTCGACCAACGGCGGCGCGATTTCTCAACGTTTGTACCAAAGCGGCGCCGGCTGCGGAGCAACGGCGATCGGCAAAGACCAAGATCCACAGCGGCGCAGTGGGCCGGGCGACTTCGGTCTCTATCAGGGTGGCGGCTACGAGATAGTCCAGCGCGCAGATCTGCTCGCGAACGCGTCGCGCTACGGCGAAGAAGTCGTGCAGCTCACGGCCGCACCAGTCTTGCCCACCAAGACCTGCGACCTCATCCTTCACGGCAACGTGCTCAACTTGCAGATGCACGAGTCCATCGGTCATCCCCTGGAACTCGACCGCAGCCTGGGTTGGGAAGCCAACTTTTCCGGCATTTCATGGGTCAAACCGGACGACGTCGGCAAAGTCCGTTACGGCAGCGATCACCTGACGATTTACGCGGATAACACGCTCGAGCGCGGCATGGCGACGGTGGCAGTCGACGATGAGGGTGTGGAGCCGAAACGAGTCACGCTCATCGAGCGCGGCATTCTGCGTGCGTTCCTGTCGTCGCGCGATACCGCTGCGCAAACATCGCTGCCCGAGACCGCATCCATGCGCGCGCAGGATTGGGCAAGCATCCCGATCGTGCGCATGACCAACATCGCACTCGCGCCAGGCGCGGGGTCGCTCGACTCCATCATCGCCGACACGAAGGACGGCGTGATCATGGAGGCGATCAACTCGTGGTCCATCGACGATCACCGCCTCAACTTCCAATTCGGTCCGCAGATCGCGTGGGAAATCAGAGACGGCAAGCGCGGCAAGTTGTTCAAGAAGCCGACGTACACCGGCATCACGCCGCAGTTTTGGGGATCGCTGGATCGTGTCGCGGGCCCCGAGGAAGTCGTCGTCTGGGGCACGCCGAACTGCGGAAAGGGCGAGCCGGCACAGTCGGGCCGTACGACGCACGCGTGTTCGCACGCGCGCTTCCGCAACGTCAGCGTAGGAGTGCGCAACCGTGCCTAGCCAAGCCGAAGCGCTCGCACTCGCCGAAAAAGCGCTCGGATTTGTTCAGGGCGCAGATCAGGCTTCCGTCAGCGTCACGTACGAAGACGAGAACTACGCCCGCTTCGCGGACAACTACGTTCCCGAGAATCTGAACTCGATCCAAACCACGATTAATCTCACATACGTCAGGGACAAGCACGTCGGCACGGCGATCGGCAACGACCAATCGGATGCTGGCTTGCGCCGCCTCGTCGCTGCCGCAGCCGACGTCACCGGCCGCGTTCCCGCCAACCCCGAATTCGTTTCACTGGCAACCCCGGCACGTATTTCGAAGCCGGTGAAGAGCGTGTACGAGTCGACGCTCGCTGCCACGCCGGAAGACCGCGTGGCGAAGTTGGTGCCCGTGATCGCACGAATGAAGCGATCGCAGTTGACCGCCGCCGGGTTCACGCAGACGCAATATTCCATCACGGCGGTTGCGAATTCGCTCGGCGTGCGCGCCTCCTTTGCGGCGACGTACGGCGGCATCGAGATCAAGGCGATGGCGCCGCAGACGAGCGGGTTCGCCGAGTACTTCACACGCGACTACGCCACGCTCGACTCCGCCGAGCGCGCCGATCTTGCTGCTTCGAAGGCGACTGTGTCGCGCACGCCGTCCGATCATCCGCCGGGGACCTACACCGTGATCCTCGAGCCGCCGGCGTTCGTCGACTGCATGAACAACTTGCTCGCCGCCATGGAGGCCGGTGGAGTCCTCGAGAACCAGAACTCATGGATGGTGGGGCGCGTCGGCAAGCAGCTGTTCTCCACGAATCTCACGGTCGTGGACGACTGGAGCAACCCGCTCGTCGCGGGTCAACCGTTCGCCGCGGACGGAGCGCCGACGAAAAAGGTCTCGTTGATCGAAAACGGCGTGCCCAAGGCATACGTCAGCTCGACGTACCTCGCCAACAAATTGAAGATCGCGAACACGGGCCATGACGGCTATCCGATAAACGCCGTCGTCATGCCCGGTTCGAAGACCCGCGAGCAACTGATCGCGTCGGTCGAACGCGGCATCCTCGTCTCGCGCTCCTGGTACACGCGCCTGGTGGATCCGCGCGAGGTCGTGATCACCGGCTTGACGCGCGACGGCGTGTATCTCATCGAAGACGGCAACCTCGTCAGGACGCTGAAGAACTTCCGTTTTTACACGTCGATGCTCGCCGCGCTGAGCGACTGCGAGTTCGGCGATACGCTGTATCTCGCGGAGTCTACAGACACGCCTGGCACCTTGGCGGTGCCGGTCGCTAAGATCGCGAAGTTCGCGTTCTCGGCACAGACGTCGTTCGCATGAGGGGGAAATCTTGAAGCGCGAGACTTTCTTGTGGCTGTCGGCTTTCGCAGCGCTCGCCGCGTCGTTCTGTAAACCCGCGCCCTCAGGTGCGGCCGGCCTCAAGGGGCCGGCAGTATACGCTTTTTCCAATGTAGCGGTCGAATTTATTCGGCCGCCGGAGGCTGCCGGGCGCTGCGCTGCGGCACTTCGGTCGCTGCCCTGGTCCGGTTACACGCTCGCTGACCTGCTATAGCGACCGAACGCGCCTCGGAATTACTTCCAGAGTTTCTGAGCCTTCTTGAGCACGGGCTCAAAGCGCTGCTGCGCGCGCAAGTCCTTGCTCCAACGGTCGCCGCCGCGCGCGAGCAGACCGGGAACGCTCTTGATGTTGAAGCGCGCAGCCTCGTGGAAGATGTCGGGCGCGCGTGACCGGCTCATGCCCTCGACGTCGCTCCACGCAAGCGGCCACGACACGGGTGCTTTCACTCGCGCCCGCACCACGAACGGCATGACGATCGTCTTGCCTTCGCCGACCTGCGCCCAATCCACCGCAACAGTGCCGCGCGGGCGCTTCTTGATGATGCGCTCGAGCGTGACGTCGTCGCCGCACACGTTCGCCAGCCGGTGTGCCACCAACTCGGTGAAGCGCCGCACTTCATCGTACTCGTACTTGGGCGCGAGGAGCAGCATGACGTGCAATCCTTTCCCGCCCGACGTCTTGACCGCCGCTGTCATGCCAATCGTATCGAGTTCGGCCCGCAATCGCAGCGCGACGCGCGCCAGCGTCGCAAGCTTGCAACCCGCTTGCGGGTCGAGGTCGAAGAGACAATAATCCGGGGTGCCAAGCGAGCCGGCGCGCGACAACCACACGTGCAGCGTGATCGAGGCGAGGTTGGCCAGCCACGCGAGCGTGCGCTCGTCATTGCACAACACGTAGTCGATGGTCGACCGTTTGCCGTACTGCGACGGGATCGTTTCCGTGGCGACCCACGACGGCGTGCCGCGCGGTGCTTGCTTTTCGAAGAATGATTCACCGCTGATGCCGTTGGGAAACCGCTGCAGCGTCAGCGGCCGGTCTTTCAAGTATGGCAGGAGCCATTTGCTGACGCTCAGGTAATACTTGATCAGGTCGCCTTTGGTGTAGCCGTCGTCCGGCCACAAGACTTTGTCGAGATTGGTGAACGCGGGCACCTCGCCGTCACTGCTTCCATCACGCCCGGCAGGCCGCGTCGCTCGCGCCGCCTGAATCCGGCTGCGCAGACCGCTTGCGCGTGCGGCCGGCCGGTCGGAGTGCCACTTGGCTGCGCGCGGATTTCCCGCCACTTCGTCATTGGTGCGGCCGGTTTTTGCCGAGCGTGCGTGGCGCTCGATATCCCAGCGGGTGTCGACGTACTTGTCGCGGTCCTTGACGAGGAGCCACGGCCTGCCGTCCGATTCGCGGCCGCGCATGCGCACTAACGTGAATTCGCCGTTGAGCTTGCGGCCGTGCAGGATGAACTTGATCTTGCCCTTGTCGATCTCGCGCGCGGCGTCCGTGCCTTCAGCCAGCTCGTACCAGCCGTAATCCCATACGATCACGTCGCCGGCGCCATAGTTGCCTTCCGGGATCACGCCCTCGAAACTATAGTAATCGAGCGGATGGTCCTCGACTTGCATGGCGAGCCGCTTGTCGGCGGGATCGAGCGATGGGCCTTTCGGCACAGCCCACGATTTGAGGACGCCGCCGGCCTCGAGCCGGAAATCATAGTGCAGCCGCGTCGCGCGATGTTTTTGCACCACAAAGCGCAGCCGCTTGCCGCCGCGCGGCTTGACGGAACCGGCCGGCTCGCTGGTGCGCGCGAAATCCCGCTTGCGTTTGTACTCGCGCAGCGAGCCTTTCATCGCTCGACCGGGCGCTCGTGCACCACGTCCTTCGCGTCCTTGTCGGTGCGTAGGCCAAGGAACACCGGTTGGCGCAGCAAGCCTTCCGCCGTCCACTCCGCGAACCGCACTTCGGCCACCAGTTTCGGCTTGAGCCAATGCGCCGTCTTCGCGATCGGCGGCGGCGGCGGCACTGCGAACGGGCAGGACCCGCTGATGAGCGGCCGCATCGTGCGCATGATCTCGCGGAGCATCTGCGTGTCGAAGCCGGTGCCGACGCCGCCGCAAAACACAAGCTTGGCCCTATCGTAAACACCGACGAGCAGCGCTCCGAACGCTTCGCGGCTGCCTTGCGGATCAGTGTAGCCTCCGACCACGAACTCTTGCTCGAGGTGCGCTTTGATCTTGACCCAGTCGCGGGAGCGGCGCTCTTGATAGGTCGAGTCGCGGCGCTTGCCGACGATGCCTTCAAGTTTCCGCCGGCGCGCGACGGCGAAGAGCTGCTTGCCTTTCCCAATGACGTGTTTCGAGTACATCACGAGCTTCGCGCTCGGCTTGATCAGTTTCTCGAGGGCGGCTTTGCGCTCGTCGAGCGGCCGCTGACGCAGATCGTGCCGCCCGTCATAGAGCAAGTCAAACACCGAGTACATGATGTGGCCGCCCTCGCTTCCCTCCTTCTTGAAGCGCCGCTGCAAGCGTTGGAATGACGATCTGCCAAGCGAGTCCAGGCTGACGATCTCGCCGTCGATGACCAACGGCGTGCGCGCGAACTGCTCGTCCAAGCCCGCTAATTCCGGGAACTTGCTGTTGAGCGAGAGCTGGTTGCGCGAGATCAGGGTATAAGACCCCCGGCCGTGCAGCACGCCGATCGCTCTGATCCCATCCCATTTGATCTCGAACAGCCAGCCCTCGTCGTCGAACGGTTTGTCGATCAACGTCGGCAGCATCGGTTGTTTCGGGATCGGCAGTCGAGCAGGCACGCCGCGCCGTTAGACGGTTTCGCGGCGGCAGCCTGTCGAGATTCTCCGAGCTCGCTCCGCTCGCTCGGAACACTACACTACAAAACGCAAGAGGACGGGCGTTGCCGCACGTCCCCTCAGTCCCCCGGCGCTATGGGTTAACTGGCGAGTTCGTCCTCTGCGTCGAGTACGAGCATCATCAGACTATCGTCTTCGTCGGGCCTTTTCAGCTCGATTTTCAGCTCGAGGCAACGCGCGCACAGCCTGGCACCGTTTTCCACGAGGAAAACACCGCCCAAGTCCTCATGACACGCATCACACGCAGCCATTTTTCCAGTTCCCTGCTGGTCGCCCGCACGGCCCCCCAATCGGTGCGACCCACTGCAAGTATATCGGCCGCGTTCGCAGACCGACAAGCAGGCACGCTCACAGTAGCCGGCGCGGCGCGCTGCAAAGCGCGTGCGCCAGCCCACAGTTCGCGCCGCGCGTTAGCGGCGATGAACGAGCCGCGCAGCGGCTGCGATTAACTTCCGCGCGATTTTCTCGCGGTGCCAACGCGCGATTTCGCCTTGTACGGCGGAACCTTCGCGCCTTCGGCGCGCGCTTCCGACAGACCGATCGCGATGGCTTGGCGCGGGTTCGTGACCGTCTTGCCGGAGCGCCCCGAGTGGAGCTGTCCGCGTTTCATCTCGCGCAGCGCTCGTTCCACGTCGGCCGCCGCCTGACGACCATATTTCCGTTGCCGTTTACGTCGTGCCATGATCCACGTTCCCTTTCACTTGCAAGCATACACAACCGTCTGCGAAACTTCTTGCGAAGTTCCTACGAAAACAGCGCGATCTGCCGCGCGCCCGCCGCGACAAGCGTCGCCACCCGCACGCCGATAAGGCGCACCGGCTTGCGCGGATCGGCGCGGCGCAGACAAAAAGCCGCGGCTGCCCTGATCACGCGCGCGTCATCGGTCGGCTGAGCCAGCGACGTTTGCCGTCCGACGATCGTAAAATCGGAGAGCTTGACCTTCACAGCCACGGTCAACGCGCGCAGACCCCGGCGTTGCAGCCGCTCCGCGAGATCGTCCGCTTGCGAACGGATGAATGGCAGCAGCTCTTCGACGCCGGCGATGTCACGCTCGAACGTCTCCTCGCTCGAAATCGAACGCACCTCGTCGCTTTCGCTCACGGTGCGCCGGTCGATGCCGCGCGCGAGTTCGCGCAACTCGCCGCCCCAGCGGCCGAATAAAGCGTGGGCCGCCTCGTCCGTCAGCTCGGCTACTTGCCCGATCCGCTCCAGCCCCCGCGCCCGCACCCGCTGCTCGGTTTTCGGCCCGATCCCCCACAGACGGCGGATCGGCTTATCCTTTAGATACTCGGCTTCCGTACCCGGGGCTACCCCGACAAGCCCATCAGGCTTGCCGTCGTCACTGGCGATCTTGGCCACCATTTTGCCGGTCGCGATGCCGATCGAGATCGTCAGCGCGGTGGCCTCGCGAACGTCGCGCTTGATGCGTCGCCCCGTCTCCATGCACTCGTCGAGCGGCGCGTCGCCAAGGTCGCAGAACGCCTCATCCCACGACAAGCCCTCGACGGCGCGCGCATGCCGGCGCAGAATCGTAAAGAGACCGTTGCTCGCTTCGCGGTACTTCTCGTACGCGGGCGGCACGACGATCAATTCGCGGCAGCGCGCTTTGGCTTGGTACAGCGGCTGCGCGCTGTGGATGCCGTACGGGCGCGCTTCATACGACGCGGTGAGCACGACCGCGCGCCGGCTCGATCCGGCGACCACCAGCGGTTTGCCGCGCAGAGCGGGATCATCGCGTTGGGCGATGGCGGCGTAGAACGCGTCCAGATCTCCATGGAGGATCATGCTACGGTCCGAACACCCACAAGGTTGCCGTGGGTTGAGATCCCCCATTAATCGCACCGCCGCCCGGCACGTAGACGTGGCCGTTGAACACCACGGCGCCCGTGCCGTGCAGGCCGGCCGGCAGCGGTGCCAGCGTGATCCATGAATCCGTCTTCGGATCGTAGGCTTCGTTTTGATCGAAGACGCCGCGCGGCGATTCGCCCCCGATGACAAGGATGCGGCCCTCGAAAGCGGCCGCGGCGATCCCGCTGCGCGCGGTCGGCATCGGCGCACCGCGCGTCCAGCGATCGCGCGCGGGATCGTAGACGTCAGTTTCGTTGGTGTTGCGTGCATAGCTGTTGACGCGCCCGCCGATGGCGTACAACTTGCCGCCGAACTCGGCGAGCGCCATATGATCGCGTGCCAACGGCAAGCCTGCGCGCGAGCTCCACGTGTCGGTTGCAGGATCGTAGACGTCATGCGAGGTCAGGCTGCCGCGGTCATGACCTCCGACGGCGTGGATTTGGCCGTCCAGGACAGCGACGGATGGCGACCCGCGCGGCGACGGCAAGGATGCGAGGCGTTTCCACCACCCCGACCTAAGATCGAAGTAGTAGCACGCGTCGGTAGCGCCGCCGTTGTCGAGAAAGCCCCCGATCACATAGAGCTTTCCATTCAGCCCGACCGCGCCCGCGTGGTTGACGCCCTGCGGCAGCATGGTGCCAAGCATCCACGTATCCGTCTTGATGTCATAGACCTGTACGGCGCGCTGGTCCGCCTGCGGCCCAAAACCGCCGATCACGTAGATGCGACCGTCGAGGATGGCGACCGCGGCCTCGGTACGCGCGAGCGGCATCGGCGACCGCTTCATCCAGAAACGAGGTTGCTCGCTCGCGCCGCCGGCGAGCAAGCCGACGATTGCGGCAAGCGCCGCGCCGGATGCGATTCGTGTCACGCTCTGCATTGCCGGCTAGCCGTTCTGTGCGCGCGGACCGATACCATAGATGATGGAGCACGTCGTCGCAGTTGTCGCATCGCTCGTGCTCACGTTTGTGGGCAGCGGGTCATCCTATTCATCCCAAGTGCCCGGCACGCCGGCGTCTGACCCGCAGGTATTCGTCAAAGATGGCGCCGCCGAGGCGGCGACCGGCGCTCAAGGCATCACGCACGATGCGGGCTACCGGTCCGCGCTGCTATCGGATCCCGGTGATACGCCGCTGTTTTCAGCGCAGGGCGCACCGCTCGGCATCACGCTCAGGCAATGGATCGGCGCGCGCGGCAGCGTCGAGATCACGCAATCGTCCAAGTCGCTGCAGACGATCACGGCGCGGCTCGAAGGGCTCTCGTCACATGGCGTGTACAGCTTGTTCGCCTTCGACTCGAAAATGGTGCGCTACTCGCCGCTCGACGGCTCCGGCGGCTCCAACACGTTCATCGCAGATGCGGGCGGCAGCGCGACCGTCACGGTGCTAGTGTCGCCGCCCTTGACGCAAGCCGAAGGGATCTCGGTCTTCTTCCACAGCGACGGGCAAGCGCATGGAATGTCGCCGGGAGCGCCGGGCGTGACCGCTCACCAGCAACTGATCGTCTTCATCCCGTAGAATGCAATGTAGCGGTCGAGTTTAGTCGACCGTCCGCCGCGTCTTTTAGGCTTCCTTCTTCAGTTGGCGCATCCACGCGCGCAGCATGCCGCGCGACTCGGACGGCAGCGTAGGATATTCGAGGCGCAGCGCGCGCAGGCGGCGGACGAGGACGTCCGCTATCGCCAAATGCGAGACCCACTTATGATCGGCCGGGAGGACATACCAAGGCGCCCACGGCGTGCTGGTCGCGTTGAGCGTCTCCTCATACACGCGCTTGTACGTGCTCCAGCGCTTGCGCTGCGTGACGTCCGCCGCCGAAAACTTCCAATGCTTGGACGGCTCGCGCAGACGCGCGAGCAGCCTTCTCGCCTGTTCCTTTTTCGAAAGATTGAAGTAGAACTTGAGCACGATGATGTTGTTCTCAACGAGGCTGCGCTCGAATTCGTTGATCTGCCGGAAGCGGCGCTTCCACAACGTCTCTTTCGCCTGCTTGGCGAAGTCCGGCGCGAGCAGTTCGGGGTGGACGCGGACGACGATCACGTCTTCGTAATACGAGCGGTTGAAGATGCCGATCCGCCCGCGCTCCGGAAGCGCAATGGCGGCGCGCCATAAGTAAGGGTGACGCAATTCTTCTTCGCTGGGCTGCTTGAAAGCGTGCACGCTCACGCCTTGCGGGTTGAGGCCCGACATCACGTGCTTGATCGCGCTATCCTTACCGGCGCCGTCGGTTCCTTGAAAGACGACGAGCACCCCAAAGCGCGCGCTGGCCATGAGCACGTCCTGCAAGCCTGACAAGGCGACGATGTCGGCCTTCAGTTTGTGTTTCGCGCCGCGCTTGTCCCGAAAACCTAACGTATCGGCGGGATCGCAATTCTTGAGCGAACCCTTGCCATTCACCGGCCAGAGCGACGGAGACGCGCGCATGCCAACGCCTGTTTGGACGCGATTGACGCCCGCTCCTTAATCGAGTTACAATGTTGCGAGGTCTTTTCAAACCTGCCGGAATGAGTCATCCTCACGGAGGTTGGCTGCCTTGTTTGAAGTCAACCGGCGAGATTTTCTCAAGCTCACGGCTCTTGGTGCCGGCGCGACAGGCCTGACCGCGCTGG
>Ga0187846_10000355_pt1 | contig 27020 bp, 33 predicted proteins | sample TC_taG_FD_161473 | JGI IMG/M metagenome (GOLD analysis project Ga0187846, IMG submission 161473) | Biofilm microbial communities from the roof of an iron ore cave, State of Minas Gerais, Brazil - TC_06 Biofilm (v2) | ecosystem: Environmental > Terrestrial > Deep subsurface > Cave > Wall biofilm... | reverse complement strand
CCGAAGGGTGAGAGGATGCATGGGAGCCTCCGCTGCTGCGATGTATGGTGGCATGGTCTGTTGCCCCCATCTTATCACCCTCGGTCAATCAACTTGGAGTGGCACTAGGTCAATGCTCAATAGGAACGGCTTGCCCGACATGCCAAAGCCGCATGGTGTTAATCCCCAGTCCAGTGTTTGCCAGAGTGGGGTCAACTCTTGGGCACGTGCCTGGTCGCTCAGATCCCCCTGGTAGCCAAGTTCGCCCCCGGGAAACCCGTGCATGTGGATATGGTGCATTACACCGTCGGGATCCCGGAGTTCTGCCAGATCGTAACCTCTGAGACACAGCGAAGCGTCTGTGATCGAAGCTGGCGTGAGACTCTCGCGTACTCCGAAGATTGCACCATCGCTAAAGATACCAAGTAGCATTCCCGCGGTGATCCAGTCATCGTCGAGTCCACAAAGGTCGCGCTCACAGAGATCCAGGAGTTGCTTTCCTGCATATCCCGACTTCCTCAGGGAAGCGATGTGCTTCCGCGCGTCTGGACTACGAGGAAACAACGCATCGTGGTGCGCGTCAAACATGATGAGTTTACAAGGTTGCGGGAGACGCCCATGTTTTTGCGCCTCAAACACAATCGGCAGGGTAAAGCGATGTTCGTCGTGAGCATAGACGGGGCGGCCGTCAAGTTTCCCTCCTGAAGATTGTCGGTTGTGCGTAAGTCATGCAGGACCGTAGACGTGGTCATCCTTCAGTCCGGTTTAATCGCCGATTGGATCTCTCTGGCGAGTTGCTGGATATGGGTCTTACAGAGGCGGACTCGGTAAGGGCCTTGTTCTCGTTCCGCCACCCTCAACTCAACCATCATGTGGATTATCCAAAGGTCATCGTGCCTCCCGCAGTGCGGGAAGTAGCAGCCTGCCTTGCTGTAGGGGTCTTCCTCTTTGGCAGGCCTGATGTAAAACGGACTCTCGTCCATCTCCTGGTCACCTCTTCTTACGCCGCTTGGCCCATCGGGCTCGGGCGGCCGCGCGGGCCGATCGGCGACGCTCCGCCGCGGACATGCGCTTTGACCTCACCCGTCCACCCTGGCGGCCAAACTCCGCAAAGATTTGCCTCACACTTGGAGGAACGCCCACGCCTCGGAGCGTAGCATATGCGTGCCCCCTTGGGAACTTGTCACCATAACAAGTGTTTGCCACGATCAAGGGCGCGCCTTCAGAACCGCTCGGGATCTTTCAGGCAGATGCTACGCCTCGGTGTCAGTAGTCTTCCCAGCGGAAGTTTGGGGCATGGAACTGCCGGGTGGGACAATGGCGGCGAAGTGGCGATTCGTGTTCGGGGTTGATCTGGACGGTGTAGTCGCGGACTTCTACGGCGGGCTGCGACCGATTGCGGCTGAGTGGTTAGGCGTCGATGTGTCAACACTACCAGAGCGAGTCACTTATGGTTTGCGCGAGTGGGGCGTCGACAAGGCTCCCGGCGGATACAATGCGCTACATCGCTTTGCCGTGACACAGCGCGATCTCTTTAGCATTCTCCGCCCGATGCCGGGTGCCCCGGTCGCACTGCGAAGACTGTCAGAGAAATATGTACGCATCCGAATCGTCACGCACCGGCTGTTCATAGAGAACATTCATCAGGTCACGGTTCGTCAGACAATTGAATGGCTGGATCACCACGACATTCCGTACTGGGATCTCTGCTTCATGAAGGACAAGGCAGATGTCGGAGCCGACCTGTACATCGAGGACTCCCCAGATAATATCCAGAGTCTACGAGCGCAGGGTCTAACCACAATCATCTTCACAAACTCAACGAACGAACACCTACACTTGCCAGGACCCCGAGCCGATACTTGGGATGAAGTCGTTAGGATCGTCCTCAAGAAGAAGAGGGAGTGGGCATCCCGGCGAAAGCGAACAGGTCCGAGGAGACCCACTCTCGCAGCAACGCGTTCACGACAGCGACGAGTTGCATGAATCCTCGCCTCTCTTCTGGTCCCTCGTCAAGGATTCATTTCTTGCTTACAGCTCATTAGCCCACTTACGGAGACACGTGGCAGTTCGCTGAGACCGTTGCTCCTTTGGATCCATACTAAAGCGTGTACCGCGCCAGGACGTACCGCAAAGGGTGGGGATCCCGGAACGAGATCTCAAACACTGTGCGCCAGTCCATCTCGCGTATCCGTTTTTCGTGGTACTTGTAGCCCGCTCGGGACAACGCCGCCACGGTGAACTCCTGCACCAGAGGCCAAGGATCTACGCCGAACTTCAAGACAGACGATCGCGCAGCTCTGCGTGGACCTGGTGGTTCTGAGGGGGCAATAGCCGGGACGGGGCCGAGGTGATCCCCGTCCGGTGCGATGCCACCCGTCGGCCATGTCACACCTAGCGTGAGCAGTCCTTGCGCCGCGCTCCCGTAGATGCGGTGGAACTCTCTGCTGCACAGACACCGTAGGACGCGGTAGGGTTCGACCAATACCCAATCCCATCGAATCGGTTGGTCCGGCCGCCACACCCACACACCTGCCTGGCCTTCACGGAAGAACTGCACCATTGCTTTACGACCGTCCGGGCCTGCTTCCGACATCGAAATCTCGGCAAAGCCCTCGTCTTGCGTCTCCTTGCCCCCACGAATCTCCAAGAACTCCCTGGTGATGTTCAGCAGAAGGTCCTTCTCCTCCGACTCAAACACCTCGGCGGCGTCTCCGAAATCAATGGCGATGCAGAACCCGGGCTCTCCGCCGGTTGTGCCTTCTATGTAGTTCGCCAGTTCTTGATAACGTGAATCGCGTCCCTGCAGAACTACAAGGTCAAGGTAACTACTGTCGATCCCGGCGTTCGGCGCCACCACGTTCAGAGAGTCGATCCGACCAGCTTGCACAATCGCTCCCGCATCGTCCCCGACCTGTGCGATCACTTCGCCTTGCGCGCTTTGCCGCACGCCTCCTTGACCGAGCACGGTGCGCGCGAGTTCAAGGATCTCGTTGTCCGTAGCCACGCCGAGCGTATTTACCGCATCCTTCACAGGGGTTTGCCAGACCGACGGTTTGAGCCTATACTGATTAAACGCCACGGCGGCTTCCTGTCTCGATGCCAGCTTGCGTTTCACCGCCTCCCATAGTTCTTTACCCGCAGCGCCGCCCGCTCCGCTGACCACAGCCTGCAACGCCGACATGATCAACGTGACACTATCCATCGAGCACTCATCCTCCTATTGGTTCATCCAATCCTTCCCTCGTGGCCCTCACCGCGCCTGCACTTCTGCGGTGCCCACGCCGTCTAGCCGCCGCACTAACTGCGGGAGTTTGAGAACCTCTAGGCCGGGCACCTTCGCCCGGTGGATCAGTTCGCGCAGTCGCCCGTCGTGCGTGATGAAGATGTCGGCACAAGTAGCCGTGACGACGTGGTGCAGATCGCCGAAGTGCGCCTCTTCCAGTTCGCGGTTCCCGAAGATCTTGGCGTGCGCGAGGATCAGCGGAACGACGACCCCGAGCCGGATCGTCTTGAGCGCGAGCAGCCCTTCCCAGCCGCGCCGCTCGCACTCGGCACGGACCCCCGCACGCTCCGCCATGTGCCGCAGCCACTCTCCCGTGTGCGCGTTTAAGAAATCGTCCAACCTGGAATGTTGCTCATCCCTCCACGCCCCCAACGAAGCGGTCCACCGATCAGTCCACGCCGTCCGCTGCCGCTTGTAGTCAAGCGCCGTTTTCAACAGCGCGCCACGATCGCGCGGGGTCGGTGACTCCACCCGTGTCAGGTCGAGCGTGGTCACGTAAGGGGTCGGCGGTTCCGTGCCGTTCGCGTAAGCCCGCAGGCAGTAGATCAGCAGGGGCACAACGTCGTTAACAACGTGGCCGCGTCCGGTGAGTCCGATGATCCAACGGGCCTCGTCGAAGGCCTGCTTCTTGTCGTCCATGAGCAACGTCTCCGACAGGGTGACGATGCTCAGCGGAAGCACAAAGTTGCCGTGCTTGACGGCGTTCCGTAGAGCGATTTCATCGTCGGCGGAAGCGCCCCGCTCTCGCTTGCGGATCTGACTGAAGATGTTCCTGTCGAAATAGGCGATCATGCTCCGATCCTATTGGCGAGCGGACCTTTTCCCCCACCGCGCCGCAGCTGCCTTCCTCGCTGCCGCCCGGCGCGCCCGCTTGCTCATGCCTTTCGCCCGGGCGCGGGCGCCGGCCAGCGCGATCTCCGCACGGCGCTCCTCGGTGAGGCGTTCCGCGCGGGCCTTGCCGCCAAGTCGGGCCGCCCGGAGCAGCCACGGCCGTTGTCTCGCCGCCATGCCTCCATTCTAGCCTATGGCAAGCACGCTTGACAAGGTCATGCCTGCTTGCCATTATGAAGACGGAGGTGATCCCCGATGCGGTGCGCGCTCTACGCCAGGGTGTCGACCTCGGATAAGGACCAGGACCCGGAGACCCAGCTTTTGCCGCTGCGGGAGTTCTGCCAGGCCCAGGGGTGGACGGTGGCAGGTGAGTTCGTGGACACGGCAAGCGCGAACGATCTGCGCGGCCGTGTGGCTTGGCGGCGGCTGCTGAACGAGGCCGCTCGGCGGCGGGTGGACGTGATCCTCGTCTGGAAGCTCGACCGGGCCTTTAGGAGCGTGGCGCACATGGCTACCACCACGGACCAGCTCCGCCGGTGGGGGGTCGGCCTCCGGTCCTACTCGGAGCCGTGGCTCGACACGTCCGGGACGTCGCCGGTCGGCGACCTCATGCTCAACATCCTCGCCAGCTTCGCGCAGTTCGAGCGGGCGCTGATCGCCGAGAGGGTCCGGGCGGGCATGGCGAGGGCGAAGCGGCAGGGCAAGCATGTCGGCCGGCCGCTAGCGTTGAACGGGGACCTCGACGCCCTGCGTCCGGCGATCGAGGCGGGGACGCTCTCGCGCAGGCAGGCGGCCCGGCGGCTCGGCGTTCACGTCTCCACGGTCAGCCGCAGCCTGTCGCGAAAGGGGTGTCCGAATCGCGCCCCGCTGAGCCGTGATAGTGCTGGCGATTCACCGGCTCGGTGAGGGTCGAAGAAAGAGGTCCTTTCGCGACAATCAGGAGGTGGCTTCGTGAAGATCCTGGAGATCGTCCGGACCGGCGCGCTCGTGATCCTGGCGGTCGCCGTCGCGTGGATCGCCGCGCACGGCGTTACATTCCATCACGACGGAACCATCGGCATTTCCCACGGTGGCCAGATCACCGTTGTCCAGTACTGACGCGGGGAGCGGCGCAATCGTCCGATTCTGCCGCATACAGGTGCCCAGGAAGAAGGTCTCGGCGGGGAACGAAACAGAAGCCGGAGAAAGTTGCATAGAATCAAAGGGGGAGGAAAGGATGACTTTCTTCCAGCGCGCCGTCGTGGTGGTGACGGCAGTCCTAGTGATCGTGCAGTTGCTCTATCCACCACTGCACTTCGTGCGCGGGGCGGGAGAGCGTCCTGACCTTCCAGTCACGGCGTTCCGCGTCCTTGCCCTCCTGATCGCCGGTGCGACTCTTGTGTGGATCAGCTCCTTTCGTAGGTCCGCTATTCTTGTGGTGACCGTGGCAGCGGTTGCGTTCGTCAGCGTATCAGGCTGGCGTGCTTGGCAGCAGGCTCGCGCGACTGCGGCGGACAAGTGCCGCGAAGCGAGAGATCTCGCGGTGGGTAAGATGGAGTGGGGAAACGCGGTGGAGTCGATTGCCGTGATCACCGCTCCTGACGGCAGCCAGTGGGCCGAGCCGTCGTGGGGCCGGATCGCGTCGGGGCCGTTGCCTCGTGGGTGGCGTGTCAACATCGTACCCGTGCCCGCGATCGTCGTCGTCGAAGACAAACCACCAGTGCACCCGCAAGCCGACTCCTGGAATGATGCCGTCAGTTTCGGAGTCGTGACATATGCCGGATGGCAGGGCTTCGTCGACTTTAGCCGCGTCGACTTCAATGCACCACCCGGCTCTACCGACCGAATGCTGTCGGTACCCGGCCCTACCGGCCCTATGATGTCGGGACTCACGAGCAACCTCAGAGAGGATCATCCGGAGTACGCATACCTGATTCCAAAGAACATCCTCTTCGTCGGCGGCCCTGGGGAGCGGTTAACCGGTACCTTCTGCTCCAGATCGCGGCTGCGGCTCGGATGGTGACACAGGGGGGAGCGTGATGCGGCTCGGGCGGGCTCAGCGGATCGTCGTGATCATCACGCTCGTCCTGCTGGCAGGCGAACTGTTCTGGCCGCGCTTCTACCACGCATACCGCGATTGGCACCTCGGCCTCCGTTGGGGTATTGTGTGGTACGCGCTCACCAGAGCCAACTGGTATAACGAGAACGTCGTCCCTCTGATAATAGTCAACATGCTCGCGACAATACTGGTGTCCGCCGCCGTGCTCCTGGCCGTTGGGAAGACGCGATGAAGGCGTTGTCGGAGCGGACCAACGGTGCTCTCATGCTTCTGGCCGTGGTGCTTGTGCTCGGATACCTCATCGCTAGGCCGCACGTCGGGACGGTCTACGTCGAGGAGCAATCCGGCTCACACATTGTCAGCATTTTCCCCGACTCCCACCCGCACCCGTGGCGGCCTTTCCACGAGTTCCGCAGCGAGGCCCTATGCGAAGCGGACGCCAGTAGAAATACGGAAGCCGAAAGTAACCTGCAGATGCAAATGATACGTCGGTACGGGGAGTGGGGTAGCGAGCATGTCATTTCTTTCCGATGCCGGGCCGAAACGCGCCTCCTGTGGGGATGGTAGTCCCGCTCTAGTTCCGCCCCACCACCGCCCCGCACACCCGGCATCTGCGCTTGCCCTTGTAGAACTCCCCAGGAGCCCGCCGCACTTCTTAGTGGCGAGCGGCTGACCGGATCCTCGCGCGATGTCCCGGAGGTACCCCAGCTCCGAGGGGGGGAAGGCGAGCGATAAGCGGACGCTCTCCCGACCATAGGACAAGATCCCCGCCACAGAGCGCGGTGTCCTCAAGCGGACTCCTCGCTGTCGTCTGGCCCCTTCTCCGCGAAATGGGGATCACCGCCAGGGGGACCGCTTGGGCCAATGTCGGCTCTTCCCCCTCCACCGCCTCCTTGGGGCGCGCCTGGAGGGCCTGGGGGAGCGCCCGGCGCACCTGTGGTCGGGATCCCTGGGCCTGACGGCACGCCGATCATGCTGCCAAGAATGCTGCTCGGCGGCCTTGAGGCCAAAGTCCTGTCACTGGGCGTCGGTATCCCGGGAGGCGCGGCCGACGGGGGCGGGGCCGGGGCGCTCCCGCTGGTGTCGATCCTCGGGCCTGTCGCTCCCCCGATGTTCGCGCCGGCCACGTCTCCCGGACCGGGCGCACCCATCGCGGCCGCTTGCGCGGGCGTCGCGATCAACTGCGCGGCGCCGAACGGGATATTCCTCGTCTCGGGCGCGCCAGCGCGGAAGGACGGCGCGCTGAGCGTCAGCCGCGAGAGGATCCCTTGCAGGATCGAGCTTTGGCCGAGGTCTTGGAGATTCGGTGGGACGACCGGACCGACCGGACGCAGCGTCCCTATTGGCATCGCGTTCTCCTCCTCAGTGTCGCGGCTGCGCGATGTCGACTCCCTGCACGCATTCTACACCTGGCGGGTCAACGGCGGAAAGACTCACGACCTCCACGTCGGCGTTCTCGACATTGGCGAGCTCTTCGGCCAGCGCCCGGTACAGATCGTCTCCGGCCATTGCTCGGCCACTGCGGAGCGCGGTGCCCTCACGCGGTCACTGGCCGGCCTTCGCGTGGTACCACACCGACTGGTACGCCACAGCGTACTTTCTGGCTATCTCTGCCTTGGACGCCGTCGCCGCCAGTATTTCCTTGTCGATGTCGAACCGTCGCGGATGGTGGCAGACCTTGCAGGAGGCGCGCCAGCGGGGCACGTCTGCGCCGCTGTTTCGGGATGCATCGCCGTGGATCTCCCCCGGTCGGAGCCCGCCTCTTCGGGAATCGTTCATCCGCCGCGCGCACCACCGTCCCTCTGGCCTCCCCCGCACCGCTTCACCCGGCGCACTTCCCGCCTCGCCTCGACCGCATGCCCCAGCGTGAATCGGACGCGCCGGGCCGCCAGCAGCACGTCCGCGCGCGCGAGCAGCGGCCGGAGTATCGCGTTGTTGCGGCGCCAGCCGCGAGAAAGCCAACCGATGATGTTGGCGTTGGCGGTCAGAACCTCCACCTCCTCATCCTCGGGCACGCGCTCAAGGCCCTCGGACACGGCGACGACCTCCATCTGCGTGCTGGTCGTGCGTTCGGCCGATCCTGCGAAGATCGACTCGCTGCCGTCGGGTCGAATGAGCTGGGCCGCCCACGCTCCTCGTCCAGGGTTGCCCAGGCACGACCCGTGTGTCAACAATCGGAACACCGTTCGCTCACCCCGTCCCTGGCGTTTCGTCCTGCCCCGCTGGCCGGGACCCCGAGTGCTTGACCGAGGGCTCTTAAGGGCACAGCTCGACTACCCCCACCCGAGTCGTAGCCGCCGAGATCCTACGTGCGCGACCTCGGCCTTGCACCTCGAGCCGCCCGGGATCCACATTTCCCGGACGAGCGCCTCCACAGCGCCGGATTGCGCCGGCCACGGACCGGCGGGCAACGCCCAGCCTTGGTAGCGTGGCCGCTTGCTCGGTGCCGTCCTGCCCCGCTGGCCGTACACCCCTCGGCCGTCTCCTCGGAACCCCATCGGACACTTTGGTCCGGCACCGCCCGTGCTGGTCGTCCTGGCCTACCGCGTAGTCACAGCGCCCGGGTTTGCACCCGCCCGCCTCGCGCGACAGACTATTGGCGCACGGCTATGTCTCCGGGGATCCCCGGCGATCCAAAAGCTGTCGGCCCGGCAAACACCCACCGGGCCGATTTCTTGTGTGTCGGAAGAGATCAGGGAACTGCTTGCTGGCGCGCTGAAGAGTAGCAAGGATCGCCGCTTCTCCTGACGCGACGGTCTGGTTTTCCCCGGATCTTGCAATCAGATTGCTATCAGGGTGCGTGCGAAACCGTGAAAGACAAGGGCTAGCGCGGCGCTTACCTGAATGGGGTTCAGGTGGTCGTCGGTTCAAATCCGACCGGCCCGACCAGGTAAATCAGGGGTTTATCGCAGGCCACTTTCCCGAGAGTCGCCATTCTGGTAATCCCTGCTAATCCGCGGTGCAATGGCTGAGGGCGAGGCGTCTCCTACTCTGGGCGCTTCCCGTCGACGTCTGCGAACTCGTACTCTTTCGCAAGGAGAGGGGCTTGGAACGCATGGCCTGACTTTTCCATGATCCCTGGATCCGTGGCCAGAGCGGCGACGGCCCGACCGTTGAAGATTGGCGACCATGACCTCGACAAATCGGAGAAGAGTTCTGGATGCGCAAGTACTCCTTCGGTCCTTGTCAACCTCGGCCATAACGAGACCACAGCGACATTGTATTTTCGCAATTCTTCCGCCGTTCCCGTTGTCAACATGTCAACGCCTGCTTTGACGACGTTGTACGACACATTTCCTGTGTACTTGATCGCACCCATTGAGGAGACGTTGACGATGAGACCGCTTCTTTGACGGGCCATCATTCGCGCTGCAAAACTGCTTGCCACGTAACTTGAACGAAGCCCGACCGTGTGCATCATGTCCCACTCCTCAACAGGCAACTCCCAGAAGGGAAGGTCTTCCCGCGGTCCATATTCCAGAGAATATAGCGTCGCATTGTTCACCAAAATGTCCAGACGCTGTTGTTCCTCCGCCACTCGCTGAAAGACCGATTCCACTTGGGAATCGAGGCGATGGTCACATTTTACAAGTATGCCGACTCCACCGAGCTGCTGAACCTGCTCTGCTGTCGCCATGATGGATCCAGGCCGATCACTCTCTCCGTTCCGAACCGTTCGGCCTGTCACGTATACCGTGCAGCCCGCTTCGCCGAGTCCCAGAGCAATGCCCTTGCCGATTCCACGGCTGGCACCGGTGACAAGCGCAACCTTTCCTTTCAGGCTTCCCTGCGAAATCCCCATTTGATCTTGCCCACCTCCCACAACAGACTTTTCAAGGTTTCAGTGGTGCGAATGGGTGCTCCTGCGGGTCTTTGTGCGGCGCGATAGGAGCCGTCGTCGATGCTTAATGAGGTTTGGTGTGAGGTTACTCGCTAATGTGACCGAGCAAACGTTCTCGAAGAAGCCGGGTCGCCTCTTCATGCATTCCAGGCGACACTCTTTGAGGCTTGCGTACATGCGACCCTTTGCTTAGCGGTTGACGTTTAACGTATAACGTTATATAATTCTGGTCGTGATCAAGTCCTTCCGTTCTAGGGAGGCAGAGCAACTGCATGCAAGGCACCACATCAAGCGGTTTCGAGAGTTCGAACGGGTGGCGCAACGAAAGCTTGGGCAATTGGATATTGCCGCAGAACTGCGCGACCTCGCGTCCCCTCCTGGTAATCATTTGGAAGCGCTCAAGGGCGACCGATAAGGACAGCACAGCATTCGCATCAACGATCAGTGGCGCATCTGCTTCGTGTGGCGTGATGGAGATGCCTACGACGTCGAGATTGTAGATTACCATTAGGAGGATGTATGACCAAGTCTAGAAAACTGCCACCGATTCACCCAGGCGAAATCCTTCGCGAGGATTTCATCTTGCCGCTCGGCATCAGCATGAACAAGCTAGCTCTTGATCTCCGTGTTCCGGTTACGCGTATCGCGGAGATCGTGCACGAGCGTCGAGGCATTACTCCAGACACAGCCCTTCGTCTTGGACGTTATTTCAATACCAGCGCACGTTTTTGGCTGAATGCGCAAGCGGCCTACGACCTCGAGATCGCACAAGACAAGCTTCAACGAAACGTCGAGCGTGATGTGCGGCCCCTAGCTAAGTCTGAGTTAGGTTCGAAAGTTGCGGCCAAGGCTTGGCGCCGACAGGTCGGCATCTGAATGGGGTTCAGGTGGTTGTCGGTTCAAATCCGACCGGCCCGACCAGACCAAGAATATCAAGGCGCCGCGCAGGCTATAGAGACCCAAAGAAGGGGCCAGAAATAAGATGGTCGGGAGTACGAGGCCGCTCGGCCGACTGCGGTTCAGGACGTAACGTTTGCTTTGCCTACGGCTTCTTGTCTGTCCTAATTATCTCGCGCAGTCTCTCCGGCCCGACGAGCCTGTACCTGTAGCCGCCAGCGGGCGCCGGCATCTCCCTCCTCATGACGCCCGCGGTCTCACGGGGGACCCGCTCGATCACGCTGTTTTGCCACAACTCGTCAAGGATCGCAGCCACGCTTGCCTCGATCGCCGACGCAACCTCCTCGACCCGCTCCGTTGGAGCGTCGGGAATCGCCAACTGCACGATTCGTTCCGCGACCCAATGAGCGTCCGCCCCGTAGTCGTCCTCGATGAAACGCTTCCCTATGTCCTCCGTCGCTTGAATGTCGGCGAGCGCGCCGACCACATACATGCGCATCTCGCGGTACACGCGGTCTCGGTCCCTCGCAGTTTCCATCCCTTTCCAGAACCCCACGCAATCCCCTCGTCGGCGCATCTCGCGCTTTAGGGCGCGGCGAGTTGCGGATGCTCCTGGTTTTCTGTCCGGCCCCTTCTGGCCCGATTGAATATGATCGGCCTTACTGCGCCAGTGCCTTGTTATTCCCCGGAACGAAGGATCCTGGCCAGTTTCCGGTCTCATTTCCATTCCCTCCAGGCCCGGGCTCAAGAAGAAGACGTTTCGGTGACTGTCTAACGGCCCCTGAGTCTGGCGTAGGGCCGGTTGGGTATTGGGTCTCAGTTCGGGGGCGCTGGACGAAGGAGTCCAGGTGACCTCCGCACAACAATGGGATTAAATTTCAGGTCAAGTGCCTCACACGCCACCACGCAGGCGTACCGAGGCCATGTAAGCCAGTCAAGCCGAAGGGGGGATCGCCATATGGCAGTTGTTCGACGTGCCGATGTGACGTGGCAGGGGGACCTGCTCCACGGGTCCGGCGTGGTGACGGCCGCTTCCAGTCGGGCCTTTGCCGAATTGCCGGTGAGCTGGGCAGCCCGCACCGAAGCGCCGGGGGGAAAGACGAGCCCGGAAGAGCTCATCGCGGCTGCCCACGCCAGCTGTTTTGCGATGGCACTGTCTTTTGGTCTGGCGAATGCGAAGACACCGCCCAACAAACTGGAGGTCAGCGCCGCCGTTACCTTTGACCGAGTGGACAGCGGGTGGCGGGTCATCTCCAGCGCCCTCACCGTGCGGGGACGCGTCCCCGGACTCGATCAGGATGGCTTTCGCCGAGCGGCGGAAGCGGCCAAAGATGGGTGTCCGGTCTCGCAGGCGCTCAAAGGGAACGTGGCGCTGAGCGTTCAGGCGACCTTAGAGAAATAGGGAAGCGAGACTCACCTTTTCACAACAAACGCACCCGCCAAGAGACCGCCTACAAGTCCAGCGGCAAAGCCGGTAACCAGGGGAGGCGCGATTGGTGATGGCCGCGGCGGCACCCCATTCTTGGTGATGACCAATTTGTCTTGCCCATTCTCCTTGAGTACCAAGACTGGGTTGCCGCCGTACCTTACACATGTCAGTACCCCCGTGTCACATCGATAACGTTGGCCAGCGGCTCATCGCGTACATGCCGTCGGACGTTATCCGCGAAAATCGTCGCAATCCGCTCAAAGAACCGGGGCGTGATCCCGGACACGTGCGGCGTAATGATGACCTGCGGGAATTCGTACAGGGGATGGTCTGGCGGGAGCGGCTCCACGTCGAAGACGTCCAAACCGGCTCCGGCGATCCATCCCTCCCGCAGGGCCCGGATCAGCGCCGCCTCCTGGATGATCGGCCCGCGTGAAACATTAATAAAGACAGCGGTCCGCTTCATCAACCGGAATTCCCGCTCGCCCATGCGGCCCCGTGTCTCGGGTGTAAGCGGGAGCAACGCCACGACGTAATCCGCCTCTCGAAGCAGGTCCTCGGTGCGGTCAGGGGGCAGCACGACGTCGACATGGGGGACAGGGCTGCCGGGCGTCCGCCTGGTGCCGATGACCCGCATTCCGAATGCGCCGGCCCGGGCGGCGAGCGGCTGTCCAATCTGGCCGAGTCCGAGGATGCCCAGGACTCTGCCCGCCACCTCGTCCCCGATACCCGCGGGCCGGTCCCAGACGCGGGCAATTTGGTGTCGAATGTCCACATGCAGGCGGCGGGCGAAGGCCAGAACGATGGCCATCACGTGGTCGGGGAGAGCCACGTGGGCGCCGACGGTGCGCGTCAACACCACGCGTCTGTCGCTGATCCCGGGGAGTCCTACGAAGTGGTCCACACCAGCCGTGAACGCGTGCACCCAGCGCAGGCGCCGGCCTCGTTCGAGCACGCTGGCCGGCAGCGACCATCCGGCGGCGATGTCGGCTTCCGGCGCGAGCACGACCGCCTCATCGCGGTTGGTGGGTATCAGGATCCGTGCGCCCGGAGCCGCACGTTCGGTGGCCACGCGGAAGTATTCGCGCGCCGCCGCCGGAACATAGTTATCGATCACCATCAGGATCGTAAGATCCGACACACACCCTCCTCAATCGTGGGAGGCCTCCGAGGGATTCTGTCCTGTTGCGCCGAGGCCGTTCCCAGAGCTGCGTGTGAAGGACGGTCTGTATATCCATGAGAATAGGGGCCGAGACCTTCCACGGCCGGAGGTGAGGAGCATGCCGTCCACGCCCATGCATCGCCGCGCCATCCGCCCAGAAGACCTCGCCGCCGTAATTCTTGTGTCCGATGCTCACGTGTCTCCCGACGGCCGCACGGTGGCGTTCGTCCGGACCGAGATCGACCTCGGCGCCGACGGTTACCGCTCCACGATTTGGCTCGCCGGCTTGGACGAGCATGAGCTCATCCAGGTGACCAGCGGGCCGGGCCGGGACCTCGCACCCCGGTGGTCTCCCGACGGTCGGTCGATCGCGTTCCTTTCCGATCGCGACGCGGAGAGTGACCGCCACAACAGTGTAAGAAATTGGGGCGCCTCCGGTGCCGGCCGTATGAGCCAGATGTACGTGCTGTCCTTGCCGGGCGGTGAGGCGAGGCGCGTGACATCGCTCCCGCGCGGTGCCGGTACCGCGGTGTGGGCCCCGGATGGCCGCCGAATCGCTTTCTGTGCCCTGGTAGGGACGTCCGGGGAGGACGAGGGACTACATGCCGCATCCGGCCGGATTCCCCGCCCGCGTGTCGTCACGCGCGCCCAGTACAAAGCCGATGGGCAAGGCTACACGTTCGACAGACGGCATCAGGTGTTCGTGCTCATCCTCGCAGACGGCCGCATCGCCCAGCTGACACACGAGGACGCCGAACACGCGGGACCGGCATGGTCGCCGGACGGACGGCGGCTGGCATTTGTCCGAGCGCGCGCCGGTGTGGGCGACTACAGCCTCTTCGATCTATGGTGCATGGACGCCGGCGGCGGCACCCAACGGCAACTCAGCCGGGAGATCGGACGCGCCGTGGCGCCTGCCTGGTCGCCGGACGGCGCCTGGATCGCCTGCCTGGGACACGACGAGCAAGAAGCGGGGTTTGGAGACCCGATGGCGCGGGTATGGCTCGTGCCGTCCGCAGGGGGCGCACCCCGCCGGTTGACCGCCGCATATGATCGCGCGGTGGTGCTGGCGCGGCCGCACGAGTCGAGTCCGCCGCCGCTCTGGTCGCCCGACAGCAGAGCCGTGCTGTTCCTCGCTGCGGATGCGGGGCGCGTCCACGTGGTGCGCGCAGCCGTGCCGGACGGTGCGATCGCTACGGTCGTCGGCGGGAACCGGCAGGTCCAGTGTGTGGCGGCGGCCAGGGGCCGAATCGCGTTCGTCGCTTCCGACCCCCTGACTCCGGCCGACCTCTTCGTGTGCGCGGTCGACGGCTCAGCGGAGCGCCGCGTCACGTCGGTGAACGCCGGCTGGCTCGATGAGATAGCGGTGCCGCGGGTCGAGCACCGCCGGTTTGCCGCTCCGCACGGCGGCAGTCTCGACGGGTGGCTGATCCCCCCTATGAACGGGCAATCGCCGGCGCCCTTGCTCGTGGAGATTCACGGGGGCCCGGCCAGTTACGCCGGCCCGTCGTTTCCGCTCGGCATCTTGCACACGTACATCCTGGCTGGGCGCGGATGGGCCGTGCTCCAGGTGAACCCGACGGGATCCGGCTCCTACACCAAGGCGGTCGCCCACGGGATCCGCGGCTCCTGGGGGGAACGGGACCTCCCGGAGCAGCTCGCGGCGGTGGACGCCATGATCGCCGACGGAACGGCGGACCGGGCGCGGCTCGCGGTGTCCGGCTATTCCTATGGCGGTTTCATGACGGCGTGGACGATCACGCACACGGAGCGATTCTCGGCCGCGATCGTAGGGGCGCCGGTGGTGAACCTCGAGTCGTTTTACGGCACGTCTGACATCGGCCCGTGGTTCGCGATGTGGGAGATGCGCGGTGACGTCGTGGCGCAGCGCGAGGTATACCGGCGGCTGTCGCCCATCAACTACATCGACCGGGTGACAACCCCCACGTTGATCCTGCACGGCGAAGCCGACGACCGGTGTCCGATCGGCCAGGGCGAAGAGCTGTTCCTCGGGCTCGCCGCGGGCGGCCGAGTCCCGGTGGAGTTCGTCCGGTACCCTGGACAAAGCCACGCGTTCCGCCAGGAAGGGCGTCCCAGTTACCGCATCGATGTCGTGCGCCGCACCGTCGAATGGGTCGAGCGGTATGTGAAGCCGGCGGAATAGCCGCGCAGCGCGGGCTGGGCGCGGGTGCCCGGAGGAGGGACGGGCGGGAGGGCGGCAAAGATACTCGTGCGTAGCCGGAAGACGGTACTGCGCAAGTATGTGGGCGAGCTCAGACCAAGGCAGGAGGGGTGGCGATGCGGCGGATTACGGCGACAGCGCTGGTGTTGGCGGTGGTCGGTGTCGGGTGGGCGGTCGCGCTCCACGCCCAGGAATCCCGGGTGGGCGGTGCGTTGACAATCGCGATCACCGAGGAGCCGGACACGCTCGATCCCCAGAAGACCGGCGCCGCGGTCGCGGCGGACATCTTCCGGCTCGTCGGGGAGCCGCTCCTCGCCCACGATTTCAGCAACCGCGTGGTCCCGGCGTTGGCCCAGTCGTGGGAGGTCAGCCGGGACGGCCTCGTCTGGACGTTCACACTGAAAAGCGGTGCCATGTTCCACGACGGAACGCCGGTGACCGCGCAGGCGGTGGCGGCCTCGATCGAGCGTGCGCTTGCTCCGGAAACGAAGTCGCCGGTGGCCAAAGCGCAGCTCGGCCCGGTCGCGAGCGTCGAGGCGCCAGATCCGCGCGCCCTCCGGTTCACCCTCAAGCAGCCGTTCGCCCCGCTGCTCAATAACCTCACCGATTCCCGCCTCTCGCCGGTCAGCGTCCGGGCGGCCGAGGCCGCGGGGGCAGACTTCGGGCGCGCGCCCGTGAGCGAAGGCCCGTACACCGTCAAGGAGTGGGTCTCCGGCCACCACATCACGCTTGCGCGGAACCCGGCGTTCACCTGGGGGCCGCCGTATATGCACTCCGGCCCGGCGTACATCGACCAGGTGACATACCGGATCATCCCCGATTCCGCGACACAAGTGGCGGCGTTCGAAAGCGGCGAGGCAAGCGAGATCGCCATTCCGCCCCACGACGTCAACCGGCTCCTGGCCACCGGCCGGTACCAGGTCTTCAAGTTTCTCCGCAAGGGGGTGGGGCTGTTCCTGGAGTTCAACGTCACCCGCGAACCGTGGAACGACCTCCGGCTCCGCCGAGCGATGAACTACGCGATCAATAAGGACGTCCTGGTCAAGGTCGCGCTGGAGGGGCAGGGCGAGCCGGCGTACGGCCCGCTCCCGCCGTCGATCTGGGGGTACTGGCCGGACATCGTGGACTACGCGCCCCACTACGATGCCGGCAAGGCGAAGCAGCTGTTCGCCGAGGCTGGGTACACCCAGGGCCCGGACGGGACCCTCCAGAAGGACGGGAAACCGCTCGCGTTCACACTCTTTACCGCCCCCATCGACACCTGGACCCGGAGCGCGCAACTGATGCAGGCCGGCCTGCGGCCGTTCGGGGTCACCCTGGACATCCAAACCTTCGAGTTCGGCACACTGCTCGAGAAGCTGAAAAAGGGGGACCAGCAGGCCGAATTCATGGGCTACACGTACAATGAACCGGATATTCTCTTCATCTGGTTCGACTCCCAGAATATCGGCTCAGGCCTCAACTTCAGCCATTATGCCGATCCGAAGCTCGATGCGCTGATCGAAGAGGCCCGGAGCACCGTCGATCTCACGAAGCGCGCGGCGGTGTACCAAGCACTCCAGAAGTACGTCGTCGACCAGGCTCTGTGGGTCCCCCTGTGGATCAACTACAACTACTTCGCGCTGCAGCCGGGGATCGCGGACGCGCGGATCCATCCGGACGGCTACGTCTTTCTCGGGGACGCGTACCTGACGAAGAAATAAGGTACCCGCGGCTCCGGCCGGGGGCGACACCGTAATCGGTGAGGGCGCCTGACTGTCTCCTACGTCCTCCGGCGTCTCGTGGCGGGAGCCCTCGTGTTGCTCGCCGTGTCGGCGCTCGTCTTTCTGATGAGCCACTTCACCCCGGGGGATCCGGCCACCATCATGCTCGGCGCGAACGCGTCCGCGGCCGACGTCACGCGACTGCGCCACGAATTGGGTTTGGACCGTCCGCTCATGGTCCAGTACGCCCGCTACCTGGGGAGCCTCCTGCGCGGCGATCTTGGACATTCCATCCGATCCGGCCGCCCGGTCGCCCAGGAGATCTGGGAGCGGTTTCCCCCGACCCTTGAACTGACGCTCGCCGCGGTGGCGATCGCGGCGGCATCCGGCGTTCTGTTGGGCGCGGCCGCGGCGGTGAGCCGGCATCGGCTTGTCGATACGCTCGCGATGAGCGCCTCGCTCGCCGGCATCTCGATGCCGTCGTTCTGGCTGGGGCTGCTGCTGATCCTGCTCTTTGGGCTGGTCCTCCGGTGGCTGCCGATCGCCGGGGGAAGTAGCTGGCAGGCACTCGTGTTGCCCGCGGTGACCCTGGGCGCCCAGGCGGCGGCCGTGCTCGCGCGCCTGACCCGGACCAGCCTCCTCGATGTCCTTCCGAGCGACTACGTGCGCACAGCCCGCGCCAAGGGGCTGGCCGGCCTGCACGTCCTCCTCCGGCACGCGTTGCGCAACGCCCTGATCCCGGTCGTCACGGTGTTGGGGCTGCAGTTCGGGACGCTGATGGGCGGCGCTGTGATCGTCGAAGCGGTGTTTGCGCGCACCGGCCTGGGCCTCTACGCGGTCGTCGCGGTTCAGGCGCGGGACTTCCCGGTCATCCAAGGCATCGTGGTGTTCGCCGCGGCGGTGTACGCGCTCGTCAATCTTGCCGTGGACATGGCCTACGTCGCGCTGGATCCGCGGATTTCGTATGCCTGAGGTTCACACGCTCACCATCCGGCGCGTCTGGCGGAGCCCCAGCATGCTCGCAGGCGCCGCCATCACAGGGGTGTTCATCGCGGCGGCGCTCCTCGCGCCCTGGATCGCGCCCCGAGACCCGGTGGCTCCCCTGATCGAGGAGGTGTTGCGGCCGCCGTCGTGGGCCCACGCGTTCGGGACGGACGAGCTCGGGCGGGATGTGCTGAGCCGCGTCATCTACGGGAGCCGCATCTCGCTCGAGGTCGGTGTGGTGGCGGTCGGGATCGCCGCTGCTGCCGGGACGTCCTTAGGGCTGCTGGCCGGATTTTATGGAGGAACGTGGGACATGGTCGTCATGCGGGGAACGGACGTGCTCCTGGCCTTTCCCGGGATTCTGCTGGCGATCGCGATCGTAGCCACCCTGGGCCCCAGCCTCGGAGACGTGATCATCGCCGTGGGAATCGGCGCGATCCCCGTCTACACGCGCACCGTGCGCGGCTCGACGCTCTCCGTTCGGCGAATGGAGTACATCGAGGCCGCCCGAGCAGCGGGAGCGACGACGGCCCGCCTGCTCCGGCGCCACGTGCTGACAAACATCGCCGCTCCGGTCCTGGTATTGGCCACCTTGGGCGTCGGGGTGAACATCCTGATCGCCGCCGGCCTCTCCTACGTCGGGCTGGGCGCGCAGCCGCCGACCCCGGAGTGGGGGGCGATGCTGAGCGGCGCGCGACAGTACCTTCGCGACGCCTGGTGGATCGCCGTGTTCCCGGGACTCGCCATCATGCTCGTCGTACTGGGAGTGAATCTCCTCGGTGACGGACTGCGGGATGCTCTCGATCCACGGGGGCGGGTGTAGCGCCGTTTTTTGGCCTGCTGAGAGATGACACGGAGGCGCTGGGGTGAGACACTGGCGGGATCTTCTGGGAGGAGTTGTGCTTGTCGCGATCGGCGCGTTCCTGCTCCTTCGCAATCTTGGCTATATTCCGCCGAACGTGGAGCAGTGGTGGCCGGTTATCCTCATCGTGATCGGACTGGCATTCGTCTTCAATTGGTCCGGCGCGCGGGCCGAGGTGCCAGTGGACACCGGCGCCGGCACCGGCGCGCCGTCAACGAAACCGGCGGAGATGCGGGTGCGGCGCTGGCGCTCTCCCACTGGCGGCCTGATCCTGATCCGGCACGTCCACCCAGCGTTTCTCCCGGCTGCTCACGAGGATGCGCTCTGCGAGGACGTTCTCCCGGTGACCGTACGCCCAGGTCTTTGTGCCGGCGATGCCGGCCCCGTGAAGGTCGCCCCGATTGCATGAAGGTTCCCCCCGGACCAGGCCACATGGGTCTTCATCATGTTTGCGGCCTCGCCGCGCGTTTCCAGGCGCAACCCGTGCTCGAGGGCGGTGATGGCCGTGTTGATGTCGAGCAGAGACGTCACATCGGCCTCGGAGAGCCACCGCGCAGACGCCTTCGACGGCATGAGGGAATTTCAGGGTGGGGCCTTTCCCCGCTCCTGCGTGAACGTGGGCCCCAGGTCGGCTGGCCTGCGGCCCACGTCGAAACCGTGTGGGGTCCGGCCGGCAGCGGCCGAGGTGTCCTATGCGCTCTCGGAGGCGCGGATCAATCCCTGGATGTCGATCTTCGTCATCTTGAGCATGGCTTTCATCACTCGTTCCGATTTTCGAGGGTCCTTGTCCTGCATTAACTTCCCGAGGATAGTGGGCACGACTTGCCACGACAGACCGTACCTGTCTGTGAGCCAGCCGCACTGGTTTGTCCTCCCGCCCTCGGACAGCCTGTCCCACAGCCGGTCGACTTCCTCCTGCGTTTCGCAATTCACCAAAAACGATACCGCAGGCGAAAACGTGAATGTCCCACCGCCATTCAACGCGATGAACTCTTGTCCGTCGAGCTGGAAGACCACGGTCATGACCGTTCCCTTGGGTCTGCCAGTGGCCTTGGCTCCGTCTTCGCTGTAGCGGGTCACCGTGACGATCTTCGAATCCTTGAAGAGCGAGACGTAGAACTTCGCGGCCTCTTCGGCCTTGTCGTTGAACCACAGAAACGGGGTGATCTTTTGCATATCCCTTCCTCCCAGATGCTAATGTAGCGGTTTCCCGCGGGCGTCGAGGCTGTAGGGCCCAGCGCCGAAGTAGGCGATGAGCAGGGCGCCGCCGACCCGCGACAGATTGCCGATGAAAAACCCCATCTGCATTTGCGCCATCATCGGATCCCGGACGGCCCAGAAATTATGCATGTATCCTGTAACCGGCACGAGGAACAGGATCAGCAGCCACGCGCCGATCCGTGCCCGGTAGCCAAGGATGACGCTCAGGCCGCCAGCCAGCGCGATCAGCCCGGCCAAGGGGGACAGGGCCTGCGGCAGCGGCACCCCCTGTTGCGCCGCCCACGCGATCCCCTGGGGCGTGAGGTCGAGCGGTCCAAAGAACACGAAGGCCGCGGCAAATGCAAAGCGGCCCAGTGGGACCAGGTAGCGGATCCAGGTGCCGTCGAGCATGCCGCCGGCGGTCCGCGGTTCCGTTACAGCATAGGCGTTCATCGATGCCTCATCGCCTCCGCGGCTCAAACTGGGTCTGGAACTCGGGGAATTTCGCCGCGACCTCCTGAACGTCGGGGGGGAACTCCGAGACTTCGAATACCTGACGCACCTCGATGTCGCAATTATCCGCGGGGCAGCGCGACGCCCAGGTCACCGCTTCGGCCTTCGAATTCACCTGAATCATCCAGAAGCCCCCGACGGCCTCTCGCGTCTCGATGAAAGGGCCATCGGTGACCATGGTCTTTCCCTTGGAAAACGAGACGCGCGCGCCCATCGACTGCGGGTGGAGGCCGTCGAGCGCGAGCAGGATGCCGGCTTTCCGGAGCGATTCGTTATACTTCATCATCGTCTCCACGTCCTTGGCATCGGGGGCGAAGTCCGGTCCCGCCTTCTCATAGCCTTTCGGGATCATCAACAACATGAACCGCATCGCGATACCTCCCTCGAGTCACGTGTCCGCCGAACGTGTAGTATTTACCACCGATCAGTCTTTCTCTCGCTGCATAGTCGAACGGGTGGGCGCAAATTCGACACGGGCGGCACACACAGACGCCCATCGACGGCAGGGTCGCTGTCGATTCTGTGCCCCCGCAGACGACCATATCATGCGCGACGCGTTGCTGTCGATGGAGGAGGTGTTATGAAATATCTGTGCCTGATCTACAATGAAGAGGAGAAGTTAGAGGCCATGTCCCAGACCGAGTGGGAGGCCCTTGTCGGTGAGGCCCTCGCCTACGACGACGAGCTGAGGCAGAAGGGTCACCTTATTGGTGCGCAGGCCCTCCAACCCGCGCAAGCCGCGACGACGATCCGGGTGAGGACCGGCGAAGTCTCCACCGCCGAGGGTCCGGCCGCTGGGCCCAAGGAGCAGCTGCGCGGCTTCATGCTCATTGACGCTCGAGATCTGAATGAGGCCATTCAGGTGGCGTCGAAGATGCCGCAGGCGAGAGTAGGAAGCATCGAGGTGCACCCTATCGTAGAGTCTGAGTAGAGAGGCCGGTAGGAGCGTTCTGAGTGAGTGGAGAGGGGACCGGACTGGCGCTTCAGGCGGTAGACGCCGTTTACCGTGCGGACTCTCGTCGTGTCCTCGCCACCCTCATCCGTCTGCTCGGCGACTTCGATCTTGCCGAAGAGGCGCTCCACGACGCCTTCGCGGCGGCCACGGAGCAGTGGCCTCGGGACGGCGTGCCGGCCAACCCTCGGGGGTGGCTGGTATCCACAGGGCGCTTCAAAGCCATTGACACCCTCCGCCGGCGCGCCCGGTTCGATGCGTCGCTGGCGAAGCTCGCCGAGCAGCTGGATGTCGGCTCAGGCGATGTTCCCGGGGCGAACAACGAGGAACTTGAAGACGACCGGCTGCGACTGATCTTTACCTGCAGCCATCCGGCTCTGCCCCCGGACGCCCAGGTGGCGCTGACCCTGCGCGAGGTATGCGGGCTCACGACCGAGGAGATCGCCCGCGCCTTCCTCACGGGCGCGCCCACAGTGGCCCAGCGCATTGTCCGCGCCAAGAGAAAAATTCGAGACGCGCGCATTCCCTTTCGGATACCGTCGAAGGACGACCTTCCCGGGCGGCTGGACAGCGTGCTTCGTGTGGTCTACCTGGTGTTCACCGAAGGCTACGCCGCGTCGTCGGGTGTGTCACTCACGCGGCCCGATCTCTCGGCGGAAGCGATCCGCCTGGGGCGGTTGCTCATGGAGTTGTTGCCGGAACCGGAGGTGACGGGTCTGTTGGCGCTGATGGTACTGCACGAAGCCCGGCGCGCCGCGCGCACATCGCCGGCAGGCGACCTGGTTCTGCTGGACGCCCAGGACCGTTCGCTCTGGAACCGGGAACAAATCGCGGAAGGGGTGGCGCTCGTGGAACGGGCGCTCTCCTCGCGCAAGATCGGTCCGTACACGCTGCAGGCGGCCATCGGTGCGGTGCACGCAGAGGCCCCCGATGCCGCAGCCACCGATTGGGACCGGATCGTCGGCTTGTACGATGTGCTGGTGCGGTTAGATCCTTCGCCGGTGGTTGAGTTGAACCGCGCCGTGGCGGTGGCGATGCGCGACGGCCCCATGGCGGGGCTGGCCCTCATCGATGTCTTGCTGGCGCGTGGAGATCTCAGCGACTTCCATCTCGCGCACGCGGCGCGGGCGGACATGTGCCGGCGGCTGGGGCGGACCGCGGACGCGCGCGCGTCGTACAAGCGCGCCCTCAGCCTCGCGCGACAGGATCCCGAGCGGCGGTTTCTCGAGCGGCGGCTCCAGGAGCTGCAGTCTGACACCGACACGAGGAGGAGACTTCAATGACCATGCCGCAGTCCTTCCGCGACCTCGTCGTGTCATCAACGACGCGACCCAGCCGTGGGGGTGGAAGGACCGCTTCCCGACGGGGGTTGGGCCAGATCCGGCGTACAAGCGGGAGACCCGCCGGGTGTGGGGCTGGTTGCTCCAGAGGGACGGAAAGGCAGGGTCGAGAGACGCGCAGTGAGGAATAGGGGAGGGCCCGCGTGGCTCGGCTACGGGGGCACGATTCTCGGATTACATGTGTGCGGCGTCCTGGCGCTCCTCCCCACGGCGCAGACGCACCCCATCCTGCTGGGCATGGGCTTTCTTGCCTACACCCTGGGCCTCCGCCACGCGTTCGACGCGGATCACATCGCGGCGATCGACAACACCGTCCGGACGTTGGTGCGGGAGGGGCAATCTCCCTTGGGGGCGGGGTTCTACTTTTCCCTGGGACACTCGACGGTGGTCTGTGCGATGGCGGTCGCCGCGGCGACCGTCGCGCGCTGGACCCAGCAGGTGATCCCTCACCTCCAGGCGGTCGGCGTCGTGATCGGCACCACCGTGTCGGGGGCCTTCCTCGTCCTGATCGGCCTGGTCAACCTCGCCCTCTGGATCGACATCTACCTGACCTTCCAGAAGATGCGCCGGGGCGGGCACGACGCCGACGTCCTCGAGCGTCAGCTCCTTTCGCGGGGGATCGTCGCCCGCGCCGCCGGCCCGCTCATCCGCCGCGTCAGGCACCCCTGGCACGTGTACCCGATAGGCGTCCTCTTCGGCCTGGGGTTTGACACGGCCAGTGAAATCGCCCTCCTCGCCCTCTCGGCCGGGGCGGCGGCTCGGGCTCTTCCGGCGTGGAGCATCCTCGCGCTGCCGATCCTCTTCGCCGCGGGGATGAGCCTGATGGACACGGCCGATGGCATGTTCATGACGACGGCCTACGCCTGGGCGTTTTCCACGCCGCTGCGAAAGGTCTACTACAATTTGACGGTCACCGGACTCTCGGTCGTGGCGGCGCTCCTCGTCGGCGTCGTCGAGCTTGTGCAGGTGCTCGTGCATTCGCTGGGGCTCACCGCGGGGGTCTGGGGCCACCTAGCGGCGCTGGACATCGGCCGGCTTGGCTATGGATTGGTCGCGTTGTTCGTGCTCACGTGGTCGTTCTCGTACGGCGCGTGGCGGATGCTGCGCCTCGACGAACGGGGAGGGTGACACTCCTCCTGAGGGGAGGACTGCGTATGTCGACACGGGAGGTGGTTGAGCGCTATTTCCAAGAGCTCAGACGGAGAGGGAAATGGGAGTCGCTCTTGACAGACGGCCTAAGATTCACCAGCTGCGCCAGCCCGGTGAGGGAGATAACGGGAAAGGCCGCCTACCTGGAATCCACCAAACGATTCTTCTCGATGGTCATCTCAGTGGAAGTGAGGGACCTGATCGTCGAGGGAGCGAAAGCCTGCGCGTTGACCCGCTATCAACTGCAGCCACCCGGTGGAAGCAGGTTTCAGAGCGATGTCGCTGAGCTTTTCACGGTGAGGGATGGCAAGATCGATGCGTTTGCCATTTACTTCGACACCACACCGTTCCCGAAGTAAGCATTATATTCAGGCTCGGCGCTGGGGCCTCCAGGACTCGAATTTCATCTCCAGCCGCCGCAGGGCCCACATCATGACGATGGACGCCGACGCCAGGATGACGATGCCTACGAAGACGCGATCGGTCTGAAACGTCTCGCCGGCAACCGCGATCTCGAAGCCGATTCCCGCGGTGGCCGCATAGAGTTCTCCGACGACGATGCCGATCAGCGCCTGGCCGAGCCCCAGGCGAAGCCCGGCAATGAGAAACGGCACGGCGCCCGGAAGGACCACGGTGGTAAAGATCTGGCGCTCTTTCGCGCCAAATGAGCGGGCCGTCCGGATCAGCGACTCGTCGGCGGCGCGCACGCCGGCCTCCGTGCTGATGAGGATCTGAAAGACGGCGACCAGGAACACCACGGCTACCTTGGACCAGATCCCGATGCCGAGCCAGATAATCAGCAGCGGCAGCAGCGCGATCCGAGGCGTTGCGTACAGCGCGGCGACAAAGGGCTGCAGGACAGCAGAGATATCCCGATACCACCCCATGCCGAGGCCGACCGGAATGCCGACGGCCACGGCGAGGGTGAATCCCAACAGAAACTCGGCGCCGCTGACACGAATGTCCTTCCACAGCCTCCCTTCATGCACGAGCTGGGCCAACGTGAACACGATGCGGCTGGGCGAACTCGTGAACAAGGGGTTCACCAAACCCATTCGGACGACAGCTTCCCAGGCGACCACGAACAGTACGACAGCTAGAGTCCCCAGCACCCGAGCCCGGATCGCAGGGGACAGTCCCCGGTGCTGGGAGGCGGCGAACGCGCGGGGGTTGAAATCCTCCAGCGCCGCGGGGAGTGCTTTCTCCTCAAGCATGCGCCGCCCCGCTTCCGAGGGCAGAGCGCACCTCTTCCTCGATCAGCCCCCAGATCTGGTCCTCGAGATCGAGGAACGCCGGCGTCCGCTTCACCCGCAGTTCCCGGGGGCGCGGAAAATCGATGGGGAGGATCTGCTTGACCCGCCCGGGCCGGCCGGAGAGCACGACCACCCGGTCCGCCAGATACAGCGCTTCATTGATCTGATGCGTGATGAACACGGCGGTCTTGCGCGTCTCTTGCCAGATCCGCATCAACTCCGCCTGCATGAACTCCCGAGTCTGGGCGTCCAGCGCGGCGAACGGCTCGTCGAGCAGGATCACTTCCGCCTCCATAACGAGGGCTCGGGCCAGGTTCACTCGCTGCTGCATTCCGCCGGAGAGCTCGAGCGGGTGGTAGTGCTCGAACCCCCTCAGCCCGACCAGGGTGATCATCTCATGCGCCCGGGCCGTCGCCTCTCGGAGAGCGATCCCCTGAAGTTCCAGGCCATAGGTGACGTTGCGCAACACCGTCCGCCACGGCAACAGCGAGGGGCTCTGGAAGACGACCGCACGATCGCGCCCCGGTCCGCTGATAGACTTTCCATCCAGGAGGATGCGCCCGCCGCTGAGGGGGATGAGCCCATCGAGGCAGTAGAGGAACGTGGTCTTCCCGCACCCGCTGGGCCCAACAATGCTGAGGAACTCGCCGGGCTGAACGTTCAGGGAGAGTCCGTGCAGCGCGAGCGTCGCCACCCCGGTGTGCGGATTCTGGTAGCGGACGGTGACGTCGGTGGCCTCGACCTTCGGGCTCACACCTCACCCCCCCCGCCTGCGCCTGTTGGGCGCGACCGGGCTCACCCGATGTGCTTTACCCGTGCCTAGCGCTTCGCCTGGGCGTGGGCCTACCGGCGTGCGCCAGTACGCCGTGCCTGCCCCGCATACTCGGGAGCGTCTTCCAAGTAGACCACGGCGTTGTAGGGGAGCAGCATGAACAGCCGGTTCTGGCAAGAGACTAGCACGATCGGCGTTGCCGGGTCGGCGTTCACGTACTGGTGGATCGTGTTCTGCGGCACATAGACGAGGTCGCCCGGTCTGAAGTCCCAGCGGCTGGGCTCTTTCGCCACCCGCGCCATGTCGCAGAGAACACTTTCCGCGTAAGCACACTGGCCAACTACGGCGGCTCCGACGGGAACACCTCTCCCCGGACCAGGCCTTGCCGGGCTCGAAACTCGCCGGCAATATTCAGGCCAGGCTAGGGGATCACATCGGACACGGACTTGCTTCCGTAAAAAACTCCTCGGAACTTCCGGTAGAGTTGGAGGCACCTGGACCCGCAAAGTGACATTGTCGAGCCGGCCGGGGGTATATTAAGGGATACACAGACGACCATGCATCCCGAAACGCGAGTGGAATCTGGAGCGCCATCGGCGCGGGCGGCCATGATCGGATTCGCCGCGGGGGTGCTCCTCTGCTGCCTC
>Ga0187846_10000354_pt1 | contig 27053 bp, 19 predicted proteins | sample TC_taG_FD_161473 | JGI IMG/M metagenome (GOLD analysis project Ga0187846, IMG submission 161473) | Biofilm microbial communities from the roof of an iron ore cave, State of Minas Gerais, Brazil - TC_06 Biofilm (v2) | ecosystem: Environmental > Terrestrial > Deep subsurface > Cave > Wall biofilm... | reverse complement strand
GCCGCAGTCTTGATGCTGCCGGGCGGATAGCGCCCGTCCAGGTCGAGCGGTTGCGCGCCCCAGGCTGCGACTGCCGCCAAGCTGGCCAGCGCAGCCAAAGAAATGCGGGCAAACCAGGCCCCGTCCAAGTACTGCTTGCGCGATCTCACGTCGTTGCGCCCACGTGTGGCGTCCGGCTGCCACTGTACTCCGGCGACTGCATCTCGATCAGTCGCGATGCCGCACGCTGGAATTCCTGCCGTAGCTGACCGCTGCGGTACAGCTCGCCCGGCGGGACCTGCGCCGAAACGATCAGCCGCACACCGCGGTCGTACAGCACGTCGATCAACCACGTCAGCCTGCGCGCCTCGGACGACTGTGCCGCCGACAGCTGCGGCACGTTCGATAACAGCACGGTGTGGAACTGCGACGCGATTTCCAGGTAGTCGTTGTAGGAGCGCGGCCCGCCGCACAGCTCGGCGAATTCGAACCAGACGATGCCGCCGGCGCGCCGCTGCGCTTGGATCGTGCGCTCCTCGATCCGCAAAAGCGGCGGTTGATCGGCAACCTCGGCGATGCGATCGAACGCCGCCTGCAGGCGCGCCCGGGCTGCCGCACCGAGCGGCGTGACGTACATTTCGACGTCGCGCATCGCACGCAGCCGGTAGTCGACGCCGCCATCGACCTCCACCACATCGAGGTGCTGCTTCAGCAGCTCGATCGCCGGCAACATGCGGTCCCGATGCAACCCGTCCGGATACAGCGCATCCGGCGCCTCGTTGGACGTCATCACGAATCCGACCCGCAGTTCGAACAGACGCGCGAGCAGCCGGTGCAGGATCATCGCGTCCGCGATGTCCGAAACATGGAACTCGTCGAAGCAGATCAGGCGGCTGCGCCTCGCCAGTTGCAGTCCGACCCGGTCCAGCGGCTCGGTTTCGCCCCGCACCTCCTGCATGCGCCGGTGCACGTCGCGCATGAATTCGTGGAAATGCACGCGCGTCTTGCGCACCAGCGGCACCGTATGGAAGAAGCAGTCCATCAGGAAGCTCTTTCCGCGCCCCACCCCGCCCCACAGGTAGACGCCGCGCGGGATCGGCGGGCGCACGAGCAGCCGCGTCACCGCGTTGGACCGGCGCGACTTGTAGTCGATCCATTCGTCGCTAAGCCGCTGCAGTCGCTGCGCCGCCGCCCGCTGCGAAGCGTCGGCCTGAAAGCCGCGCGCCGTCAGCGCCTGCTCGAACGTGGCGATCACGGACATTTCATGCGGGGCTACGCATGCCCCGTTGATCCGGGCGAAGTTTTCGTCGTCAGATGTTCAGTGCCCGCCCCTCGACTCCCAGGGCCGCCTCGCGCGTGGCTTCGGACAGCGTCGGGTGCGCATGGCACACGCGCGCGATGTCCTCGGAAGATGCCTGGAACGCCATCGCCAGCACCGCTTCGGCGATCAGCTCGGATGCGAGCGGCCCGACCGCGTGCACGCCGAGCACAAGGTCGGTCTGCGCGTCGGCCAGGCACTTGACCAGCCCGGCGGTGTCACCCATCGCGCGAGCGCGGCCGTTGGCCGAGAACGGGAACGTTCCCGCGCGATAGGCGTGTCCGGCCGCTTTCAGCTGCTGTTCGGTCTGGCCCACCCAGGCGATCTCCGGAGCGGTGTAGATGACCCAGGGAATCGTTTCCAGATCCACGTGGCCGTGCTGCCCCGCGATGGACTCGGCCACCGCGACGGCCTCCTCCTCGGCCTTGTGCGCGAGCATCGGCCCGCGCACCACGTCCCCGATGGCCCAGATGCCTTCGACGCCGGTACGGCAGGCCGCATCGACCTCGATAAAACCGCGCGCGTCCAATTTCAATCCCACGGCCTGTGGGTTCAGGCCCTCGGTATAAGGCAGCCGCCCGATCGATACGATCAGCTTGTCGCACTCCAGCTGTTGCGCCTTCTTTGCCGCATCCTGGTAGCGCACGCGCAGCGCATCGGCGCCGGCATCGACGCTTTCGATCGAGATGCCGAGCTCGATTTTCATGCCTTGCCGCGTGAGCTGCTTGTGCGCTTCTCGCGCGATCTGCTCGTCCGCCGCCGGCAGGAACGCCGGCAACATCTCGAGCAACGTTACCTCCGCCCCCAGGCGCCGCCAGACCGACCCCAACTCCAACCCCACCACGCCCGCTCCGACTACGCCCAGGCGCTGCGGAACGGCAGCGATCGACAACGCGCCGTCGTTCGACAGCACCCGCGTCTCGTCGAACTCGAGCCCCGGCAGCGGGCGTGCCACCGAGCCGGTTGCCACAACGACGTGCGGCGCCGCCAGGACCGTGCTCTCGCCAGCGCCCGCGACAGAGACGCGATGCACGTCGTTGGCGTCGGCCTCGAAACGCGCAGGACCGTGAAAGAAGCTCACGCGGTTCTTCTTGAACAGGTACAGGATCCCCTCGTTGTTCTGGCGCACGACGGTGGACTTGCGCGCAAGCATCTTCTGCACGTCAATGGCGATCGATTCGATCCGGATGCCGTGGTCGGCGAAATGCCGCCGCGCGTTCTCGAAGTGCTCGGACGAATGCAGCAGCGCCTTGGAGGGGATGCAACCGATGTTGGTGCAAGTCCCGCCCGGCGCCGGGCCTCCCTTTTCGTTGCGCCAGGCGTCGACACATGCCACACGCAGGCCGAGCTGCGCTGCCCGGATCGCACCCGTGTAGCCGCCCGGGCCCGCGCCGATCACGATCACGTCGAAACGATTGTCAGCGCTCGAGGCCAAGGCAATCTCACATCAGGTCAGTGGCCGGATGCTCCGGCCCGGCAATGACTCGTTATTCAGACCTCGAGCAGCAGGCGCGACGGATCCTCCAGCGCCTCCTTGATCGCGACCAGCGACAGCACCGCCTCTCGACCGTCGATGATCCGGTGGTCGTACGACAGCGCCAGGTAATTGACCGGGCGGATCACGATCTGCCCGTCTTCGACCACCGGGCGGTCGCGCGTGGCGTGCACCCCGAGGATCGCCGACTGGGGCGGATTGATGATCGGCGTCGAAAGCATCGATCCGAACACGCCACCGTTGGAAATCGAGAAGGTGCCGCCGGTGAGTTCCTCGATCGTCAGCCGCCCCTGGGTTGCGCGCCCGCCGAAATCGGCGATACGGCGTTCGATCTCCGCGAAACTCAACTGGTCGGCATCGTGCAGGATCGGAACCACCAGCCCGCGCGGCGAGCTCACCGCAATTCCGATGTCGAAGTAGCCGTGGTAGACGATCTCGGCACCGTCGACCGACGCGTTGACAATCGGATACTTCTTCAACGCCGACACCGCCGCTTTTACGAAGAAGGACATGAAGCCGAGCTTTACTCCGTGCTCCTTCTCGAAGCGATCTTTGTAGCGGTTGCGCAGCTCGATCAGCGGCCCCATGTTCACTTCGTTGAACGTCGTGAGGATGGCCGCAGTGGACTGCGACTGCACCAGGCGCTCGGCCACGCGCTGGCGTAGCCGCGACATCGGGACGCGCTGTTCCGGTCGGCCGCTCAGCGAGGTGGTATCGACCGGCGACCTCACTTCGGGCAGCGCGGGCCGCGCGACGGCTGCGGGCGACTGCAAGGCCGCAAGGACGTCGCCTTTGGTGATGCGTCCGTCGCGTCCAGTGCCGACGACCTGCGAAGCCGACAGCCCGGCGTCTGCCATCCGCTTCGCCGCAGCCGGCATCGCCGTCGCCGGCACCGAAGCGGTCGCCGCCGCAGCGGCAGCGGACGCCTGCATCCCGGAAGCAGCACCCGCTCGCGCGACAGAGGCTTGCTGCGGCGCTGCTGCGACAGCAGGGGCGCGGCCGGCGGCCGCCTTGGCTTCGCCCTGCGGGTCGATGACGGCGATGAGCTCGCCCGACACGACCGAGCTGCCGTCCGGTTTGACGATCTGCGCGACCGTCCCGCCGGACGGTGCCGGCACTTCGAGGACGACCTTGTCGGTCTCGACCTCGACCAGTATCTCGTCGGCAGCAACCCGTTCGCCGGGCTTCTTCTTCCACTGCAGCAGCGTCGCCTCGGCGACCGATTCGGACAGCTGCGGGACCTTTACTTCGACCATTGTTCGACCATTGGGGAAGTTCCTGTGTTCGGAGGAGGTGTCCTCAGCGGTGCAGCACCAGGCCCTTGAGCTTGCCGAAGGCGGCGTCGATCAACGCCTTCTGCTGCTCCATGTGCTTGACGTAGTACCCGACCGCCGGCGAAGCCGAGGCAGGCCGGCCCGCATAGCCGAGCTTGTGCGCTTCGGTCATCTCTTCCAGCAGGTGGTGCTGCACGTAGGACCACGCCCCCATGTTCTGTGGCTCGTCCTGGCACCACACAACCTCGGTCACGTTCGGCAGGCGCTTGAATTCCGCCGCCAGCACCTTGTGCGGGAACGGGTACAGCTGTTCGATGCGGATCAGCGCCACGTCGTCCGCCTTGCGCTCCTCGCGCTCGTTCTTCAGGTCGTAGTACACCTTGCCCGAGCACAGCACCACGCGGCGCACCTTCTGTGGATCCGGCGCGGACGGGTCGGAAAGCACGGTGCGAAACTCGCCGCGCGCCAGTTCGACCAGCTCCGAAGCGGCGTCCTTGTGACGCAGCAGCGACTTGGGCGTCATGATCACGAGCGGCTTGCGGAACATCCGGATCATCTGACGCCGCAGCAGATGGAAGATCTGCGACGCGGTGGTCGGTTGCACCACCTGCATGTTGTTGTCCGCCGCCAGCTGCAGGAAGCGTTCCAGCCGTGCCGACGAGTGCTCGGGGCCCTGCCCCTCGTAGCCGTGCGGCAGCATCAGCGTCAGTCCCGACTGGCGGCCCCACTTGACCTCGCCCGCAGCGATGAACGGGTCGATCACGACCTGCGCTCCGTTGGCGAAGTCGCCGAACTGCGCCTCCCAGACCACGAGCGCGTTGGGTGCGGCGCTGGAATAGCCGTACTCGAATCCCAGCACGGCCTCCTCCGAAAGCACCGAGTCGATGACGGTGAAAGGCGCCTGCTTGTCCAGCACGTTTTGCAGCGGGATATAGCTGCCGACGTCCCACTTCTCGCGGTTCTGGTCGTGCAGCACCGAATGCCGGTGCGAGAACGTCCCGCGTCCGGAATCCTGCCCGGTGATGCGAACCGGGTAGCCGCTCGCTACCAGCGAGGCAAACGCCAGGTGCTCCGCCATTCCCCAGTCGACCGGAGCCTTGCCATCGCCCATCGCGCGCCGGTCGGCAACCACCTTCTCGACGAGCGGATGCAGCTTGAACTTGTCCGGCACCGTCGTGATCCGCTGCGCCAGCCGCTTGAGCTCCGACACCGGGATCGCGGTGTCCGCCGTGTCGGTCCACTTGCGGTTCAGGTACGGCGTCCAGTCGACTGCGTACTGGCTCTTGAAATTGGTCAGGACCGGATCGACCGTCTGCCGCCCCTGGTCGAGCACCGACCGGTACGCGCGCGCCATCGCATCGGCCTCGTCCGCGCCGACTGTGCCCTGAGTGGTCAGCTTCTCCGCGTACAGCTTGCGCGTTCCCGGGTGCAGTGCGATCTTCTTGTACATCAGCGGCTGCGTCACCGCCGGCGTGTCCTGCTCGTTGTGCCCGAGCCGCCGGAAACAGACGATGTCCAGCACCACGTCCCTACCGAACTCCTGGCGGAAGTCGAGCGCGATCTGGGTGGCCAGCACGACCGCTTCCGGGTCGTCGCCGTTCACGTGCAAAACCGGCGCCTCGATCATCTTCACCACGTCCGTGCAGTACAGCGACGAGCGCGAATCGCGCGGGTCGGAGGTCGTGAAGCCGATCTGGTTGTTGATCACGACGTGGACCGTACCGCCGGTGCCATAGCCGCGCGTCTCGGCCAGCTCCAGCGTCTCCATCACGACGCCCTGCCCGGCGAACGAGGCGTCGCCGTGCACCAGCACCGGCAGCACCTTTTCCCCGCGCGCGTCGTCGCGGCGCTCCTGACGGGCGCGCACCGAGCCCTCCACCACAGGATCGACGATCTCCAGGTGCGACGGATTGAACGCGAGCGACAGGTGCACCGGTCCGCCCGGGGTCGGGACATCGCTGGAGAAGCCCAGGTGGTACTTCACGTCTCCCGCCGGAAGGTCGATCGCCGCCTTGCCTTCGAACTCCGCGAACAGCTCCGCCGGAGTCTTGCCGAGCGTATTGACCAGCACATTCAGGCGTCCGCGGTGCGCCATCCCGACCACGATTTCCTCGACGCCCGCTTCGCCGGCGCGCTGGATCAGCTCATCCATCGCAGCGATGAAACTCTCGCCGCCCTCGAGCGAGAAGCGCTTCTGTCCCACGTACTTGGTGTGCAGGTAGCGCTCCAGACCCTCGGCGGCGGTCAGGCGATTCAGGATGTGGCGCTTGTTCTCGGCCGAGAAGTTCGGGGTGGACCGGATCGACTCCAGCCGCTGCTGCAGCCAGCGCTTCTGTGCCGGGTCCGCGATGTACATGAACTCGGGGCCGATGGTGCCGCAGTACGTCTGGCGCAGAGCCTTGACGATGTCGCGCAGGCTCATCTGCTCCTGGCCGAAATAGGTGTTGGCGGCCGAGAACTCTGTGTCCAGGTCCGCCTCGCTCAGGTCGTAGAAGGCGGGTTCCAACTCGGGGATTTTCGGCCGTTCCTGGCGCTTGAGCGGATCCAGGTCGGCCCAGCGGCTGCCGAGGAAGCGGTAGGCGGCAATGATCGACTGGACGTGGACCTGCTTGCGCGCGACCGACAGGTCCGTCGGCGCCACCGACGGCCGCAATGTCCCCGCCTTGGCGCGCAGCGCGAACGATTCCACGATCGGGGCGTGCGCCACGTCCGGGGTGGAAGACTTGCCGTCGGCCGCTGGCACCAGCTGCATCTGGTCGAAGTACGCGCGCCAGCGTTCCGGCACCGAACCGGGATTGTCGAGGTAGCGCTCGTACAGATCCTCGATGTACGGGGCGTTGCCCCCGAACAGATAGGAGCTGACCTGGAACTGCCGCATCATGGTTCAGAGCCTTCCAAATGGGTTTGGCGGGCGGATTCTACTTGGCTACTTGGCCGGCGTGACGTCGCGCTTGGCGTGGCCGCTGTACAGCTGACGCGGCCTGCCGATCTTGTACTCCGGATCGGCGAGCATCTCGTTCAACTGCGCGATCCAGCCGACCGTGCGCGCCAGCGAGAAGATCGCGGTAAACAGCGGAACCGGGATGCCGATCGCCTTCTGCACGATTCCGGAATAGAAATCGACGTTCGGGTACAGCTTGCGCGAGACGAAATACTCGTCCTCGAGCGCGATCTTCTCCAGGCCCATCGCCAGCTGGAACAGCGGATCGTCCTTCAGTCCGAGCTCGTTGAGAACTTCGTGGCAGGTCTCGCGCATCAACTTGGCGCGTGGATCGTAGTTCTTGTAGACGCGATGGCCGAATCCCATCAGCCGCACGTTCGAGTTCTTGTCCTTGACTTTGGAGATGAACTCCCCGATGCGCGCCAGCCCTCCCTGCGCCTGCAGGTCGTACAGCATCCCCAGCGCCGCCTCGTTGGCTCCGCCGTGGGCCGGACCCCACAGGCAGGCCACGCCGGCGGCGATCGCCGCGAACGGGTTGGTGCCGGACGAAGCACACAGCCGCACCGTCGAGGTCGAGGCGTTCTGTTCATGGTCGGCGTGCAGGATGAAGATGCGGTCCAGCGCCCGCACCAGCACCGGGTTCACGTGGTAATCCTCGCACGGTGTGGCGAACATCATGTGCATGAAGTTGGCCGCATACGACAGCTCGTTGCGCGGATACATATACGGTTGCCCGACCGTGTACTTGTAGGCCATCGCCACCAGCGTCGGCATCTTCGCGATCATCCGGATCGCGGAGATCTCGCGCTGGCGCGGGTCGTGCACATTGATCGAATCGGGGTAAAAAGCCGACAGCGCCCCCACCAGCCCGGTCATCACCGCCATCGGGTGCGAATCGCGTCGGAACCCTCGCAGGAAGTACTGCATCTGCTCGTGCACCATCGTGTGGCGCGACACCAGCCAGGCGAACTCCTTGCGCTGCTTGTTGTCGGGCAGCTCCCCGTACAGGATCAGGTAGCACACCTCCAGGAAGTTGCAGTGGTGCGCCAGCTGCTCGATCGGGTAGCCGCGATACAGCAGCTCCCCTTTGTCACCGTCGATATAGGTGATCGACGAGTTGCACGCCGCCGTCGACAGGAAGCCGGGGTCGTAGGTGAACTTGCCGGTGTGCGAATACAGCGCGCGGATGTCCAGCACGTCCGGGCCGATGGTCCCCTGGTAGATCGGCAGTTCGATGGCCGCCGTGCCATCGCTGAAGTTCAGCGTAGCCTTGTGTTCGGACGCTTTCATCGCCATCGTCGTCTCCGGGTTGCAGTTCGAATCGCTATCCGTCGGTCGCTCGCGCCGTCACCGGGGCCTCGCCGGTGCGCAGGCACGCCAGCACCTGCCGCACCGACAGCGCATCCAGCTCGCCGTCCGGCTGCCGGCACCCCAGCAGCAGCTCGAGCAACTCGCCGTCGGCCAGGTCGAGCAGCCGCGCCAGCGCCTCGGCATGCACCTGCCCGAGCGCAGCGCCGTGCCGGTCCAGGAAGCGGGCGAGCAGGATGTCGTTCTCGAGCAGGCCGCGCCGGGCCCGCCAGCGCAGCCGCCGCAACGCCTCGTCGGATGCGTAGGAAGGATCGGCTGCCGTCATATTGCAATCCGCCTCACACTGCACGCCGCGTCATCAGCTCCTTGATCTTGCCGATGGCACGGGTGGGATTGAGCCCCTTCGGGCACACGTCGACGCAGTTCATGATGGTGTGGCAGCGGAACAGGCGGTACGGATCGTTCAGGTTGTCGAGCCGCTCGCCGGTGGCCTGATCGCGGCTGTCCGCGATGAAACGGTACGCCTGCAGCAGGCCCGCAGGGCCCACGAACTTGTCGGGATTCCACCAGAAGCTCGGACACGAGGTCGAGCAGCACGCACACAGGATGCACTCGTACACTCCGTCGAGCTCTTCCCGCTCGGCCGGCGATTGCAACCGTTCCCGCTCCGGCGGCGGCGAATGGTTGATCAGGAACGGTTTGATCGAGTGATACTGGTCGAAGAAGTCGGTCATGTCGACGATCAGGTCGCGCACCACCGGCAGGCCCGGCATCGGGCGCAGTACCACCGGTTGACGCAATTCGCGCAGGTTCGTGATGCAGGCCAGGCCGTTGCGCCCGTTGATGTTGATCGCGTCCGAGCCGCACACCCCTTCGCGGCAGGACCGCCGAAACGCGAGGCTGTCGTCGACCTCCGCCTTGATTCGCAGCAGCGCGTCGAGCAGCATCCGGTCGGTCGGTTGCAGGCGCACCTCGTACGACTGCATGCGCGGGCGCTGGTCACGGTCTGGGTCGTAGCGGTAGATCTGCAAGCGCATCGTCGTGGGCGCGCCGGACGCCGGTTGTGCGCCAGCAGGCGCGGCAATGATCGTTTCCCTGGTTTCCATGCTCGCGCGCATCCTTCCCGTGGTGGAACGTCAATACGTGCGCTTCGTCGGTTCGAAAGTGGGCACACTCAGCGGCTTCAGGTGCACCGGCTTGTAGTCGAGTCTGCCGTCGCGGTACCACAGCGTGTGGCGCATCCACTTGGAATCGTCACGCTGCGGAAAATCGTCGCGCGCGTGCGCGCCACGGCTTTCGGTGCGGGCCTCGGCTGACACGACGGTCGCCTTGGCGGTCTCCACCAGGTTGGCCAGCTCGAGCGCCTCGACCCGCGCCGTATTGAACACCTTGGAGTGATCGTCGATCGCGATGCGGCCGGCGCGGTCCTCAATTTTGCGGATCAGCTCGATGCCTTCCCGCAACAGCGCCCCGGTACGGAACACGCCGCAGTGCGACTGCATGGTTCGGCGCAGATCGTTGGCAACCGCCTGCACGCGCTCGCCCCTGGCACGCCCATCCAGGTCGGCCAGGCGCGCCCGCGTGGCGTCGCCGGCACCCGGCGGCAACGGCTTGTGCATCCGCTCGCCGAGCGCTTGCGAAACGATGAAATCGCCGGCCGATCGGCCGAACACGACCAGGTCCAGCAGCGAATTGGTGCCGAGGCGATTGGCGCCGTGCACCGACACGCATGAGCATTCGCCGATCGCGAACAGCCCGGGCACCACCGCGTTCGCATCGCCGCCGCGCGGCGCCACCACCTGGCCGTGGACGTTGGAAGGGATTCCGCCCATCTGGTAGTGGATCGTCGGCACCACCGGAATCGGTTCGCGCACCGGATCGACGTTGGCGAACTTGATCGCGATCTCGCGGATCGAAGGCAGCCGCTTGGTGATCGTCTCCACGCCCAGGTGGTCCAGCTTCAGCAACACGTAGTCGCGCTCGGGGCCGCAGCCGCGACCCTCCTTGATCTCCTGGTCCATCGAGCGCGACACGAAGTCGCGCGCCGCCAGGTCCTTCAGCGTCGGCGCGTAGCGCTCCATGAAACGCTCGCCCTTGGAGTTCAGCAGGATTCCGCCCTCCCCGCGCACTCCCTCGGTGATCAGCACACCCGCCCCGGCGACTCCGGTCGGGTGGAACTGCCAGAACTCCATATCCTGCAGCGGCAGCCCGGCCCGCGCGGCCATGCCGAGCCCGTCGCCGGTGCAGATGTAGGCGTTGGTCGAAGCGGCCCATACCCGCCCCGCGCCCCCCGTGGCGAGCACCGTCGTTTTGGCTTCGAGCAGCATCACGCTGCCGGTCTCGATCTCCAGCGCGACCACGCCGAGGCATTCGCCGGCGCTGTCCATCAGGAGGTCCAGCGCCATCCATTCGACCAGGAACTGCGTGCGTGCCGCCACGTTGCGCTGATACAGCGTATGCAGCAGCGCGTGGCCGGTGCGGTCGGCCGCTGCGCACGCCCGCGCCACCGGCTTCTCACCGAAGTTGGCCGAGTGCCCGCCGAATGGCCGCTGGTAGATGGTGCCGTCCGCGTTGCGGTCGAACGGCATGCCGAAGTGCTCCAGTTCGTAAACGACCCGGGGCGCCTCGCGGCACATGAACTCGATCGCGTCCTGGTCGCCCAGGTAGTCCGATCCCTTCACGGTGTCGAACATGTGCCACAGCCACTGGTCCTCGGCCATGTTGCCGAGCGAGGCCCCGATCCCTCCCTGCGCGGCAACCGTGTGCGAGCGGGTCGGAAACACCTTGGACAGAACGGCGACACTCAACCCGGCGTGCGCCAGCTGCAGCGCGCAGCGCATACCCGCGCCGCCCGCGCCCACGATCACCGCATCGAAGCGCCGCCGGGGCAATGTCGTCGCCATCGCGCTCAAACTGTCCAAAGGATCTGCACGGCCCACACCAGGCAAGCGGCCAGCCACAGGACCGTGGCGAGCTCCAGCAGCATCCGCAGCGCGGTCGGCCGCACGTAGTCCATCCAGATGTCCCGCATGCCGACCCAGGCATGCCAGGCAAGCGCCGCGATCGCGATCAGCGTGGCCACCTTCATCGAAAGCGGAGCGAAGATGGCGCCCCAGCTGTCGTATTCGATCGGACGCGCCAGCACCACGGCAACGGCGAGCCCGATCACGTAGATCGCCAGCACGACGGCGGTGGCGCGCTGGATCAGCCAGTCGCGCAGTCCGTAATGGGCGCCGACTACCAGCCTGCGCGCGCCGATCGCCATCAGAACACCCCGAAAATCGCCAGGGCAGCGCACGCCGCCAGCGGCAGGCTCACGGCAAACACGATCCAGGCGCTGCGGCGTGCCGCCGCGCGTTCCACGCCAAGGTCCAGGTCGAGCAACAAGTAGCGGATCCCCGCGGCCAGATGATGCAGAAGCGACCACGCGAGCGCCGCGAGCGCAACCTTCACAAGCCAGCTTCCCGTGAACTGCTGCAAGCGCGTGTAGCTCGCCTGCGAGCGCAGGCTCAGATCGAACAGCCACAGGATGGCGGGCAGGAGCGCGAACAGCAGAGCGCCGCTGACGCGATGCAGGATCGAAAGCACTCCCGGTACGGGCAGCCGATAGCGAATCAGATCCGGAAGCGAGAGGTTTCGGATCACCCGACGCGCTGGCATATTCTTGGACGCCCTAGGGGGTTGCGCGCTTCTAGTTGCATTGCAATATATTGTGACTGAATTCGGGCCCGAACAAAAACGAGAAAAAACGAGGCACCCGTTCAAATCCCTGCCGGCAGTGTCGCCTCAAGCCAGCCTGTTCCAGTAATGGCAGTCGCTCGTCACACAATGCCCGCGCCGGAACTCGATCGTGCGGTCGCCATAGGTGTAGGAAACGCGGTCAACGCGAAGCAGCGGCGCGCCCACCGCGACCTGCAGCGCTGCGGCGTCCTCGCCAGTGCAAGGCACAGCCCGCAGCTCCTCCTCGGCGCGAATCATCCGAACGCCGAATTCGCTCTCGAACAGCCCGTATAACGGCCCCTTGTGCTGCGCCAGCCGCTCGGCCGACAGGCCGCGGAAGGGGCCGGCCGGCAGCCAGATGTCGTCCAGCACTCGCGGCGAATCGCCGAACAACAGCACGCGCCGCACGTACATCAACGGCGCCCCGCTACGCAGCCCGAGGCGCTCGGCCAGCTGAGCGTTGGCGCGCGCTGGACGACATTCCAGGAAGCGGCTGCTGGTCGGCGGCGGTGTGCCGCGGTCCGGCAGCAGCCGCAAGAAGCGGTACTGGGCACGCGGCTCCTTGTGGGTCGCCACGAAGGTGCCCTTGCCCTGCCGCCTCACCAGCAGGTTTTCGGATGCGAGCTCGCCGATCGCCTTGCGTACTGTTCCCTGGCTGACCTGAAAGCGCCGCGCCAGCTCGATTTCACTCGGGATCGCGGCACCTGGCATCCACTCGCCGCGGCGCAAGCTTTCCAGCAGCAAATGGCGGACCTGCCGGTACAGCGGTCCCGAGCCGGGCGCGCGAGGCGCCGCGCGCGCACCCGCGTCGCTCCCGTACGGAAGCGGCGCGCTGGCCGTCTCTGGGGCTGGGCTCATCCCGGGCTCATCGGTCGTCGCTTGCTGGTGCCAGGCCGATCTTATGTCTTATATAAGAGTCTGGCTATACTTTCGGCCGGAAGTACACTGCGCGCGGCGCAGCGCACCAGGTCTAGAACACCGAGGTGCCTTGCGACCACCCCTGCGTCGGCATCTGCCAAGGAACCGCGATGACCAAGCCCCCAGTGCGAGTCGCCGTGACCGGAGCGGCGGGACAGATCGGATACGCGCTGCTGTTCCGGGTTGCCGCCGGCGAAATGCTGGGTTCGGACCAGCCGGTCAGCCTGCAGTTGCTCGAAATCCCGGACGAGAAGGCGCAAAAGGCGCTGCACGGCGTAATGATGGAACTGGAAGACTGCGCCTTCCCGCTGCTCGCCTCGATGCAAGCATTCAGCGACCCGGCCCAGGCGTTCCGCGACGCCGATTACGCGGTTCTGGTCGGAGCGCGGCCGCGCGGCCCCGGCATGGAAAGGCGCGACCTGCTAGCCGCAAACGCACAGATCTTCACCGCTCAGGGCAAGGCGCTGAACGCTGTGGCGCGGCGCACGGTCAGAACGCTGGTGGTTGGCAACCCGGCCAACACCAACGCTTACATCGCGATGAGGTCGGCGCCCGACCTGCCGAAGCGCAACTTCACCTCGATGATGCGGCTCGACCACAATCGTGCGCTGTCGCAGATCGCCGTCAGGCTGGGCGTGCCGGTGCAGAGCATCGAGCGGCTGGGGGTGTGGGGCAATCACTCGCCGACGATGTACGCGGACTACCGCTTCGCCACTGTCGACGGCAAATCGGTTCGCGAATCGATCGCTGACGAGAAGTGGAACCGCGAGGTGTTCCTTCCCGCGGTAGGCAAGCGGGGCGCCGCCGTGATCGAAGCGCGCGGCATGTCCTCCGCCGCATCGGCGGCCAACGCCGCGATCGGCCACATGCACAACTGGGTCCTGGGTACCGGCGGGCGGTGGGTTTCGATGGGCGTGCCCTCGGAGGGCAGCTACGGCATCCCGGCCGACACGATGTTCGGTTTCCCGGTGACCTGCGACCGCGGCGACTGGAAGATCGTGCCGGACCTTCCGATCGACGAGTTCTCGCGCAGCTGCCTGAATCGCACGCTGGCTGAGCTGGACGAGGAGCGCCAGGCGATCGCACACCTGCTGGAGGTTACCCAGTGAGCGAAGCGAATGGACCATCGCGCGTCAGCGCGAATCGTTCGGGTCTTTTGAGGGCTGACTCATGACATCGAATTCGTTCGGCAGCCTGCAGGAATTCTCTTTTGAAGGCGGGCGCGGCCGGTTCTACCGCCTGGCGGCGCTGGAAGCAGCCGGCCTCGGCCAGATATCCCGGTTGCCGCATTCCATCCGGATCGTGCTCGAATCGGTGCTTCGCAATTGCGACGGTCGCAAGGTCACCGAGGAGCACGTGCGACAGCTTGCGGCGTGGAGCCCGCGAGCGGCGCGCACCGCCGAGATCCCGTTCGTGGTGGCGCGCGTGGTGCTGCAGGATTTCACCGGCGTTCCGCTGCTGGTCGACCTGGCCGCGATGCGCGGCGTCGCCTCGAAAATGGGGCGTGCTCCGGAGCTGATCGAACCGCTGGTGCCGGTGGACCTGGTGGTGGATCACTCGGTGATGGTCGATCACTACGGCACGCGCAGCGCTCTCGATCTGAACATGCGGCTGGAGTTCGAGCGCAACCGGGAGCGCTACCAGTTCATGAAGTGGGGGATGCAGGCATTCGACACCTTCCGCGTGGTGCCGCCGGGCTTCGGCATCGTGCATCAGGTCAACCTGGAATTTCTGGCGCGCGGCGTGCACCGGCGCGACGGCGTGTTCTTCCCGGACACGCTGGTCGGCACCGACAGCCACACCACGATGATCAACGGCATCGGTGTGGTGGGCTGGGGTGTCGGCGGAATCGAGGCCGAGGCGGGGATGCTCGGCCAGCCCGTGTACATCCTGACCCCGGACGTGGTCGGCGTCGAGCTGAAGGGGCGCCTGCGCGGAGGCGTCACGGCGACCGATCTGGTGTTGACGATCACCGAGATGCTGCGCAAGGAAAAGGTGGTGGGCAAGTTCGTCGAGTTCTTCGGCGACGGCACCGCCGCTCTGACGGTGCCGGACCGGGCCACGATTGCCAACATGGCTCCCGAATACGGCGCCACCATGGGATTTTTCCCGGTCGACGAAAAGACGCTGGCGTATTTCCAGGGTACGGGGCGCACGCGCGAGGAGATCGCGGCGTTCGAGGCGTACTACCGCGCGCAGGGAATGTTCGGCGTGCCTGCGGCCGGCCAGATCGACTACACCAAGGCGCTGAAGCTGGATCTGGCGAGCGTCGCGCCTTCGCTGGCAGGACCGAAACGGCCGCAGGACCGGATCGAGATCGGTCGCGTCAAGCGTACCTTCACGGAGTTGTTCTCCAAGCCGGTGTCCGATGGTGGCTTCAACCAGCCTGCCGACCGGCTCCGGCGCTCATTCTCTACGTCGGGCGGCGGCCCTGATGTGCACAACGGCGACGTGCTGATCGCGGCCATCACGTCCTGCACCAATACCAGCAACCCCAGCGTGCTGCTGGCAGCCGGGCTGCTCGCGAAGAAGGCCGTCGAAGCGGGATTGTCGGTGCGGCCGCATGTGAAGACTTCGCTCGCACCTGGCTCGCGCATCGTGACCGAATACCTGCAGCGCACCGGCCTGCTGCCGTACCTGGAGAAGCTCGGGTTCAGCGTGGCCGCGTACGGCTGTACGACCTGCATCGGCAATTCCGGCGACCTGAGCGCGCAGCTGAACGAGGCCATTATCAAAAACGACCTCGTGTGTGCCGCGGTGCTGTCGGGCAATCGCAATTTCGAGGCGCGTATCCACCCGAACCTGAAGGCCAATTTCCTCGCGTCGCCACCACTGGTGGTGGCCTATGCGCTGGCAGGCACGGTACTGGTCGACCTGATGTCGGAGCCGGTCGGGCGCGGACATGCGGGCCGCGAAATCTGGATCGGCGACATCTGGCCTTCCGGCGAGGAAGTCGACGCACTGGTGAAATACGCGATGAACGGCGAGGCGTTCCGATCAAACTACGGCAAGGTGGCGAGCGAGCCCGGCGATCTGTGGAAGGCGATCGAAGGCGGCAGCGGCAAGACCTATTCGTGGCCGGCCTCGACCTACATCGCGCAGCCGCCGTTCTTCGAGGGCTTTTCGATGCAACCGCGCCGTCCCGGTCACGTTCGCGGTGCACGCGCCCTGGCTGTCTTCGGCGACTCGATCACGACCGACCATATCTCGCCCGCCGGCTCGATCCACCCGGACTCGCCCGCCGGCCGCTGGCTGATCGCGCACGGTGTCGCAAAGGGCGATTTCAACAGCTACGGCGCAAGGCGAGGCAACCACGAGGTGATGATGCGCGGCACTTTCGCCAATGTGCGTATCAAAAACCTGATGATCGAGCCGCGCGCCGACGGTTCACGGGTTGAAGGCGGGATCACGATCCACCAGCCGTCCGGTGAGAAGATGCCGATCTACGAGGCGGCGATGCGCTACATCGCCGAGGAGGTGCCGACGATCGTATTCGGCGGCGAGGAATATGGGACGGGTTCCTCGCGCGACTGGGCGGCCAAAGGCACGCAGCTGCTCGGCGTGCGTGCGGTCGCCGCACGCAGCTTCGAACGAATCCACCGCAGCAACCTGGTCGGGATGGGTGTTCTGCCGCTGCAGTTCGCCTCCGATCAGAGCGCGCAGTCACTCGGGATCCGCGGCGACGAACAGTTCGACTTGCTGGGGCTGGACGAGGCGCTGCGGCCGCTGCAGCCCGTCACGCTGGCGATTCGCCGCTCGGACGGCTCGACGCGGCAGGTCGAAGTGACGCTGCGGATCGACACCCCGATCGAGGTCGACTATTTCCGGCACGGGGGGATCCTGCCGTTCGTGCTGCGACAGCTGCTCCAATGAGCCACGGAGCGTGATCCGGTGCAATGGCAGACACGCCGTCAACTGACGCAGGCTTGATCCGCTTTCTCACCAGCGCCTGGCCGCTGCTGGCCCTTGGGGTGATGTGCGCGGTGACGATCCGCGCCTGTGTCCCGTCTCAGGGGGGAGCTGCGCCGTCCGCGGCCACACCGCCCGCGACGTACGACGCGGCCCCGCCGGCTGCCGGCAATGCGATCTCGCTCGAGATGGCCGCCTTGGGAGCGCTGACACCCGATTCGGGAATCGCCGACGTGCTGCAGGCGTTGAATCGCGTCACCATCGGTTTTGCGCCGGCAAGCGCGGTCCTTCCCGACGCGTCCGACCCGGTGCTGGCTCAGATCGCGGCAGTGCTGCAAACGCGCCCGCCGTCGGAGCGGTTCGAAGTCGCTGCCTACGCCGACGATGCCGGCTCGCCGCTGTCCGACCTGGAGTTGGCGAGGCGCCGCGCCCAGGCCGTGATCGATTTCCTCGTGAACGAGCGCGTTGCAGCCCAGCGGCTGCAGGCACGTGGCGTCGCCGACGAGGACCCTGCCGTCCGCGAACCCGGCGAGCTGTCGAGCCTTCGCAGTCAGCGCATCCAGTTCACGCTGCTGCCGTAACGGCGCGCCGGGACGGCGGCTGTCCGAGCACCGCGCAGCGCAGGGCAAGCGCGTCATCGAGCGCGTGATGGCGCCGTAGCCCGAATTCCTGGGACAGCCGGTCCATTTCCGAGTAGGCCACCGGTGCGCGCTGCCAGATGGCACCTTCTGGAAGGTCCTCGGCGCCGAGCAACTCGCCGAGGGCCCAGCGGTCGAAACCTGAGTCGCTGATCAGGCGCACGACACGGCCGTCGGCCTGTGCCCCAAGCCATTGCAGGAACTGCTCTGCGGCATCGGCGCGAGTGGCCGGCGGATTTTCCAACAGCGGCAGCACGTTGCGCTCGACAAACGTTGAGTATGCGACCGGACGTGCCTGCTCGATCTCGACATAGAAAGTCCGCCCCTCGGCGCTGACGGCGCCGAAGCTGAGCAGCGCGGGAGCTTCCAGCGAGCTGAATTCGCTGTCGATGAACACGCACAACTCGCGGTCGCGCGGCATTGGCACCGCCGACGTGGTCGGCAGGATCCGGAATAGCATCACCGCGTCGCGGTACGCAGAGGCGTCCAGGCCAAGCCGCACCAGCACATCGGCCGGCTCCAGATCCGTCTCGCGGAACCCCGCGCGGCGCGCACAGCGCAGCGCCCGAACGTCGCGCCGCGACGGACGCAGCAGGAAGCGGTTGACGCCGCAATTGGACTGCAGCCATCTGCACGCCAGTTCGAGCGCTTCGGTCGCGATCCCACGGCGGCAGAAGCGCGTCGCGGCCAGCCAGACTTCGAGTTCGACCAGATCGCGCATCAGGTCGATCCGTCGCCACACGAGAATCCCGGCGTCCTCCTGTTCCGCGCTCAACACCAGCACGCGACCATCGAAGGGGCGGCTGCCATCGAAATAGTGGCGCGGATATCGCATCAGGAACTGTTCGAGCGTCGGGATCGGGCGCTCGGCGAACCACGGTGGCCCGATCCAAGTGGGGGTCAGATCGGACCTGGCCATCGACCCGTGCGCATGCGCGACGTCCTGCGGGAGCGCGCGGCGCAACACGACTTTGTCCCCGGACGCGATCGTCATGGTTCCGGATTCTGCCGGGACCGACACCGGAACTACGGCTGCATCCATTCGAAGGACCCGCAAACGCTCCCTCCCCCACCGCTTATCATTGCACGGCTTCGCTCGCCCCCGCCGCCCTTGCCTGTCTCCCGTGCAACCTTCCATCCTAGACGGAACGACCGAGCCTGCAACCGACCTCGAGTTATTGCTCGGGCCGTCGAAACTGCCGGCCGTCGGCACCACGATCTTCACCGTGATGTCGCAGCTGGCGCAAGAGCACCGGGCGGTCAATCTAGGCCAGGGCTTCCCGGACTTCGATTGCGAGCCCCACCTTAAGGAACTCGTGATCGAAGCGATGCAGCTCGGGAACAACCAGTATGCGCCAATGGCCGGCCTCCCGGCGCTACGGCAGGCGGTGGCGCAAAAAGTCCTTCGTCTGTACGGCCGTCGCTACGACAGCGAGTCGGAAGTGACGATCACTGCCGGGGCCACCCAGGGCATTTTGACGGCGGTGTTGGCCGTCGTGCGCGCCGGCGATGAGGCTGTCGTGCTGGAGCCGGCTTACGACAGCTACGGCCCCGCCATCGAGCTTGCGGGCGGTAGGGCAGTTCCGGTGGCGCTGGATTTCGCCCGCGGATACGGGATCGACTGGGACCGCCTGCGCTCGGCGCTGACGCCGCGCACGCGCCTGCTGATCCTGAACTCCCCCCACAATCCGACCGGAACCGTACTGGGCGAACGGGACCTGCGGGCGCTCGAGCAGATCGTCAGCGGTCATCGCCTGCTGATCGTGTCGGACGAAGTCTACGAACACATCGTGTTCGACGGCCAGCTGCACTGGAGCATGTCCCGCTCCGAAGTGCTGGCTTCGCGCGCATTCGTGCTTTCGAGCTTCGGCAAGACCTTCCACGTGACCGGATGGAAGGTCGGCACCTGCTGCGCTCCGGCGCCGCTGATGGAGCAGTTCCGCAAGGTGCACCAGTTCAACGTGTTCACGGTCAACACCCCGATGCAGTGGGCGTTGGCGCGATTCCTCCAGGAGCCCAGGCACTACCTGGAGCTGCCGGCGTTCTACCAGCGCAAGAGGGACCGCTTCGTGCAGGCCTTGGCGCGCACGCGCTTCTCGCCGCTGCCGTGCCGCGGCACGTACTTCGTGCTCGCAGACTATTCGGCCATCTCCGAGGAGCCTGAGGAGCAGTTTGCCCGTCGCCTGACGGCCGAATACGGCGTGGCGGCGATTCCGCTCGCTCCGTTTTACACGCAACCGGTGAACCGCACCACCGTGCGCTTCTGTTTCGCCAAGCGCGACGAGACGCTCGACGCGGGGCTAGAGAGGCTGGCGCGCGTTTAGAACGCGGGCCGGAGCGCAGTATCCGGGTGTGGTCTCGCTCCTGGGGCGCCTTTCGCGTTACTCCTCCTCATCTTCGCGCTGCGCCGCCGGCAGAATCGCCACCGCTTGCTCGGCCGGCAATGCCTCGACATCGCTCAGCCGTTTCTGCATCTGACGCGTGCGGGTGTCGGCCTGCTCGAGCGTGCGGGAAACGGTGCCGACCTGCTCGCGCACTCGTCCGAGCCAGTCTCCGAAGCGGGCGAATTCGGTCTTGACCGCGCCCAGCACCTGCCAGACTTCGGCAGAGCGCTGCTCGATCGCGAGCGTGCGAAACCCCACCTGCACGGTATTGAGCATCGCGAACAGCGTGGTCGGCCCTGCCACCACGATTCGCAGTTCCCGATTCAGCGTCTCGGCCAGACCGGGGCGGCGCAACACCTCGGCGAACAAGCCCTCGGTCGGCAGGAACAGCACCGCGAAGTCGGTCGTGTGTGGCGGCTCGACGTACTTCTCGCGCAGCGAGCGCGCTTCGGCGCGGACGCGCTGTTCCAGCGCGCGCCCGGCATCCTCGGCACCCGCGGCATCTGCGCGTTCCTGCGCGCCGACCAGTCGCTCGTAGTCCTCGGTCGGGAATTTCGCATCGATCGGAAGCCACACCGCAGCTCCGCCGTTGCGCCCCGGCAGCCGCACGGCGAAATCGACACGTTCACTCGAGCCCGGCCGTGTCGCAAGATTGGCGACGTACTGGTCGGCCAGCAGCACCTGTTCCAACAGCGCTGCGAGGCGAACTTCGCCGAAGACGCCGCGCGACCTGACGTTGCCGAGCACGCGTTTCAGGTCTCCAACTCCGGCCGCCAGGACCTGCATTTCCCCCAATCCCTTGTGCACCTGCTCCAGGCGCTCGGACACGAGGCGGAACGACTCGCCCAGGCGCCCTTCCAAGGTCGTTTGCAGCTTTTCCTCGACGGTCGCTCGCATCCGCTCCAGGCGCTCCTCGTTGCCGTCCTGCAGCGCCTGCAGTCGCGTTTCGACCGATGCACGCACGTCCGCCAGGTGCCGCTGGATCGCCGCGGTCAGGTCGGCCAGATGCTGCTGCATCGCTCGGCCGAATTCGGCTATCTGTTCGCCCTGTATGCGCGTGATCTGCGTCATGTGCGACGTCAGCGCATCCTGCAGCTGCGCCACGCGCGCGCCGATCTGCAGCGACGCGCGATCGGCGCTCGCATCGATTGCCTGGCGCAACTCGCGCTCGAGGCGATCGAGGCGGGTTCGAACGGCCCACAGGATCACCGCGACGGCCGCAGTGCCAGCGGCGGCGGCGCCCGCAATCCAAGCCAATAACGATGCCGGAAGTTCGCCCATCGAAGCAGTCAGACCTCGCGCAGAACGACCCAGGGAGGGGTCGATGTCACGCGCCACAGCGCCAGCGAGCCGGCCGCGATCGCGCACGCGGCACCGAACGCGATCCCCAGCGCGAATGGCCACGCGCTGGGATGGTAGTCGAAGTGCAACACCTGGCGAGCGAGCAGCCAGACGATCGCGCTTGCGCCCGTCGCCGAAAGCAGGCCTGCAATGGACCCGATCGCGCCCAGTTCCGTGACCTGCGCGCTGCGCAGTTGCCGGCGCACCGCCCCAAGCGCACGCACCAGGGCAGCGTGGCGCGCTCGCTCGTCCTGGGTCGCCCACAGCGCCGAGTACAGCACGAGCACGCCGGCCGCCAGCGCGATTGCGAACACCAGTTGCACCGCAGAGCCGACCTGTTCGACTACAGAACGGACCTGGGCAAGCACAACGCCCGTGTCGATCACCGTCAGATTGCGGAAATCGCGCACCAGCTTCGGGGTCGGATCGGGATGCCGCGGCGGCACATAGATGGACGTGATGAAGGTTTGCGGGAGGTCCTGCAACAGAGCTGGCGACATGATCACGAAAAAATTGACTTTCATCGAATCCCAGTCGAGCTCGCGCACGCTGGTCACGGCGGCTTCCACGCTCTCTGCGGCGACGTCGAAGCCCAGCCGGTCGCCCAGGTGCACGCCCAGCGTCTCAGCGATACCGCGCTCGATCGACAATTCCGCCGAGTGCGGCCCGAACCATCGCCCCTGCACGATCCGGTTGTAGGAAGGCGCTTCGTCCATGTACGACAGGTTGAATTCACGTTCGACCAGCCGGCGCGCTCGCTCGTCCGCATAGTGGCCGGGATCGACCGGTCGGCCGTTGATCGATACGAGCCTGCCGCGCACCATCGGGAAGAGCCGCGCCCCGGCGATTCCCAAAACCCGCAGGCGTGTTTGCACCGCCTCTGCCTGGTCGGGCTGGATGTTGATGATGAATCGGTTGGGCGCGTCCGGCGCGATCTGTTCGCGCCATTGCCGCAGAAGATCCGTGCGAACGATTCCCATCACGAGCAGCGCAGCCAGGCCGAACGACAGCGCCACCACCTGGACCACGGTTGCGCCAGGGTGACGCGCCATCGCCGCCAGTGCCAGGCCGGCGCCCGCTGGCAGCCGCTTCGCGGCACGGTGCAACCCGCGCACCGCCGCAAGCCAGCCCCACGCCGCGGCCGCGAACACCACCGCCGCGCCCGCAAATCCGGCGCCGGTGACAAACGCCAGCCGCACATCGCGCGACAGCCACAGCAGCAGGCCACCGAATGCCGCTGCCGCCGCCGCATAGACGATTGCGGCAGGCTGCGTCGGCCATGCCGCCGCATCGCGCCGAAGCACGCGCAGCGGAGGAACGTTGCGAAGTCGCACGACCGGCGCCAGCGCGAATCCCGCAAGCAGCGCCAGCCCGCACGCGAACGCCTGCGCTGCCGGCACGATCGACGGCGGCGGCAACCGGCTGGGAAGAGATCCTGCAAGAGCCTGCACGATCGCCAAATGCAGCGCGAAGCCTGCCGCCACCCCGGCAAGCGAGCCCGCAAGCCCGACCCACGTGAATTGCAGCGCGAACAGGACGAGCAGGTCGCGCGGTCGCAATCCCATGCAACGTAACAGCGCGCAGCTGTCGATTCGCCTCTGGGCGAACCGGCGTGCCGCCATCGCCACCGCGACCGCAGCCAGCAGCGCCGCCAGAAGCGCCACCAGCGCCAGGAACTGGTGCGCCCGCTCCAGCGCCGCGTGCAGCTCAGGGCGGCCTTCCTGGAGCGACTGCAGGCGCTGGCCGCGCGCCAGGCGCGGCCGCAGCCACCCGGAGAAGCGTTCGACCAAATCGCTGGCGCCCGCAAAGAGCAGGTGGTAGCTCACTCGACTGCCCGGTTGCACCAGATGCGTGGCGGCAAGATCGTCCAGCCGGAGCATCACGCGCGGCGCGAACGACAGGAACTGGGCTCCGCGATCCGGCTCGGTGGCGATCACACCGCCGACGCGCAGCAACGAGTCGCCCAGGCGGATGCGGCCGCCCATCGCCAGGCCGAGCGAATCCAGAAGCTGCGGGTCCACCCACGCCTCGCCCTCGGCAGGACCTCCCGGCGCCGCAGCCTCAGAGCTCCCGGGCGCACCAAGCCGGACCGCGCCTCGCAGCGGATAGGCGGTCGAAACCGCCTTGAGCGCCGCAAGGACGCTGCGTTGCGGATCCGTCGCGCTGACCGCCATGCTCGGAAACGTGACCGTTTCGGCGACCTGCAGCCCCAACGAGAGCGCGTACGCGGCCGGCACCGTCTCGATCGGCCGATCCGACTCGAGCACCAGATCGCCGCCGATGAACATCGCGGCGTCGCGCTGCAGCGCACGCCCGGCCCGGTCGACGAAAAAGGCAACGCTCGCGAGCGCAGCTACCGCCAGCGCGAGTGCGACCACGAGCAGCCGCACTTCGCCCGAGCGCCAGTCACGCGCGGTCATCCGCAGCGACTGCGAGAGCAGCGCGGCGAACGTCACCGTTGTGAGATCACCATCGTCGCCATCGTGCTCAGCGCCGCAGCCACCACAAGAGCAACGTCAGCAGCAGCGTCAGCACGGCCGAAACCAGCACGCTGGTTCCCAACGGCAGGTAGAAATCGAACCCGTTGCGATGGATATGCAAATCGCCCGGCAGACGACCTAGCGGGATACGGGAGAGCCATGGCCATACAAGGCCGGCAGCCACCAGCGCAAGCCCGGCGCCGATCAGCCAGCGGTTCATAGCGCCCTGTTATACACCGCGAGGCGCGGAGGCGGGGTTTCGCGAGGCGACCGCATGCCCCAAACGCCGCGAGGCGCGGATTGCGCGCCTCGCATGCGTTGTTCTACTACGGCGCCTGGCCGCAGCCGGGCTGGTCGTCCTGCTACTGCGGAACTTCGCGCCAGCCGACGCGCCGAGCGGTCGTACCGCCCCCGCTGATGTTCATCGGGAGCGAGTGCTTCCCTCCCTTCGAGTCGGTTGAATCGTCCACGACTTTCCCGCTGCTCAGCTGGACCACGGCGTTGCCCACCGTCAGCGCTCCGACGGTCTTGTTGGCGACGACGTTGCCGGTAACACCGGCCACGGCTCCACCGGACGCATAGTTGAACTGGTACGTCCAGCTGTCTCCGCCCGCCGCGCAGGCGTCGTTGTTCGGAATGTTGGTCGTGACCAGCAGCGTACCGAGTACCAACTGTGGATCGACGTTGACCCGCTCGCCGGTCGTCGGGAAGTCGACCATCCAACCGATGTTGGTGGGGATGTTGACCGCCGCCATGTTCGACGCCAGCTGCGTCGCACTGAGAGTGGTGAACGTCTGCTTGACGATGGTCGCATTGGAACGCGGATTTCCAAGCGCGCTACCGCTGTCGTACAGCGCGTAGAACGAGCCGACGTACGACCAGTTGCCCGGGGGAAGCAAGGTCGCCGGATTCTGCAAGTCCGACTGTCCCAGGAAGCGCCCGGTGCCGACGAAGATGATGGGATAGCCGTTCACGTCGCCGACCTCGGGTCGCGTGGTGATCGGTTGCGGCATTCCCGAGGCGTCGTACAGCGTAGCGAACGCCGATGCTGTCATGGTGGTGCCGGTCAGATCGAAGCGCCACAGATTGCCCTGCAAGTCGCCGCCGTACACGTATTTGGCGGTGTTGTCCGTATCGGGGTTGGTCACCAGCGCAGTGATTTTCGCCAGTCCCGAAGGCGTCGTAGTCGAGCCGATTCCGGTCGACACCTGCTGAAGGACGGTACCGGAGAACGGATCGAGCTCGTACAGGTGCCCGACGCCGTCGCCGGCGCCGATGTTGTTGTAGCCGGAGGTAACCAGCACAACCCACTTGCCGTCGTAGGCACGCTTGGTGATGACAGGGTTGCCGAACGTCAGACCCAGGTTGGGGTCCCAGTGGGTGCATAACGTCGAGTCGTTGCAGAACTCCCACAGCAACACGGGCGCGCCAGGATTGGTTACGTCGAACGCGACGTAGCCGCGACCGCCGTCGTTCATGCCGACCACCATGATCGTGTGCCACATGCCGTCGGCCGGCGAAAGCACATCGGCGGTCTCCGGCGATCCGTCGACAAAGAACTGGTGCTGCACCGCGTAGTTAATGTCCGACAGCACATACAGGCGCTTCATCAGGAAGCGCGGCACATATGCCCACATCTCGGAACCGTTCAGCGCATTGAACGCATGCAGCATCCCCTCGTTGCCGCCGATGTAGACGACCGGCTGCCGGCTGGCGTAGTTGCTCGCGTATGTAGCGTAGCTCTGGTTGCCGGGAGGGATCGGCATGTCCGCATAGTGCCTGCGCGGATCTCGCACGACGGCTGGGCGCGAGTCGACCAGATCGCCCAGCACATGGGAGCGACTGCGGAAGTGGGTCGCGTCGGCGTACTGGTTCTGCCCGCGCAGGTAGTTGACCAGGTTGGTGCCCGAGTTGACGATCGCCTGGTCGACGGTCGCCATCCCTGTGCACTGCGACAGATAGATGCAGTCGTTGTTGAACCACAGCTGTGCGGCCGCGTCCAGATTGGCATACAGGAACGGCGTCAGCACTCCGTTGGCGAGCGTGTAAATGGTCCGGCTGTCCGAGCCGGCCGAAACCGCCGCATCCAGCTGGGACTGCGCCGACCAGACGATCGCGGCATTGACGTTGCCAGTGGCCGGATCGATCGTCTGCTCGACCAGCTCGCCGTCCCAGTACTGCGTGCGAAACGTCGAGCTGTAAATTGCGTTGTCGGTCAGCGTGACGATCGGGTTGCTGGTTGCCGAGGCCGCCGCCGCGCCGACGGCAGATTTGATCAGCGCCAGGTCGGCGTTCAGCCCGCGCAGCAGGCTCTGCGGACTCCTTGCGGTCAGGTAGGCGCCCCGCCCGTTGACGGCGGCGTGCCACAGATCGTCGTCCTTGGACGGATCGTCGCCGAAACCGGACCCGGCCGGAACCTGCGGCCAGTTGCAGGTCAGCCCGGGCGCCCACACGCACGCACCAACCGTTCCGTTCACGATGCTCAGGAAATCCGGGCTCCCGTAGGTCTGGCCGACCGGGTCGTACGTCAGGTAGCCGTCGACGCCCAGGCCGACCGTGAAGGTGACCATGTGCTGCGCCGGGTTCTCGTCGACGTTCGCGACCGTCGGGACGTTGTCGGTGCTGACGTCTGCCCCGGTGTTGAAGTTGGTGCTGCCAGCCGGCCGCAGGTCGGTCTTGTAGTAGTACATCGCCACATCGGCCAGCGTTCCCTTCGACGTGTACGTGCCACCACCCTTGCTTCCGCCGCCGCCGGTGCTCGAGTCGGCCAGATTGCCGTCGTAGTAGCCGCCCGGCCCGTACGCGCTGGGGCCGCGTTGCTCGTAGATATTGGTCAGATCGTTGTCCTGCTGGTTGTACGGCGCGCTGTTGTACTCCATCGAATTGCCGTTCAGGTCCTGGCCGGGATTGCCGTTCCAGTATCCGTCGGTCGTCAGGATCGTGAAGTTCTGCTGGCAGGAGTACTGGATGGGATCCGGATTGGCCGGAGTCGACCCCGAGGCCAGCGTGATCATCCCGGCGGACAGTCCGGTGGTCTTGCCGGCGTAATACCAGCCGACCCGCGACAGCGCCTCGCGCAGCGGCGTCGAGTTGCCGGGATTCAAGGCATAAAAGGAGGCGTAAAGCGTCTGCTTCTGCGTGGCGCTGAAGTCGTTGATCGGGACGAACTTGGTCGGGTCGAGCGTTCCGGATCCGCCGCCACCGCCGCCGCCACCGCCGGCATACGCGTTGATCGTCAGGAACCCGACGCGATAGTTGGTCGTCAACCGGGCGAACGAGAGGCCCACTGCAGTCTTCGCCATCAGGATCCGCGTGTGGTAGTACGCGATATAGTTGGCGAAGTTGTTC
>Ga0187846_10000353_pt1 | contig 27061 bp, 25 predicted proteins | sample TC_taG_FD_161473 | JGI IMG/M metagenome (GOLD analysis project Ga0187846, IMG submission 161473) | Biofilm microbial communities from the roof of an iron ore cave, State of Minas Gerais, Brazil - TC_06 Biofilm (v2) | ecosystem: Environmental > Terrestrial > Deep subsurface > Cave > Wall biofilm... | reverse complement strand
CTGGACAGCGTGACCGGCGTAGTAGAAAACAGCCACCCCATCCTCATCCTGCAGGCGCCGCACGTAGTCGCGCAGGACGCGCCGGAATTCCATGACGCCGAGGTTTTCGCGTTCGGTGACTTCGAAGCCGAGGCGGCTCAGCGTACTGGCGATCAGATGTGCGTCATGCTCCGGATTGTTCAGGGGCGCATCCGGATATCGCGCATTGCCGATCACGAGTGCGAGTCGCCGCTCGGCGGCGGCGGTGCCGGAGGCGAATCCACAGACGCCCAACACGAAAATCGCGAGGGCGCCGATCCAGCGGGACCACCACAGGTGAGTCGTTCGCCGCGCCATCATTTGGCTGCTCCTGCCCAAGGGATCGATCGTCGATGCGGAACCCACGGCGACGATTCTGTGCGAGGCGATCCTGCGAAGTCCTTTGATGCTCCTGAAAGGAATCTGAAGAACGCAAAGACGGAATAGGGAGTCCGAAAGCGGACTGACCAAAGTCACTACGACTGACTTAAGTCATCTTGCGGATCGCCCGCGAAGCGCGAAAATCCAGTCGACATTGGGAGCACGGCATTCCGGCTGCAGATCGCCGCGCTTCTGCTTCTATCTATATAGAGTCGACAGTCGGAGCACGGCATCCGGCTGCAATCGCAGCGTTCGCATCAGGGCAAATTGAGAGGACGGATAAAGGCGATGCGTTTCGCGAGCCTGCTGGCAACGGTGTTCACAATCCCGGCATTGGCGCTCGGGGCTGAAAGCGTCCCGACGATCACGATTCTCGACGGCAGTGCCGCCATTTTGCGCGGAGGGTCGCGGCTTGGTGCCGCTGAGGGAGTTCGATTACAGGACGATGACGTGCTGGAAACCGCGCCAGCAACGTTCCTTCGGCTCGAATACGCGCTTGGACCGTTCCTCGACCTTGGCGCGAGCACACGGCTGATGCTCGGATCGTATGCGACCACGGGCAACGCCCGCCCCGCTCCATATCTGCTTGCCGGTTGGTTGAAGGTGACCGATCGCGGCAAAGGCGGAAGCCAGATTGCCAGCGTCGCATCGCCGCGAATGGATGTGACCGACTTTCAGGGTGTCAGTGTCATCCACGTCGGGGTCGAACCCTCGATGGTCTTCATCGAATCCGGCGAGGCTCGGGTGCTCGACCGCCGTTGGCACCCGATGGAGCTTGAGGACGGCGAGTACCTTCAGTTGGAGGGCCACAAGGCGCCGGTTCGCGCACCCAGGCCGTCGGCGGCATTCCTAGCCGCGGTGCCGACGCCATTTCGGGACTCGCTTCCCGCGCGCCTTCCGCTCTTCGCCGGGCGTAGCGTCGACCCGCGCGTCCTGGGGACTTTCCATTACAAGGATGTCGAGGCCTGGTTGAACAACCGCGCAGTGGCGCACCGCCTGGTGCACGCGTGGGAAGCGAAAGCAAGCGATCCCGAGTTTCGCGCGGGTTTGATTGCGAATCTGGCGGAGCATCCGGAGTGGTTTCCGGTGCTCTATCCCGACTTCAGCGATACCGCTCCGGTGGATGCGAGCGCCCGCCGGTCGGCCATGGCTCCTGCCAGCACCTCCTCCGAATAGCCGCTCGCGATGTCTGTCGCCGCCGATTCTGAAACGCACTACCGATCCGGGTCGTTCGAGCTCATTCCGCGCGAACGTTTGCTGATCGTCGACGGAGCCCCGTGCGCCATCACGCCGAAAGCCTTCGACGTTCTGCAGGTCCTGCTCGAACGGGCAGGGCACCTCGTCACGAAGAACGAGCTGCTCGACGCAGTCTGGCCGCAGGCCGCCGTCGAGGAGAACAACCTCCAGGTCCAGATCTCGGCGCTGCGGCGGATCCTGGGTCGAGGAGCGATTGCCACCGTGCCCGGGCGCGGCTATCGCTTCATGCTCGAATTGCAGGGTGCCGAATCGCGAGAGCGGCAGGCTCAGGCCACCACCCGCGCGGCGCCCCCCGCGCCGGCGGCTGCGCCGGAATTGGTGTCCAACGTTCCGGCGCTGGCCACCCCGCTGATCGGTCGCGATGACGACGTCGCGGCGTTGACCCACCTGCTGCAGAAGCGACGGCTCGTCACGATCACGGGTCCGGGCGGCATCGGCAAGACAAGACTCGCGCAGTCGGTCGCCCTGGCGGTCGCCAGCGCCGGCCGCGACCGCTTTCGCGACGGCGCGGTCTGGGTCGAGCTTGCCGCCGTGTCGGACCCCGCGCTAGTGGCCAATTCGATTGCAGCCGCTGCGCGCGTCACGGCGAGCCACGGCACCGATCCTGTCGACGGGCTGGCCGCAGCGTTGCACCCCTTGTCGCTGCTGCTCGTGATCGACAGCGCCGAGCGCGTGCGCGACGCAGTGCGCGCGGTCGTCCAGGCCGTGCTCGCGGCGGCCTCGAATGTCACGCTGCTGGTTACGAGCCAGGTTCCGCTGAAGGCGGCTCACGAGCGCGTCTACCGGCTCGCATCGCTGCAGGTTCCGGATGTGCCAGTCGACGAGCGCGAGGCCCTGGAATTCGGTGCGGTCGCCCTGTTCTGCGAGCGTGCCGCCGCTGCCGATCGCCGCTTCGAGCTGGCCGGCGCAACGGTCGCGACCGTGATCGAGATATGCCGCAGACTGGATGGCGTCGCGCTTGCCATCGAGCTGGCGGCCGCTCGGGTACCGCTGCTCGGCGTAGCCGGCGTCGCCGAACACCTGGATCAAAGGTTTCGGCTTCTTGTCTCGGGCGATCGCACAGCCCCCTCGCGCCAGCAGACGCTGCTCGCAGCCCTCGACTGGAGCCACGGCCTGCTCACGGAGCCACAGAGGGTCGTGTTTCGGCGATTCGCCGCGTTCACCGGAAGCTTTTCGCTCGAGGCTGCTCGCACGGTTGTCGCCGACGATCAAATCGACGAGTGGACGGTCGTGGAGGTGATCGGCGAGCTGATCGATCATTCGCTGGTTGTTGCGACCGGTGGCGACAATCCGCGTTACGTCCTGCTGGAGACGGGTCGCAGCTACGCACAGATGCGACTGGCCGAAGCCGGCGAGGAAGAGCGGTTTCGAGCGAAGCACGCCGAAGCCATGCAGGCGCTGTTCGACCGTGCCTCCGACGATCGCTGGCAACTGTCGGACGCGGCGTACCGCAGCCGCTACGAGCCGGAGCTCGACAACCTGCGCGCGGCGATCGCCTGGTCTTCGGATCACCGGCCCGCGCTCGCCGTTTCGCTCGTGGCCGGTTCGGCACACATGCTGCTGCTGGTTTCATCGCTCGTCGAGGGGCGCCGACTGTCGGACCGCCTGCTGGACGTGCTCTCGAGCGACGTCGCTCCGTCCTTTGCAGCGGCGCGCTACTGGAATTCGCGCGCCGCAGTCTTTGCGGATCGACCCGACAAAGTATCGCGGACGGCCGCGCTGCGGGCACTCGAATTGAGCCGCGACATCGGCGACGGGCGCGAGGCCTACATCGCCCTTCATCACCTTGCCCAGAGCCAACGCACCAAGGAACACACGGCGTCTGCGGCGCTCGCGGAAATGCGGCTGCTCGAGCAACCCGAATGGCCGCCACGGCTGCTCCTGCTGCGGCGTGCGTGCGAGGTGACGGTGTCGAGGGCCGGCGGCCGACTCGATGAGGCGCGCCGCCTTCTCGAGGAACAGGTTCAACTGGCGATCGCCACGGGCGCCGACGACCTTGTTTCGTCGTGTCTCGGCCAGCTCGCAGCACTGTCGCTCGCCTCCGGTGATCTCGACGCCGCCTTGTCGGCCGGACGGGAGCTGGTGTCACGACTGCGCAGCCGACGCAACTTGCGCCGACTGTCGGCGGCACACGCGCTCTACCTGAATGCCGCGCTGCTCAACGGATCGGTCGAGGAGGCACGCGTTGCAACGGAGGAATTCGTTGCGGTCGACCGGCTGCTCGGATGGTCGTACCTTCATCGCGCACTGGATGCCCTGGCGCTGCTCGCTGCGCTGGAAGACCGCGTCGCCGCGGCTGCGTTGCTGGCCGGCTACGCGGACGCCATGCACGCCGAGCAGACGAATTTCCGAACGCGCGAGCCTGGCGTCGAGACCACGCGTGTGCGCGTGTGGGAAATCCTGGTCCGACGCCTCGGCGCCGAGAACCTCGAAGCCGCGATGCAAGCGGGTGCCGGCCTGGATCCGGAGCAGGCGTGCACGATGGCGCTCGCTCACGACGAATCGCTCCACACCGCGGCTGCGCTGCCGCTTCCCGGAACGCGCCGGCGCCTTTCGAAAACCTGAAAAAAAACTGAACCTTTGACGGCCGAGCCGTAACCCATGGACGACACGAAGGCAAAGGAACTGTTGGGTCGAATCGCCCGCCAGGACGAAGCGGCGTTCGAGACGATCTACCGGGCGTTCAGCCGCCGCGTATTTGCCTACGCTTTGTACATGCTCAATGAACCGTACCGTGCGGAGGAAGTTCTGGTAGACACGATGCACGAGGTCTGGCGCAACGCGGCGCGATTCCGCGGTGATTCGCTCTTCAGCACCTGGCTGATCGGGATCGCGCGAAACAAGGCGCTGCTCGTCCATCGCGCCAGGCGTTTCGATGAATCGCATGACGATCTCGACGATGTGGCGGAGAGCGAGGCCGACGAATTTGCACCTGAAGGATTCGCCGAACTTGCCGCCAAGCAGCGTCGCGAAGGCGTGCAGGCCTGCATGCGAAGACTGTCGCAAGAGCATCGGGAATGCCTTCAGCTCGTCTTTTATCAGGGGTGCTCGCTGGCGGACGTCGCGCACCTGCAGGGCGTTCCCGAGAACACCGTGAAGACCCGCCTGTATCACGCGCGCCAGCGCATCAAGAACTGCCTACGTCTGCTGATCGAGCGCGAGGGTGCCCACAGCAGAGCGAGTCCATGAACAGACGCCTGTCCGAGCTGCTGCCGTGGTACGTGAACGGCACGCTGAAGAGCGAAGACCGCGAATGGGTCGACCGCTGCCTTGCTACCGACAGCGAGGCGCGGGCCGAGCTCGAATGGCTTCTTGGACTGCAGTCGCAATTGGCGCAGTCGGTCAGCGGCGTCCCGTCGGATCTCGGTCTGACGCGAACGCTGCAGCGCGTACGGGCCGATCGCGCGACGCTGGGTGACCGAATCCGAGGCTGGCTGGGCGCCGTCGCCTCCGGACCGGTCCTGGCCCGCGCGCGGCCAATCGCCGCTATTGCTGCCGTCGGCATCATCGGAGCGCAAACCGGCGTGATCTACCTGCTCGCGCGCCATTCGGATGAGGATTCGCAACAGATCCGTGCCTCGCGCGCCGTTCCCGCCGACGAAGGGCCGCTGTTGCGCGTGAATTTCGCGCCGGATACCAAAGAGGTCGACATCCGACTGCTGCTGAGCGCCATCCAGGGCAGCCTTGTTGGTGGACCAGGACAACTCGGCGACTACTACGTGCGGGTGCCGGCCGGTGCCGAGAACGCCGCGGTGAGCCGCTTGAAACACGAGCGGTTCGTTGCCGCCGTTCAGATCGTTCCCGGCTTGCCGACCACCTACTGAATCGACGAGGGACCGCTGCCATGAAGTCCGGATCGACGCGGCCGAGGCAAGTCGACCGCGGCCGCAGGCGCATCGTTCGCGTCCTCCCCGTCCTCCCGGTCCTCCGCTCTCTCCTGGGCGCCGCGAGCGCGGTCGGACTGCCGGTGTCCATGGTCCCGGCAATCGCATCGGCCGCGCTTTCCGACTCCGGTGTGCGCAGGTCGGCACTCGTCATCGGCAACGGCGCATACAAGATTGCGCCGCTGAAAAATCCGATCATCGATGCCCGTGCCATCGCGGCAGCCCTCGCCGGCCTCGGATTCGCCGTGGATCTGAAAACAGACACATCACGTCGCGAGCTGATCGAGGGCTTGCGGCAGTTCGCGTTCGCCGCAGATCGCAGCGACGTGCGCGTCCTGTTCTATGCGGGCCACGGCGTTCAGGCAAAAGGGCGCAACTACCTGCTTCCGGTCGACGCGGAGCCGAAGAGCGAGGCCGACATTCCGGGGACGGGCGCCGATGCAGCGGAATTCATCGACCGCCTGGGCGAAGTGGAGCACGGCATCAACATCGTCATTCTGGATGCCTGCCGGGTCAATCCCTTCACCGGTGGCGTCGTCGTCGGGCCCGACGGACGCCGCATGAAGTTTCGCGGCCTGACGCCGTCCGGCCTTGCTGCGCTGGAGGCACCGGTCGGAACGCTCGTGGCGTTCTCAACCTCCCCGGGCGGTGTCGCGCTCGATGGACCGCGTGGCGAGCACAGCATCTATGCGAAGCATCTGCTGCAGCTCCTGCCGACGCCCGGCCTCGCGATCGAACAGCTGTTCAAGCGCATCCGCATCGACGTCGCGCGGGAGACCGGACGGGTCCAGGTTCCCTGGGAATCGTCGAGCCTCACGGCGGATTTCTGTTTCCGGCCCGACCGCGGCGGGGGTTGCAACGACTTCGCGGGTTGAACCGGATGCGTCCGATCTGCAACCCATCGGCACCCGCCAACCTCCCGAAGGAATGCACGATGAAGCGCGGAATCCTCCTTGCGACGACCGTACTGGCAACCTTGCTGACCGCTGCCCGCGCCGAGGATGTCGCGGCGTATCGCGACGGCGACATCATCGATCCCGACGAAGTAGCTCGGATCCTTTCGTCCGACCCGAGGCCTGCCGGCGTTACGCGTTCGATAAAGGAACTCGTCGAGGGCTCCGCCAGCACGTCACCGGAAACCGCGCAGCGGCACCCCGAGGCCCTGTCCATCCCGATTCGCTTCGCATTCGACTCGTCGGAGATCGTCCCGGTCGCCAGGCGTCAACTCGACGCGATCGCGGAGGGTATCCGGCGACTGCCGGCATCGCGGGCCGTAGAGATCGAGGGCCACACTGACGCGATCGGCACCGACGAATACAACCTCGCTCTTTCGCTGCGTCGAGCCACCGCGGTCAGGAACTATCTCGTTCAGATGCAGGGCATCGACCCGGCGCGTCTTAAGGAAGCCGGCTATGGACGGCAGAGGCCTTTGCCTGGAACGCGGCCCGAGGCGGCCGAGAATCGCCGCGTGCAGTTTCGCGGCAGCTAAGTTTGGGTACTGAGTGACCCTAGCTGGGGTCGCTCCTAACTGGCGCGGCGACAAGGCCGCCGTTAGGTTGGGTCGCAGGGAGCGCTTCGCCCCGCACGGGGTCGATGCGCGAATACCCATTTTGGGTATGTCCACTTAAGCCAAACCAGCGTCAAGGATGGCAAGTTCGCTAGTTGAGGGCGGGCGGTTGACCCGACGAAGGAGGTGCGGTGATGGAAAAGTCTTGGCGCAAGTGCTTTGGGCGGCAGTCGATCCACGGTTGGATTGCAGCAGTCGGCGTTGCTTTGATGATGTTTGCGCCGAAGCCGTCGGCAGCGGTGCCGATCACCTACGAGGAGGACGTGTTGGGCGCCAATGCAACGGGCACGTTCAACGGTGTTGCGTTCTCGGGCGGCCTGGTGATCCTGACTTTCAACGGGGATACGTCGACCGTGTTTCCTTGGTCGGTGACGACACCGGATGGAATAACCACGACGGGATTCGCCAACTTCGTCGGAACCGCAGCGGTCACGGTCGTCCTGACCGATGGCACGGTGGTCGCTCAAGGAACGTTCCTGCCCTCGGCCGGTATCTTCGTCAGCGTCGACGCCAATCATGGCGGCATCGGCTTCGGATCCTTTGGTGTGCCCCTCGGCAGCCCCAACTTTCCCGGGCAACCCGTATATCCCGAAAGCATGTTCACTTCGGCGTTGCCACTGACCTACGATCTGACGACCAATTTCAGTATTCCGGGTTCTGCGATTTCCTGCGTGGGTTTCCCCACTGCCGCCAACTGTGGTGCCGGCCTGCCGTTGGCGATCACGTCGGGTGGGGTGACCGGCGTGCTGACCCTTGACCCCGTAGGGCTCGCTACCGCCCAATTCAGCGCAACGGTCCAGTCGGTCGTTCCGTTTGCGAGTCTGACGGCGGAGGCCGAAGTCGGAACCGGCCGCTTCGAGCTTGAAGGCCACTTCTCGCTCGGAGCCGCCAGCGACGGAATCGCACCTCTTTCAGAGGCCGTGACGCTGCAGGTCGATTCCTACTTGGTGACGATCACACCCGGTTCGTTTACTCCGTCGAGGGAGGGCGGATACAAATTCAAGGGAACGATTGCCGGCGTGAATTTGGGCTTCTTCCTGAGGGCGGAGAGCCCATCCACGTACAGGTTCGAGATCGAAGGCGCCGGAGCAGGCCTGCCGCAGTTGTCGACTCCACTGTCGGTGCAGTTGACGATCGGGGACGACAGCGGCGCTACCACGGCTGCCACCGAGTCGGACTAGGCGCGTTCGGGGCGGCGATGGTCAAGGCCTCCGGGCGATAACTACGAGCGCTCTTTCGACAGAGGGTCGACAGCGAACCACAGCAGCGCGGCGGCGACCGCGCACGCCGTACCGGTCAGGAACGCCGCGTTCCAGCTGTGCTGCGCGGTCAGCATGGCAACAACCGGCGTTCCGATGATGCCGCCGACGTTGCCGCCGGTATTCAGAATGCCGGTGGCCAGCATGCTGTCGCTGCCGGCAATGCGCATCGCCGCAGCCCAGTAGATTCCCTCGGTCATTTCGATCGCCGCGAAGGCGGCGCACAGAGCGATCTCGGCAACCATCGCGCTCGGCGCGCTCGCTGCGGCAAAAAGGGCCAGTCCGCTGATGGGCAGGACGAGCAGGGGTGCGGCGCGGAATCCCCAGCGCTCGCCGAAGCGCTTGCGCAACGCGTCGCAGGCGCCGCCGCCGAGCGCAGCGCCGGCACCGGCTGCGATGAACGGTGCGGCGGCCAGCCATCCGCTGTCGATCGTCGAAAAGTGGCGCTCCTGGCGGAAATAGAGAAAACACCAGAACGTCAGGAAATAGAACACGTCAGTAGCGTCCGGTTAAAAGTCGAACAAAGTCAATTGGTTGGCTGAGGTGTCGATTTCTTGGGCGGATTCATTTGGAGTAAGGGCCTGTTTCAATGGCAGTTTCTCGAAGACGGTGACCGACAGAATCTGTAGCAGGGTCTGCAGCGAGGCATCCAGGTGAAGGCGCTTCTTGATGATTGCGATGAGCACGTAGACCGACACTGCGATCCAGATCTGCGTCTTCACGGCATTCTCCGAGGTGCCGTAGAAGCGCTTGATGCGCAGGTTCTGCTTGATCCATTTGAAGAACAGCTCGACCTGCCAGCGGTTCTTGTAGAGGGCGCAGACCGTCAGCGGCGGGATGCCGAAGTGATTGGTCAGGAACGTGAGGCGCTTGCCGCTGTCGGGATCGTTGAAACGAATGCGCCGCAGACGTTCCGGATAGTCCCGCTTGGAGTAGAAGATCGTCAATTCGACATGCTGGTCGCACATCACGCCGGTGCTGCGATCCACCGGCATCGAGTAGATGCGCCGGCACTTGAGGTTCGATTTGGCGCGGGTGACGAAGAACGCGCCGATGTCCTGCAGCGTGAATAGGCGCTCGAAGTCGAGGTAGCCGCGATCCATCACGTAGATCGCCCCCGGCTCGGCCGGCAGCAGGTCCAGGACATTGACGTCGTGCAGCTTGCCGTCGGAGATGTGGACGAATGCCGGGATCGAGCCGCGCAGATCCAGCAGGGTATGCAGCTTGACGGCGGCCTTGGTCGAGCGGAAAGGTGCCCACGGGAACACCGACAGACACAGGTCGATGGTCGTCGAATCCAGGGCGTAGACCGTGTTGGCCAGGTCCACGCCAAAGCTGTCGGCCGCGTACAGCTTGCGTGCCTGTGCGATCAGCCGTTGGGCGAAGTCGGCGTAGATGCGCCAATCGCGCGATTCGTTCGCATCGGCCAGCGTCGATCGACTTACCGGCCGGCGCAGACCCATGTGGTAGAGCTTGGCCGCCTGCGTCGACAGGCAAGCCTCGATGTCGCGAAGGCTGTCCCGGAACGTCATCTGGGCGAACGCCATCACGCGGAACTGCTCCACGCAGTTCAGCGTCCGAACGCGGCGGTCGCCGCCGTAGCGCGCCACGATGCGATGGAAGGTCGTCCACGGCAGGAAATCCATTGCCTGCGCAAACAGCGTCTGGCCGACGTTCATCGGCGGCTCCGGTCGGTCGGAAACCGCCAGCTTCGGGGAAATGGCCTCCGGCGTTCAAATCGACACCACCCCCAAAACCTCGGAACCCCGCATGAATACTCGCTCTCCGAGGATCGACCATCACGTTAACCGGACACTACTGAGAACACGTAGTTCATCACCAGGTACGACACGGTCAGGCACGCGAGGCTGCGGTCGAGCAGCAGCGCAAGCACCCGGCTCGCACTCGGAAACGCACTCGACGACGTCTGCGAGGGCTGCAGCTCCTCGAGCTCCTGCCGCGACACGCGCGAATCGCTGGCGGGAACGTCGCGCGCGCGCAGATACCAGAACACGGTCAGCACGACCAGAGGCGCGCTCGTCAGAGACAGCGCGGCCTGCCAGCCCATCGCGACCATCAGGACCGCGATCGCCGGCGGCGTAGCCGCCGCTCCCAGGTTCAGCCCGCTGGCGAGAAGGCCCTGCGCGAAACTCCACTGCCGCCGCGGAAACCACGACTCGGTCGCCCCTGCGGTTGCCGGGAACACTGGCGCCTGGGCCGTTCCGAGCAGCAGCTGCGCGAGCAGCAGCACAATGAAGGCGGCCGTTCCCGCGAACAGCGCTGGCGCAGCAGCGGTCATCGCGGTCGCGGTCAGCGCGAGCGTGCTGCACGCCACCAAGGTCAGCCGCGCTCCCAATCGCTGGCCGACCCAGCCGCCCGGGGCCTGGAACACCGCGTACGTTGCCAGGAAGGCAGTGAAGAGCCAGCCCATCTGCACCTGGCTCAGTCCGAGCTCGGGCATCATCCGATCGGCGGCGACGCCGATGCTCGTGCGTTCGACGTAGGCGAAGAACGAGAAGCCGAACAGGCCCGCGAGCACGGCCCAGCGCGCCGGAACGAGCCGGCGCTTGACCGAGCCTGCAGTGGCCGGCAATGCCTGGAGCCGGAGCGGCGAATCGCTCATCCGCGCATGAAGTTGGGTTCGCTATTCCTGCGCCAGATCGCCGAGACCTGCACGCAGTTCGCCCAGAAACGGATCGAATTCCCGCCACTGATCGACTCCGTCCCGGAAAATCGGGCGGCGCACCTGTTCCGAACTGGCGGTCTGGATCGCGCGCTCCGTCTCCCAAAAGCGCAAACACGCGGGCTCGAACGGCAGGCCCAGCGATTCCAGCAGCCGACGCACCTGCCCCTCCGTGTCCGCCACCATGTCCTCGTGATTGACCCGATGCACGCCACCGGGCAGCACGCGATCGAGATGAGACATCAGGCGGACATACGCCTTGTAGTAGCGCGCCAGGTGATCGAGGCGGTAACTGTAGCCCTGCCCGCGCGCGAAATGCTGCTTGAAGTTCGAAAAGCAGCAGGCCATCGCGCCGCGTCGGGCATCGACGATCTTCGCGTTCGGCAGAATCAGCCGGATCATCGGCACGAAAGGCCAGTTGTTGGGCATCTTGTCGATGAACAGCGGCCGGTCGGTCTTGCGATACAAGCGCGTCGAATTCAGGTAGGCGGCGCCGAGCTTCGCCAGCAGCCGCGGCTCGCATCCGGCCAGCGCCTCGATATGGCGGGCATCGACCGGCCCGAGGCTGCGCGCCACCAGATCCATATCCGGCAGCTCGTGGGTTCCTTCGACCGTAGAGTGGCTCGCGAGGATCTGCTCGACCAGCGTCGAGCCGGAGCGCGGCATGCCGACAATGAAGATCGGATCCGCGCCAGGGTCGCCCTGCCCTTGTCGCGCGGCGAAGAACGAGCCATCGAGTCGTTCGATGGCGCTGTCCACCAGCGCCTCCACCGGTGAAGGGTCATAGCCGAGCTGCTTCGCACGGATCGAGTTGCCGGCGGCGTAGTGGCGAAACGCGGCCTGCGGCGAGGAAGCATCTTCGTATGCCTTGCCGAGCGCGAAGTGCAGGTGCAGGCGGAAACCGCCCCAGCCGCAACCTAAACTGGGTGTTAACCGCCCGGCGTTTGCGGGTACTCGAACAGGGCGGATAACAACAAAGCAGGGGGAGATTCGATGTACAAGCACCTGTGTGATGCTCGGCGCAGGGAGCGCATCGAGCAAATCGCGCGCCGTATCGCCGCGATGGTGGTCGCCGTGCCGATAGCGCCCTATGCCATTTCGCCGGCAATGGCCCAGCAGGTGGCGGCCGAGACCGCGGCGCCGGAGGGTGCCACCCCCGAGACGATTGTCGTCACCGCCAGCAAGCGCGCGGAGACCCTGCAGAGTGCGCCTCTAAGCGTTACCGCAATAACCGGCGACGAGCTGACCGACCATCAGGTGACGTCGCTCGACGACTACATGAAGATGCTGCCGTCGGTGAGCTACCAGTCCTTCGGCCCCAGCCAGTCCCAGATCAGTTTCCGCGGCATCACCACCGGCGGCGATGGCGTTGCCGTCGGGCCGGTGCCGACGGCCGGTGTGTATGTCGATGAGACGCCGGTCACGACGATCTTCCAGTCGCTCGACATCCACACGTACGACATGGCGCGGATCGAAGCACTTTCCGGACCGCAGGGAACGCTATACGGCGCCAGCTCGCTGTCCGGCACGCTGCGGCTGATCACGAACAAGCCGGTGATCGGCAAGTGGGAAGGCGGGGTCGACGTCGGCGGCAGCAAGTACGGCCCGGGCGACGGCGGCGGCAGCTTCGAGGGCTTCCTCAACATCCCGATCAACGACCGGATGGCGGCGCGCGTCGTCGCCTTCGTCGAGCACGACGGCGGCTACATCAACAACACGCCGGTCAATCGGACCTACCAGCGGCCTTTCTATCCTGCGGGTGTGAACGTACCGCCTCCGCCAGCTCCTCCTCCTGTGCCATCCGTTGCGCCACTCACAGTCAACAACGACAAGTTCGCCGAAAACAACTTCAATTCGGTCGACTCCTACGGCGGGCGCGCCCAGCTGAAAGTCAACCTCGACGATAACTGGACCTTGACGCCCGCCTTGTTAACGCAGGATCAGCTGGCGCGCGGCTCGTACCTGTTCGACCCGCGCGCGGGCGACCTCAACGTCCACGATTTCGGCCACGAGTTCAACCGAGACGACTGGGAGCTGGCCTCGCTGACGCTGCAGGGCAAGGTGTCCGACTGGGATCTGACCTACAACGGCGCCTACCTGAGCCGCCGGGTCGACAACATCCTGGACTATTCATACTTCTCGGTCGCCTACGACCAGCTCGCCTCGATCCCGGGAGGGTCCGATGTCGGCTACACGTACCTGAAGGATTCGCTGGGGCGCGATATCGACCCGACGCAGCTGGTTCACACGTACGACCACTACCTGAAGCAGAGCCATGAGCTGCGGATCAGCTCGCGCGCCGACCAGCGCTGGCGCCTGACGGCGGGCGCCTATTACCAGCGCCAGACCGACACGCACCTCGGCGACTACCGGCTCCGCGGCTTGTCGAGCGCCGCGCCCCCGCCCAATCCGACCGACGACTTCCCACCGACCTTTATTACGGGCGCGCCTCCCGACGATGTCTTCTACACCAACCTTTATCGCGTCGACCGCGATTACGCGCTGTTCACCGAGGGTGCCTTCGACATCACGAAGGATCTCACGCTGATCGCCGGCGTTCGCGGCTTCGTCGCCTACAACACGCTCTTCGGCTTCTCGGGAAGCAGCGGCTCACTGGCTCACGTGGTGGCGATCAACAACTGCGCAGTCGCAAACCCCATTGGCTGCCCCAACACCGACAAGTTCTACCGGGAATCGGGCGAAACCCACAAAGCCGAGCTGAAGTGGCAAGTCGACCCCGCGAGGATGCTGTACTTCATCTACTCCACCGGCTTCCGCCCGGGCGGCAACAACCGCCCGGTGTTCCTGAGCACCGGGAAGGTGCAGAACTTTCCGCCGTTCAAGGCGGACACACTGACCAATTACGAACTGGGCTGGAAGACGAGCTGGCTCAACCGCACCTTGTACCTCGACGGCGCCCTGTTCTGGGAGGAGTGGGAAAAGACCCAATACAGCCTGCCCGGGATTCTCGGCATCTATTACACCGTCAACGCCGGCAATGCCCGCTCGCAGGGAATCGAATCGACGGTGCTCTGGAAAGCGACGCACCAACTGACCCTGTCGGCCAACGCAACCTGGCTGTTCGCGCGCCTGACTACGCCGTTCTGCGATCAGGTGCATGGTTGTAGCGGGCCGGGCAGCGCAGTGTTTGCGCCGGCCGGAACCGAGTTGCCGATCACACCGAGGGTCAAGCTCAACGGCACGGCCCGCTACAACTTCGCGGTCGGGCAGTACGACGCGTACGTCCAGGGCGGCGTCAACTTCCAGGGCGCGACCACATCACAGCTTCGAACGGACTGGGAGGCAATCGTCGGGCCGACAACAGCGTTCGCGACTTTCGATCTGTCAGGAGGCGTGACAATGGATCGCTATAGCGTCACCGCGTACCTGAACAACATGTTCGACCGGCGCGGGATCCTCAGCAAGAACCAGGCCTGTGTACCCAGCGATTGCGGTGCCTTCGAGCGCCTCTACCCGACCAAGCCGCAGGAATTCGGGGTGAAGGTCGGCTACAAGTTCTGATACGGCCCATGTGGCAATGGAGCGAGACTATCGTCTCCTGGGCGCTGACCGCCGCCGCCTGGGTCGTGGCGGATTCCTACCGCGTCGCTTTCACCTCAGATCACGAGACGGCCGCGCTGCTCGGCTAACGTAATCGTCGCCTCCAGCCCGGCGGTGAACCTCAGGTAGTCGTTCTCCATTCCGTCGGAGAAGATGACGCCGTTGTCGGGCATGCGGGAACGCAGCGTAAGGGGTTGGTCGGCCGAGATCGTTCCGTAAACGAGCTCGGCTGAAGAGGATTTGCTCGGAAAAGGCTCGCGCACCGCAAAGACAAGCTGCTCCGAGTCCCATGGCTGCGGGCGGAATTCATACTGACGATCGGCAGGCTGCACGGCACTCGCAATCCGGAGTGATCCAGTGATGATGCTCCTCATCCATGCCGTGGATCCAAGCCCGGTTGAAACAATGATTCCGGACGAGGACTGCGACTCGCGCCGATCGCCCAACTGGATCTCGTACAACGCCGACGTGTGGGTCTTCGGCCCGATGAAAAGGTCGTTTACCGCGCGCATGGTCTGGCCGTCGGACAGGCGTGCCTCGGCCATCGTCACCGATCGCACCGGGCGCCGATTGCCGGCGACGTCGTTGAGCAGCGCAGCCAGATCGTTCGGCTGAAACGGCAGCAAAACGCCGTCCCACCGGCTCGGCTCCGGATTGACGCCCACCAACGCCTGGCCCGACAGGTACTTCATCGTGTTCGCGACCAACCCATCCTGGCCAAGCGCCACCACGATGTCGTCGGGCGCGAACACGAAGTTCGGCAGAAGCGCCCGGTCGACGATTTGATAGCGCCCCCAGGCCTGCAGGGCCTGGACGGCGACTTGTAAGCCGACCGAGTAGGCAGCGTTTTCGCGCAGATAGTCGGAAAAGTCGGCGCCGAGGTGTTCGATGTAGAACCTGGCCTGCGCCAGCGTGTGATAGCGCGTCACGAGCTCCTCGAGCCGAGTGCGACGCGTGACCAGCACGATCTTGCGCTCAATTGCGGCGCTCACGGTTGGAAGCTCCCGAACCTTCCGAAGCGCTGCCGGCCAGCAAGCCGTGCAACAGTTCCGGGGAGACGTTCAGCTGGCCGATACGCTCGGCCTTCTCCGCAATCCCGCCGAAAGCCTGCGCGATCAACTGCCCCGGTTGCATTCCGGCGGCTGCGAGCGCCTGCACGATCCGCGGATCGGCCTTTTCCAAGGCCTCCATGACCGAGGCGACCCTGTGCGCGTCGGCCTCCGCCAGCGCGCGGCTGTTTTGCACCTGCCTCTCGACCAGATGCGCGCGTGCGGTCTCGAGCGACGTGTCGGCGGCCATCTGTTCGCTGCGCAATTGGTTCTCGCGGCGCATCAGCATTGCTTTGGCGTCCATCTGCGCCTCGCGGATCTGGCGCTTCTTCTGTTCGACCGCGATGTCGGTGTCCAGCTCGTTCTGGCGAATCGCCCGCTCGTTCTCGACGGCGGACATGCGTCGCTTGTAGATCGCGTCGTCGGCGGATTTCAAGTTCGATTCCCGCGCTTCGGCCTCCAGCGCCCGGGCGATGTCCGGCGTGGGCTTGATCGTGATGATCGAAACTCCCAGGATCTCCAGGCCGAGCGCGACGATTTCCGCCTGGCCCGAGAGCTTGCTCTCACAAGCGCGCGCGATCACCGCTGAAGACTGCAACGCCTGCTTCAAGTTCAGCGCTTGAACCGCCTGCTGAATGATCACCTCGACCTGCATGGCCACCCGATCGTCGAGGCGCTTCGGATCCTCGGACGCATAGGTCAGGCCCTTGCGCAGCGAGAAATCCATCAACGTGGCGGTCCGTCGCGGTTCGCGGATCCGGAAGGTCACCTGTCCCTGGACCGTAACCGCCTGGAAGTCTGCCGTTATCAGTTCGAGCATGAAAGGGCGGTCGCGGCTGGCGACCGGCACGGCGACCAGGGTGGTTGTCGGGGCGTAATAGAAGAAAGACTGGCCCGAACCCTCCCGCACCACCTTGCCGGCACGAAACTGCATCAGGTGAACCGTGGGCTGGGTCTTGATGAACCGGATGCCGAACATGACGGCCTCCCATCTGATTTAGTTGTACAGAGCAACTTGTGCTAGTTGCATAGTACAACCTAAAATGCCGTTCGTCAAGCCTGCAGCGACGACGGCTTCGCAGCGAAGACCCGTGAAAATGCCCGCGCCGTATCGGCCGCTTCCTTCCCGACGGCCGCTCAGTACCGTCGATCTCGTCATCTTCTCGGTGATGGACGAGTCGCTCCAGGTATTGCTGGTAAAGCGCCCCGCCATAGCGGGCGAGCCGTTCCCGAACCTGTGGGCGCTACCCGGGGGGTTCGTCGACGTGGAGTTGGACGTCGACCTACTGGCGTGCGCCAGGCGCAAACTGAAGGAGAAAACCGGCGTCGTGAGCCCATACCTGGAGCAGCTGGGAAGCTGGGGCAATGCCAAGCGTGATCCACGAGGCTGGTCGGCCGCGCATGTGTACTTCGCGCTAATCCCGGAGCACGGCATCGTCCTGGAGAAAAGCGCCAATGCAGCGGGCGTGTCCTGGTTTGGGATTGACCGCGCCCTCGGGCGGTCCAAGCTCGCCTTCGATCATGCCGAGATTCTCGAGGCGGCCGTAGAGCGCCTGCGCGGAAAGGTCGAATACACGTCTCTGCCGGCTTTTCTCCTAACGGAGCCCTTTACTTTGCCGCAACTGCAGCGGATGTACGAGACGGTGCTCGGGCGGTTGGTCGACAAGAGCGGCTTCCGCACCCGGATGCTGGCGGCGGATTTCCTAGATGAGACCGGCTATGTGGACGGTGAATCGAAGAGGCCTGCTATGGGCTACCGATTGCGCGACCGAAAGACCCCGGTACTGTTTCCGCGGACATTCAGTCCTCGAACTGCGGAGGACGAAACGCAGTTGACCAAAAGGTCTTAGGCAGGTGCGTCGAGGAGGTCGTCACGCGAACCGTCCTCGCGGCGCCGCAACACGCGCCGCAATACTCGGCGCGCTACATCCGAACGGCTGGCCCCATCCCCGCATCCCGTGCCCGGCGAATCCTGTACAAAGTCGCCAACCGACAGACGGCGGGTGAGCCGATTGAGCGACAGACGGCTCGAACACCTACCTTGATGGGAGGAAAGACGGATGAGTATGGAAGAGCCCATGCGTGAACCACCGAAGAACCGGGCACCGGTGATCTTCGCGTACCTGGGAGTCGCCATAGTGGCGTTCCTCGCGGGCTTGCTGCTGGAATTGCAGCTCGCTGCGCGGTCAGCCGCCGGGGCGAAACTCGCTCAGGAGCAGCAGACGAAGCAGGAATTGAAGCAGGCTGCGGACAAGGCGAACGAAGAGAAGCAGGCGTTGATGGACACACTGGCGAAGGAGCGCGAGGAATATGAAAAGGATATTCAGGCAAAGGATAAGAGTCTGGCTGCTGCTGCTCACCGTGCTGCCGGGATGCGCCATGCTCTCGAAACCGACCTGTCCGCCGCCAGAGCCTCCGGAGAAGCCTGTACCGCAAGAATTGCTGGAATCTCCCAAGCCCTTGACGGAGTCTTCGACAGCATCGGAGAAGTTACCGGAATCGCTCAAGACCTTGGACGCGAAAATCAACAACTTAAAGAAACAAATAAATCCCTCTCCGACAAACTAGCTGGATGGCAGAAGTGGAACACCGAGCGTGCACAGCGCGTGACGGTAGTCGGTCAAAAAGGAAGTTAGAGAAGGCAGTTACGTAGGGAAAGCAGCTATAAATCCAAGGCAGCGCGAGATAGTCCTCGGCGGCCCGGCGGGATTAGCCCCGTCCGCCAGACGATCGCGACGAAGCGGCGACTTCTTCGCACGCGCGGATCGCCACCTCGACATCTTTTTCGCTAACGTCCAGATGTGTCACGGCGCGGATCTGCCCGCGCGCCTGTGCCATCCGGATGCTGTGCGCTGACAGCGCGGTCAGGAACGCAGCGTTCGACAGGCCCGTTGCGGTCGCGTCGAAAAACACGATGTTTGATTCCGGCTTCGCAGTCCTGACCGCCATGCCGGGGATCTGCGAGAGCGCGCGCGCAAGCCGCTGGGCGTTCGCATGATCCTGCGCCAGCCGTTCGACGTGGTGGTCGAGCGCATACAAGCAACCCGCGGCAGCGATCCCGGCCTGACGCATCGCCCCGCCCATAACGTGCTTGGTACGACGTGCCTCGGCGATAAAGCTCCGGCTGCCCGCAAGCACTGCGCCGATGGGAGCGCCCAGGCCCTTCGTGAAGTCGATCCAGACGCTGTCGACCAGCGCGGCGAAGCTCGATGCCGGCACGCCGCTGGCGATGCAGGCGTTCAACAGCCGCGCGCCGTCCATGTGCAGCGCCAGCGCTTTGTCCCTGGCGAGCTTGCTGACCGCGCCCAGCTCGGCGAGCGACCATACGGTGCCGCCTCCGAAGTTGTGTGTTTGCTCCACGCATACCAACCGCGCCGGCGGCGAGTAAAGCTCCGGTGCGGTCTTCAAGCGATCCAGGGCCCGGCTCAGCTGCTCCGGTGTGAAGATGCCGCGCTGCGTTTCGATCGGCTCCACCATCACCCCGGAGATGAACGCCGCGCCGCCCGTTTCCGCGCGCACCACATGCGACATGCCGTCCGCGACGATCGCGTCCGCGGGCCGGGTGTGAACCTTCACTGCGATGATGTTGCACATCGTGCCGCCAGGCAGCCACAGCGCGGCCTCCTTTCCGAGCAGTTCCGCCACCCGGTCCTGCAGGCGGTTGACTGTGGGGTCCTCGCCGCGCTGCTCGTCCCCCACCTCCGCGCGGGCGATCGCCTCGCGCATGCCCGGCGTCGGTTTGGTTTCGGTGTCGCTCGCCAACGAAATCAGGCGCTGGCCGGAACTCGTCATCGTTGCATCCTTGTTTGTCACGGCTGTCTTTCCGACCGGCGTTCCGCTTTGCTGCGGCTACATCGTAGTGGCACCCCTGATCGATTTTAACAATGTCCCCAATAATCGAATTTCGCCTCATAAAATGAGAACACGCGATCCCATCTGATGTGACTTAAATCAGAAAAGTACCGTTTTTGGTCTAATACAGGATGATTATTCTACCGTGTATAAGCTATAGTACGGGTACGGTTCTCGTTGCCGAACCGGTAGAGGCAAGCGATGTTCGAGCCAATCGGACGTGCGTTAGCGAGCTATCTGGCAAAGCCGATTGGCAAGGCTGGCGGCGGGGGCAATGACGCGCTGCTGGTTGCGGAAACGCTCAGGCCGGGAGACGTTCTGCTGGTCGAGGGCAACACCCGGATCAGCGCCGCCATCAAGTACCTGACGCAATCGATGTGGTCGCACGCCGCGGTGTATGTCGGCGCGCGACCGGAATTGCCGAGCGTCGACGGCGAACCGGCAACGCTGATCGAAGCCGACGTTCTTGAAGGCGTGCGCGCCGTACCACTGTCGTGCTACAGCGCGTTCCGAGTTCGAATCTGCCGCCCCGTCAACCTCACTGCGGTCGACCGGGAACGGCTGATCCGTTTCCTGCTCGAGCGCCTCGGCCATCGGTACGACCTGAAGCACGTGTTCGATCTGGCTCGCTATCTGCTGCCTGTTCCGATGCCGGCGCGCCTGCGCCGCCGGATGATCTCGTGCGGCAGCGGCGAGCCGACTCGCGCGATCTGTTCAACGCTGATCGCGCAGGCTTTCGCCGCGGTCCGCTATCCGATCCTGCCCATTATTTCGCGCAAGAACGATGGCAATCCGGGTCGCGCGGATCTGGTGCGCGAACTGTGGCGAATCCGTCATCACAGCCTCTATGTGCCGCGTGACTTCGATATCTCGCCGTTCTTCCAGGTGGTCAAACCGCGCATCGAGAGGCGATTCGATTACCAGCACGCTCCCTGGAGCGAGGGCAATACGGTGATCCCGCTCGCGGAATCGGTGCTGGCCGAACTCGATTCCTCTCCCAAGGCGGCATAAGGGGCCAGCGGCAGCGGTCACCAGGGCACGCCGGTGCCGGTCACCGCCGTGAAGATGCCGGTACCGAAGATGTTCTGCTTCTGGAAGTACAAATTCCCCTGGTTGGTCTTGATCGGGACGCTGGGCTTGGACGGACAGCTGGGGGGCTGTGTGTTCAGATCGATCGAGTAGCAGGCGTCCAGAAACCCGCCGAGAAGCGCTGGACCCTTCAGCTGTGTCGCCAGCCCGGGCACCGCGCTCGAGTAGAACACCGTGTCCTTCGGGTCGACCTTCAATTGGACGAGCGCGCCCAGAATGTTGAACTGGGGCGAAGTGGTCTGAACCGCTCCGCACTGCATCGGTACGCCGCACCAGTCCAGCGAAACCGGGTAAAACGGGCCGACCGCAAAGCTGCCAAATCCGACGACCCCGTTGGTCGGGTCATAGCGAACGTAAATCTGATTCGCCGCGATCTGCGCAACGGTGGTTTGCGTGCCGCGGGTCAGGATCAGCTCGGCCTGTCCCAGCTCGTTCCGGTAGACCGTGACACCGTTTTCAACGACTGCTACCGTGTCCGCGGTGTCGGTGCGAAGGTCGAGCCGGAACTTGGCATCCGAAAAAGACTGGCCATTTAACTCCCCGTCCACAGCCCCGCTGACCGTGAAAAGGATCGGCACTGCGGCCGAGTTGCCGCAGGCGGCGGCCGTTGCGAACGCAAGCGCGATAATGATCGCCCGATTCATCGTTTTTTGCCCTCCATCCGGAATTCGAACGCGACGCAGCGGTTGCAAGTCACGGAAGCTGAATCGTGAAGAGCGCGTTGTTCAGCGCGCCGCCGATATCGTCGACGATCTTGCCGCCTTGCATGCTGTAGTACGGCATGTAAATGACGAAAGGTCCATGGTCGGTCGCCAACGGGTATGCGGCTGGATTGCCGCAATGCCCGGAGTGCTGCGGATAGGCAATGGGAAACCCGATGCAGGACCACTGGGCGCCGCTCTGGACGATCGGCGTCACCAGGTCGTTCAAGCCATTGGGGTTGATGTTGCCGTCGATCCCCAGCGGATACGCCGGCTCCAAAGTGTGGCTGGCACCGACGAACGAACTGAAGCCGAAACCCCCGTTGTTCTGGTCGAGCGAAACGAAAACCTGGCCCGAAGCGAATGTGGCGTGAAGCACCGTGGCGCCGCTCACGATCTGAACGCTCGCAGTGCCGTTCTCGTTCGCATAGATGCCGGTCATGCCGTTGAAGGTAGCGACATTCGCAGTGTCCCCGACGAACGTAAGGGTGACGGCCGCGTTGTGGTAGTGGATACCGTTCAATGACACATCGGTGACGGTGAACCCCGTGTAGGTGACCGGAGCGGCCACTGCTGATCCGGCGGCAAGCCATGCAGCGGCGCACGCCGCCGCGCAAACAAGCCTCTGGCGCTTGCTCATCGGTGCTGCCTCCTCTCCAGGAAATCCTCGACCTCGGCCGCCACCACGATATGTCAGGTGCCGTTCGTTTGAGTTTGAAAGTGATTTGATCATCGAGCAGATCGCGCAACCGCGCCAGATAGGGCAACCCCCAATCGGACAACTCCCGGCGGGTCAACCCCTTAAGAGGAATCGGCCCACTTAAGCAGCTGCGCGTCTGGAGCGCCGCGTAGCCGCGTGGTACTTGCGACGAATCTCGCTCAGATCCACCTGCCCCTGCGGGAACTTCAGGCGCATGTCGTCCATCGTATCGGCAACGATCGTCGATACCGCCAGGTCGCGAAACCACTTGTGGTTGGCGGGAATCACGTACCACGGCGCCCACGCGGTGCTCGTACGTTCGATCGCGTCCTCGTACGCCTGCATGTACTGCGGCCACAGCTCGCGTTCGGTGTAATCGGCCTCGGTGATCTTCCAGTGTCGCGTCGGGTCCTCGAGGCGCTTTTTGAACCGGTCGAGCTGCTCCACGGGGCTGATGTGCAGGTAGAACTTGAGGATTCGCGTCCCTTCCGCGGTCAAAATCCTCTCGTAGCTGTTGATCAGCTCGTAGCGCTGCAACCAGACCCGGCGTGTGACGAGCTTGTGCACCCGCGTCACCAGCACGTCCTCATAGTGCGACCGGTTATAGATCACGACCTGGCCGCGCGCCGGGGCGTGCTGGTGCGCCCGCCAAGTGAAATCGTGCGCGAGTTCGATCTTGCTGGGCTCCTTGAACGCGAACACCGCGATTCCCTGCGGGTCCATTCCGGAGAAGATGTGCCGGATCACGCCGTCCTTGCCGCCTGCATCGGGCGCCTGCAGCACGATTAAAAGGGCCTGGCTTGCGTCCGCATAGAGCAGGTACTGAAGCCGGTCCATCCGCTCGATCTGCTTGCGCGCTGCCGGCGCTGCCGATTCGCGCGACGCAAAGCCGCCGGACGATGCGGGATCGATCCGGGCCAGCCGGACCCTGGAACCCGGTTTGACGACGAACTTCTTTCTGTAATCCACGTCAGCGCGAAACCGCCGATAGCGGCTTGCGGAACTTGAGGAGGAACTGGTCCGTCTTGCCCCGGATCGCAGGATCGAACACCTTCAAGGTGTGCGAATCGGCCGGATTGCGCAGCAGTTCGCTTTCTCCCGCAAATTCGAAACCGGCGGCCAGCACTTCCTTGCGTGCGAGCTGCGGATCGATCCGGTGCAGCGTATTGGTGTCGCGTGCGCCGGACCCGGCCTCGGCGGCGTGATCGAGCACGACGTAGATTCCGCCGGGTGCGAGCGCATCAAAGACCGCCTTGTTGAAGGCGGCGATATCCAGGCCAGCAACATTGTGCAGGTCGTGATAGTTCAGCGACGTCCACACCAGGTCGATCGGGTGCGGCAGGCTCGGCTCCTTCAGGGACTGCACGACCACGCTCACGTTGCCGTAGTGCGGGTCCGCGGCGATCGCGCGCACGCGCGCGGCAGGTTCGGGCGCGTCGGCCGGGGCAGTGGCTGCTTTCGGCGGTACGAGGGCGTATACGCGGCCGGCCCCACCGACTGCGACACTGAAGATCCGCGTGAAGTAGCCGGCGCCGGGAAGCAGTTCGAGCACCTGATCGCCGCTCTTCAGTCCGGCGAACGCGAGACACTGCGCCGGCTTGCGATCCGCATCGCGCTTGCGGTCGCCCTCGGGTCGCGCCGGATCGGAAACCGCAGAGTCGATCGAGGCGGCAGCGGCACCACCTTCATTTGCCTGCGCTGCTGCAAAAAGGGAAAAGGTGGAAGTGGCGGAAAAACCGCCGAACAGGATTGTGGAAACAAGGATTGTGGAAAGAAAGCTTGTGCTGCGCATCCGGACGCCTCCCTGGACGAGTTCGTCTGATTCCAGCACGTTCGAGCGCGACAGTCGAGTATGCTTGCCAGCCTAAATCGAGCCGCAAGGCAGGGGGAGGGGCGATGCAGCTGACCGGCCAGCAGAAGAAAGTCGTCCTCGCAGCCTTCCTCGGGTGGGCGCTGGACGCGTTCGACTTTTTCATCCTCGTTTTCACGCTGTCGGCGATCGCCAAAGAGTTCGGCGTCGCCGTACACGACGTCGCATACGCCATCTTCCTGACACTGGCGATGCGCTTCATCGGTGCCTTCGTCTTCGGCCGGCTGGGAGATCGCTTCGGTCGCAAGCCGATCCTGATGCTCGACATCGTCTGCTACTCGGTGCTGGGCGCGTCCGCCGCCCTGGCGCCGTCGCTATCGGCGTTCCTGGTGCTGCGCGCGCTGTTTGGCATCGCGATGGGTGGCGAATGGGGGCTGGGCTCGTCGCTGACGATGGAGTCGATTCCCCCGGCCTCGCGCGGTTTCGTCTCCGGCCTGCTGCAATGCGGATATCCGACCGGTTACCTGCTGGCGTCGATCGTTTTCGGGGTCTTCTACGGCGAGAGCTTCTTCGGCATCACGTTCGGCTGGCGGGCGATGTTCCTGTTCAGCCTGCTGCCGGCGCTGCTGGTGCTGTTCATCCGCGCGCACGTACCGGAGTCGCCCGCGTTCACCGAGAGCCGCAACGTGGCGAAGCCCGGTTTCTTCACGACCCTCGGCGCCAATTGGCGCGTGTCCTTGTTCGCGATCGTGCTGATGATGTTCTTCAACCTGTTCAGCCACGGCACGCAGGACCTGTACCCGACCTTCCTGGAGAAGCAGCATGGTTTCGATCACCACACGGTGGGGCTGGTGTCGATCGTCGCGAACCTGGGAGCGATCGCCGGCGGGCTGTACTTCGGCCGCCTGTCGGAGAAGATCGGGCGCCTGAACGCGATCACGATCGCGTCGCTGCTCGCGTTGCCGGCCATCCCGTTGTGGGCATACGGTTCAACCCCGGTGATGCTCGCGGTCGGTGCCTTCATCATGCAGATTTCCGTGCAGGGTGCGTGGGGGGTGATTCCCGCGCACTTGAACGAGATCGTTCCGGGGACGGTGCGTGCCACGCTGCCCGGATTCGTCTACCAGATCGGCAACTTCCTCGCCTCGTACAACGGACCGTTCCAGGCCAAGCTCGCCGAGAGCCACGGCAACGACTACAGCTTCGCGCTGGCGCTGGTCGCCGGCATCATCGCTGTCTGCGTCGCTGTCGTGATTCGGTTCAGCCCGGAAAAGCGCGGAGGCACGATGAGCGTTGTCGATCCCGTCCCTGTGTGAGGCGGATCGGTCTATCTGGCGCCCTGGACGAACTTCGCTGAAGCTCGTCCAGGTTGCTCAGCGCTTGCTCGCGGACGCTCTTCTTTCGCGAACGAAAGCTTAAAAAGGTAGCGCCTAACGCACGCGCGTGATCACGCGTCGCCGCGCGCTTTGTCGGAACGCAAACGCGGGCGCTACCTCCCGCAACAGCGTGAATCCCCCCGCTGGCGCAAACGCTGATGGTGCGACAGTATTCGTCGGCCGGTGCGCGTGCGCCGGCCGAGCGGGAATGGGTATTCAGAAGGAAGGAATGCCTTGGCCCCCGCCGATAAGTTGGAAGGTTTCGGACGGCAGCTGTGTGATTTCCGGAGCCTGTGGGGAGAGTTCCTCGGTCTGTTCGGTGGCGATGGCTTCCTGGTTTTCGAACGTGGCATTCATTCTCTTATCCTCCGCTGGCGTTGTCGGAACATGATCGGCAAGGAACCGCTTGACCCTGGCACCGGCCCAGGCCGATGGAGCCGATCGTACGTCCAGGCGGCGGACTTTTTCAGCGCCCGATTGGACGAAATCCTCGCCGCACTGGGGGATGCCGACGCGCAAACGCGGGAAGCGGCTCTGCGGGCACTGATCGATTCACTGCGCGAGTTGCAGTCCAAATCCCTGGACCACACGACGGCGGACATCGCCGAGCATTACGGGCGGCTGTTCAGCGACCTGCACGCACCGCAACATCGCCCTCTTCAGGTCGAGGGTTTGCTGCTGGCGGCGCGGATCCTGTTTGCCTGCAGCTCGCCCGCCCGCGCGCTGCACTTCTCGCGCCACGCGCTCGGCTGGGTGCGGACGCTCGGCCAGCCCGAGTTGCACCGGCAGGCGGCCAACATGAGCGGCGTCTTTTGCGTCCGCCAGCGCGACTTTGGCAGCGCGCTCGCGTTGCTCGAAGAGGCCTACCAGGTGTCCTGTGGCAACGGGCTAAAGGACGGCCGCCTGGCGGCTCTCGCCAATATGGCCATGTGCTTGCAGGATGCCGGCTACTACGCCGGCGCGATCGAAATGAATCGGGGGCTGCTGGCGAAAGAGGGCATCGCCGACAGCGATGCTGCCCGGGGGTACATGGCCAACGCGCTCGGCAACCTCGTGCACTGCCACCTGGTGCGCGGCGAACAGCACGAAGCTCTCGTGGCGGGCGAGCGCGGGGCGAAACTGTTCGCGGCGCTTGGGCGCAAGGCCGACACGATGGCGCGGCACCAGTTTGAGAGTTATTACAATGCCGCGCTGCTCGAGGCCGGCCGCACCGAAGAGGCGCGCGAGCGCCTGCGCAACGTGCGGCAGGCGCAGCTGACGGGGACCCCCCACACGGAGGCGCTGTTCGCACTGACGCAGGGGCTGTGCGAGGTCTTTTCCGGCCAGTCCGACATCGGCATCTCGCGCCTGGAAAAGCTTCTGCCCCGCGTCCAGGCGGCAGGCTGGTACGTCGACGATGTGCTGCGCGCGCTGATCCGCGCGCACGAAAAGGCGGGCGATCTGCGGCGAGCGCTCGAATACGTCGAGCAGCTGACCACCTACTTCGCCGAGATGCGAACGCGCCAATTGCACCGGTTGCTGGCGCAGATTCGCAAGGATGCGATGCGGGAGTTGGATCCGCAGTCGCATGCGCAGGTGCTGCTGGGCGACCAGGCAGCCGACTTGCGCGTGAAGAGCTTCCAGCAGGAAGTGGCCGAGCGCGAACGCACGCTCCTCGAAGACTGGGCAGTGGCGGCGTCGCTGGTCGACGACGAAACGGGCAGTCACTGTTTCAAAGTCGGGCGTCTTGCATACCTGACCGCTACCCGACTCGGGTTCGATCATGGCCGCTCCGAGATCGTCGAGATGGCCGCGCGGATGCACGACATCGGCAAGATCGGAATCAGCCACCAGGTACTGCTGAAACCATCGCGGCTCACCGAAGCCGAGCGACT
>Ga0187846_10000352_pt1 | contig 27064 bp, 28 predicted proteins | sample TC_taG_FD_161473 | JGI IMG/M metagenome (GOLD analysis project Ga0187846, IMG submission 161473) | Biofilm microbial communities from the roof of an iron ore cave, State of Minas Gerais, Brazil - TC_06 Biofilm (v2) | ecosystem: Environmental > Terrestrial > Deep subsurface > Cave > Wall biofilm... | reverse complement strand
AACCCCAGCGCCGAGGATGACATGTTCGCCGACAACGCAAAAGGGTCCGATGACGACATCCTCAGCCAGCATCGCCTCCGGTGAGACGATGGCGGTAGGGTGAATTTGCGGCATCCGCGCGGCGTCTACTCGTTCAGGATCATCGCCGCAAACACGGCTTCGGCCATCAAGTTTTCCCCGACCTTTGCCCTGCCCTCAAACTTCCAGACATTACCGCGATGACGCTGTTTGATGACCTGCACATCGAGCCGATCGCCAGGAAACACCGGGCGTCGAAACCGGGCATTGTCGACGCTCATGAAATAAACCAGCTTGCCTTCCGATTCGGGTCCCAGCGTATGGACTACCAGGACCGCGGCGGTTTGCGCCATCGCCTCGATGATCAGCACTCCCGGCATCACGGGCCGTGCCGGGAAATGGCCCTGAAAGAAACTCTCGTTGATCGACACGCTCTTGATGCCGGTCGCCCGCTCGTTCGCCACCATGTCGACGACCTTGTCGATCATTAAAAATGGATGGCGATGCGGGATCATTTGCATGATCCGCTGAACATCGACTTGCGTGATTTGCTCCTCGGCGCAAGCCGGGTCGATCATCACTTGTCTTTCTTCCGCGCGAGACGTTGCAGCACCGCCGTCTGGCGCATAAACTCGGTTAGCGGCACCGCGGGACTACCGCACACCGTCTCTCCCGCTGGTATGTCGCGCATGATCCCGCTCTTAGCGGCAATACGCACTCCGCTCCCGATGTGCAAATGGCCCGCGAGCCCGCCTTGTCCTCCGACCATGACAAAATCGTCGAGCCGGGTGCTCCCGGAGATCCCGACCTGACCGGCGAGGATGCAGCATCGCCCGAGAATGACGTTGTGCCCGATTTGCACCAGGTTATCAATCATCGAGCCTGGACCAATCACAGTGTCGGGCCCCGACCCTCGATCGATCGTGGTGTTGGCGCCGATATCCACATCATCGCCGACCAGGACACGCCCGAGCTGAGGAACTTTGATCGGACCAGTCGCGTCGGGCGCGAAGCCGAACCCTTCCTGGCCGATCCGTACGCCCGGGTGGAGCACGACGCGCGATCCGATAACACAATGACTGAGCGTGACATTAGGGCCAATTTGGCAGTCGTCGCCGACTTCCACCCCGGCGGCGATCACTGTGTTCGCCCCGACCCGGCAGCGCCGCCCGAGCCGCGCCCCTTGCTCGATCACGGCATTTGGACCGACATCACAGTCCTCGGGCACGATCGCTTTGGGATCGATCATCGCCGATCTTGCACGGTGAGGAATAATCGGCTTCGCGGGGTAGAAGGCCTGCGCGGCGAGGGCATAAGCCCTGTAAGGTTCGTTGCTTACAAGCAGCGCCATCCCAGACGGCGCGCGTCCCGCGACCTGCTCGTCGACAAATGCCGCTCCTGCTCGAGAGCGAACGAATGTCTGCAGGTATTTCCGATTTTCGAGAAAGCTCACCTCTTCCGGGCCGGCCGTTTCGAGCGGCCCCACATCGTGAATTAGCCGCGCACCACCCTGAGGCTGCAGCAGCCGCGCGCCGCTCAGCGCGGCGAGCGCTTCGAGCGTGAAAGGCCCGGCTCGATCGAAGAAGCGCGGATCGGCCATCTGTCCTCCACCAGGTCAGTTCGGCCCTGCGTCACTTCTTCTTGGGCTTGGGGTTCGGGGCCGCGGGGCCGCTCGGTGCAGCAGGGGCCGGGGGCGCGGCACTTGCGCTAGGAGGCACCGGAGCGACGAAGTTGACCGTGAGGGTCGGCATCTGTTCGTCCAGCTTTTGCAGGACCTCGTCCGTGACATCGAACGCCTGATCGAAGAGCACGAGATCGGTCCGCTGAAACACCAGGTTAGCCTTTCGCTGTTTTGCAATATCAGCGATGATTTTAAGCATCTCTTCCTGAATCTTTTGAAGCGCATCACCATTTGACTTCTCGAGAGCTTGGCGTTTGCCTTGAACATTCCGTTCAAGATCATTAACTTTCTGTTGAAAATCGCGCCCCTTCTGATTCAACGATTCTGGAGAAAGCGACGCCTGCTGGCGTTGCAACGCGTCGCGTTCGGCACGCAACGTCTCTTCCTGGTGCGAAATCTCTTTAGTGTACTCGCCGCGTTTTTGTTCGATCTGGCTGCGAACCATCTTGGCCGCCTTCGAATTCTGCAAGAGCGCCTGAACGTCGACCACCATCACCGTCAGGTTCTGAGCCGCCGGCAATGGCGCCGCGGGCGGGGGTGGCTGTGTCGGAGGTGGGGGAGCTGGCGTTGGCGGCGAGGGCGCTGGTGGTGCTTGCGCCAGCGCAGGGCCGGCAAGAGAGCACAAAAATGGCAACAACATCGCCGCGCGGCGAGAATACCACAGCAACATTAGAACTTCGTCCCGAAGCTGACTCTGAAAAATTGGGTCTTGTCGAAACTTTCCTTCCGGATCGGATAGGCGAGATCCAGTCGGATAGGACCGACGGGGGACTTCCACGACACCCCGACACCAGCGCTCAAGCGAATCGCCGGGCTTTGTTCGACTTGCGGCTGGAGACCTCCAGTTTGCGCCAACTGGGCCGGGGTCAGCACGATATTTGTCGGTTCGATCTGGTACAGGGTGCCGAAATCGGTAAAGACACGTCCGCTCAACCCGAGTTCCTTGGGCAGTCCAAGAGGCACACCCAAGGTGGCGGAGCCGACGTAGTATTTTTGACCGCCTAAAGAATCGCCGCTGATTGAGTCGCGGGGCCCGATACCGGCGCTTTGAAAGCCGCGCAGATTGTCGCCGCCGACAAAAAACCTATCCTGAAGAAGCACTTGTTGCCCATTCCAACCGAAGATGTCGCCCACCTCTCCGGTGAGGCTGAGCACCCATTCTGGTGCGACCGAATAATAATAGCCGAAATTCGCCTTATTGCGCACATAGTCCACGCCAAACCCCACGCCGGCAAAGTCGTTGCCGATCGAGGCGTAATAGCCGCCTGTCGGATCCAGCCGGTCGTCACGGCGATCGTACAGTAAGACCTGTCCGATCTCCGAGGTCAGGTGCTGCCCCGATTCGAGCACGATGAACAACGATGTGTTGTTCTGAAGGTTGATAATGTCGTCGGATCGCGCTGTGTATTTGAACGTCTGGCGCAGGTTGTCGGTGATCTGATATCCGGCACGAAGCGCCCCGCCGTAGGAGAACTGCTGGTAGGGAGGCGTCACCCCGCTGAAGAAATTCGCCGTCGGGCTCGTCTTGACTTCGAAAATGTCGACCCCGGCCGCGATATTCTTATCTAAGAAATAGGGCTCGGTAAAACTGAGGTCGACCTGCTGAGAGCGCAGTGAAACCACAGCCCCGATCCGCAGATCTTGGCCGCGCCCGAGGAAATTCCGTTCACGAATGTTGACATCGGCGAGCGGGCCGTCGGTGGTCGAGAATCCAAGTCCCAGGGATAGCTCGCCCGTCGACTGCTCTTCGACTTCGGCGGTCACCACCGTCTTGTCCGGCGTCGATCCCGGCGCATTGGTCACCTCAACCTTCTTGAAGAACCCTAGGTTTTTGATGCGCTGCTGCGAACGTTGCATCTTGGTGGTATTGAAGGCATCGCCCTCGACCAGCTGGAACTCGCGGCGTATCACCTTGTCGAGGGTGCGGACGTTGCCAACAATGTCGATCCGCTCGACATAAACTTGGGGACCTTCCTGCACGGCGAAAGTAATGTCGACCGTGTGATCTTCACGATTTCGTGTGATGTTGGGCTTTATCTCGACAAAGGCATAGCCCCGGTTGCCGAGCGCCTCGGTCAGAACCGAGATCGACTTTTCGACAGCATCGGCATCGTACCAGTCGCCCGAGTGGATCGTCAGAAGCGGGAGCACTACCTCCGGCGGCAAATCCTTGAGCTTGATATCGACGTCCACCTTGCCGAAGCGATAGCGCTCGCCCTCGTCCAGCGTGAAGGTAACGATAAAGCCGTCACGATCAGGGGTCAGCTCGGCAACTGCCGAAACTACCCGAAAATCGGCATACCCCTCCGTCAGATAGAACTTTCGTAACAGCTCCCGGTCATACGTCAGGCGATCCGGATCGTAGGTGTCATCGGTCGAAAGAAACCGATACCAACGGCTTTCTTTTGTTTGGATAACCCCTCGCAGTCTGCTTTCGCCAAACTGATGATTTCCAATGAAATTAATGCTGCGTACGCCAGTGAACTCGCCCTCGTTGATCTCGAAGACGAGATCAACTCTGTTTTCAGAAAGTTGAATGACCTTTGGTTCGACCGTTGCTCCGAACCGCCCGTGCCGGCGATAGAGATCGAGGATGCGTTTGACATCGTTCTGCACCCGAGATCGGGTATAGACGACGCGCGGGCGCAATTGGATCTCGGCATTGAGATCCTTATCGTCGAGCTTGTGGTTGCCTTCGAAGGCGATCCGATTGATGATCGGATTTTCGACCACCTTGACGACCAGGGTGTTGCCGACCCGGCTTAGATTGACGTCGGCAAACAGGCCGGTGGCGAACAGAGCCTTGAGCGACTTGTCCACACGTTCATCATCCCACTGATCTCCCGGCTGGATCAGCAGGTAGGAGCGAATCGTTTCGGGCTCAATCCGCTGCACTCCCTCGATCCGAATATCGCCGACCGTCCCCGCGCCCATTTGAGCGAGCGCAGGGCCACGAGCCGCATTCTGCGCCGCAGCCAGTCGCGGCACTGCGACTGCAAACAAAAGGATGGCGCTGAGCATCGCCCACCAAACGGACGTTGAGCGGATGCAACGCAAAACAACGCCACCCCCAGTCGTCATCGGCCCCCTGGGTCTCCGATCACCCTAGGTCACAAGGCCTTTGACAAACTCCACGATCCTCAGATGGACGAGATCATTCCAGGTGGCGAACACCATCAGCGTCAAGACCAAAGCCAGTCCGATGCGAAAGCCGTATTCCTGCGCCCGGTGCCCCAAGGGTTTCCCTCGCACCGCCTCGGCTGCATAGAACAGCAGGTGTCCGCCATCAAGAACCGGGACCGGGAACAGATTGATCAGGCCAAGGTTAATCGACAGGACCGCCATAAACCACAGCACCGCGACTACCCCACCCTGGGCGACCTCTCCCGACATCTGCGCAATGCGTAGCGGCCCCCCGAGCTCGTCCGCCGCACGCGTTCCGATGACGATCTGCCACATCGCCTTGAGCGTCCCAACCGACAGATCCCACGTCTCGGTTCCAGCCTGCAGTACTGCGGTCAGCGGATCCCGCTTAACGTATTCCATCCCGCTGCGAGTGATGCCGAGCAAGCCGATTTCGTAATGATATCCGAGGCGATCGGTCAGCTCGGTCCGACTAGGCGTCACGTGCAGTTCAATCTCTCGACCGTCGCGCCTGACCACGATGGCCATCGGCGTACCAGGATTGAGGCGAACCGCCTGCTGCACGTCTTCGAAGCGCGCAATGTGTCGTCCGTCGATGCTGACCATCACGTCGCCAGGCCGCATGCCACCCTGTTCGGCCGCGCTGCCCGGCTGCACCTGTCCGACTTCCGCGGGGGTGTAGGGTTGGCCAAAAGTCATGAAAAGAACGGCCAGGACAACAATCGCAAACACAAAATTCGCCGCCGGTCCGGCAGCGACGATGGCCGCACGTTGGCCTAGCCTCTTGTAATGGAACGAGACCTCCCGCTCCGCTTGCGCAAGTCGCGCAAGCCCCGCAGCCGGAAGACCGGAGCTCGCATCCGCGTCGCCAAACATCTTGACGTATCCGCCCAGCGGGATCGTGCTGAATTTCCACCGCGTCCCGGCGCTGTCCCACCACCCGAACAACTCCGACCCAAAGCCGATCGAGAAAACTTCGACCCGAACTCCATTCCAGCGCGCGATCAGGTAGTGCCCGAATTCGTGAACAAAGACGAGCACGGTAAGAATCAGCAGAAATGGGACGAGGTAAGTCAGGCCGTGATGCAGAAACTCTATCATCGCAGATCCGTCAACGCAGGGCTGCGCGGAAAGGCATGGACGCCCAAAAGCCTGGCGGCAATTTCCCGCGCTGTTGTGTCGAAATTATAGACGTCCTCGAGGGATTCAAGATCGCCGCCCGGCAGCCGATCGAGCGTTCGCTCCACCGTTTCGACGATTTCAAGAAATCCGATACGGCCATCGAGAAAAGCATGTACCGCAGTTTCATTCGCTGCATTCAAGACGGTTGGACAGCCGCCACCGCGAATTAGCGCCTCACGGGCGACACGCAGGGCTGGGAAACGTCGCTCGTCAGGCGGCTCGAACGTAAGGCGACCTACCGCCGTCAGGTCGAGCCGCTTGGTCGGTGTCTCGATTCGATCCGGCCAGGCGAGTGCGTAGGCGATCGGGGTGCGCATGTCGGGACACCCAAGTTGGGCTAGCACCGAGCCATCGCGGTACACCACCGCGCCATGAATGATCGACTGGGGATGAACGACGACTTCGACGCGATCCAACGGCAGCTGAAAGAGATGATGGGCCTCGATGATCTCAAGCCCCTTATTCATCATCGTTGCCGAATCGACCGAAATCTTGGCTCCCATGCTCCAATTTGGATGGGCGACGGCCTCCTGCGGCGTTACCTCCCGCATGTCCTCGAAGTTTCGCTCGCGAAACGGGCCACCGCTCGCCGTCAGGATGATCCGTTCGATCGTGTCAGCGCGGGCGAGATCAAAGCATTGCCAGATCGCATTGTGCTCGCTGTCGACTGGCAACAACGTCGCGTGGCAGCGAGCCACTTCCTGCATGACAAGGTCGCCGGCGCACACCAAAGCTTCCTTGTTGGCCAAGGCGACGATGGCTCCGCGCTGGACCGCCGCCAACGTTGGCGCCAGCCCGGCCGCCCCGACAATCGCCGCCATTACCCAGTCGGCGGGGCGCCGCGCCGCCTCGACAATGGCCTCCGCGCCACAAGCCGCTTCGATCCCGGTTCCAGCGAGAGCCTCCTTCAGCACCGGATAATGGACGGGGTCGCCGATCGCGGCAAACCGGGCCCGCAAGGCCCGCGCTTGCTCGGCCAAACGGGCCGGGTTCCGGTTGGCGGTGAGACCCTCGACCTCGAACTCCTCCGGGTTCCGCAACAGAAGATCGACAGTGTTCCGCCCGACCGAGCCAGTAGAACCGAGAATCGTGACACGCCGCATTCCTTTGATGCGGGCGGCATGGCGATCGGGCGCGGTCATTGCCATGTTAGGACACTGCGGCCGTAAATCAGGGTCAGCAGGGCCACGACCGGCATCACGGCGAGCAGACCGTCCAGCCTGTCGAGGAGGCCACCATGGCCGGGAATCAGACCGCTCGAGTCCTTCACCCCAAACCTGCGCTTAGCCAGGGATTCGGCAAGATCGCCGAACTGCTCGACAATCGCAAGGCCCGTACTTAGGAGCACCAGCGGCAAGGCCGGCGAGATCCCAAGCCATATCGCGGTAGCCCAGCCGGCGAGCGCTGCACATGCCACGCCACCGGCAAGCCCCGCCCAGGTTTTGCGCGGGCTCCAGCGGGGCGCGAGCCGCGGACCACCGAGCGTCCTGCCGGTTACGTACGCGCCGATATCGGTCGCCCACACGACGGCAAGGACCCACAACAGTGTCGCACGGCCGCTCGGGCCGCCGCGCGCGAGCCACAGCAGGCAGATACAAGGAAGGGTAACCCAGAGCGCACCGAAGGCAGTCCATTCGGGATGGAGATCCGGTCGTCCTCGAGCAGACCAGAAGACGATGCCAGCCCCGAGAAGGGCAAATCCAATGGCTAATCCGAGCGTAGTGAGCGTGGCCGTGGCGATTGTGGCGAGAACGACCCCCACGAGTACGATCCCTGTTGCGCCAAAGCGACCCCGACGGCACAGCCGTCCCCATTCCCAAGCCATTACGGCGCCGGCCACCGCCGTCAGCAAAGGAAGCCACGGCGACCCGAACCAAATCGCCGCGATTGGCAAGGGGGCAAGCGTAATCGCGGACAGCACGCGCGGCCGTAGCGAGCCGTGTTCAGCGTGAGCCAACTGACGCACCGTATCGGCGTTCCCGGCCACAGAATTCATCGATCGCCCGCTCCAGGTCGCGCTTGGAGAAGTCCGGCCACAGCGTCTTGGTGAAGACCAGCTCGGAATAGGCGCATTGCCAGAGGAGGAAGTTGCTGATTCGCTGCTCGCCACTGGTGCGGATTAATAGGTCCGGATCCGGAAGATCTGCGGTGAAGAGATGACGGGTGATGCAATCCTCGTCGACGTCCCCAGCAGCAAGCGCTCCGCACGCCGCCTGTGCCGCTATCGCTCGTACCGCCGTAACGATTTCAGCGCGCCCACCATACGACAGGGCGATCGTTAGATTAATTCGGGAATTGTCCCGCGTCACGGTTTCGGCGTGTTCGATCAGGCTGATGATGTCCGGCGCGAGCCGAGCAACTTCCCCGATGACCTTCAGACGAACGCCATTGCGATGCAATTCAGCGATCTCACCGTACAAATAATGGCGCAGCAACGCCATCAGATCCTGGATCTCGCCGGATGGCCGCTTCCAGTTTTCCGACGAGAACCCGAAAAGCGTCAGGTAGGGGATGCCGAGCTCCGCCGCCGCAGTCACGGCACGGCGCGCCGCCTCGGCGCCGCGCCGATGTCCGGCGATTCGCGGCATGCCGTGAGCCTTCGCCCAGCGTCCGTTGCCGTCCATGATGATCGCGACATGCCGCGGTAGCGCCCGCGGGATGGCGACCGCGCTCATCCCTGCCATTAAACTTGCAGGATCTCCTTGTCCTTTTGCGTCAGCGCCTCATCGATCCGCCTGATGTAGTCGTCAGTTAGATGCTGGATGTCTTGCTGCTGTCTGCGCTGTTGGTCTTGCGAGATCTCGGCGTCCTTTTCCCGCCGCTTCAGCACCTCGATACCGTCACGGCGCACGTTGCGTACCGCTACGCGCGCGTGCTCGGCGTATCTTGCCGATACCCGCGTCAGCTCGCGCCTCCGCTCCTCGTTCAAATCGGGGATCGGAACGCGGATCGTCTGACCCTCGGTTTGCGGGTTGAGGCCCAGTCCTGCTTCCCGGATGGCCTTGTCAACGGCCTTGACAATGGCGCGGTCCCAGACCTGGACGGTGATCATCCGCGGCTCGGGTACACTGATATTGGCGACCTGATTGAGCGGCGACATGCCGCCATAAGCGGGGACGGTGACCGGTTCGAGCAGGCTCGCCGACGCGCGGCCGGTTCGCAACCCTCCGAATTCCTTGCGCAACACTTCGAGAGCGCCGTCCATGCGGCGCGCGAGATCCCTGAGGAGCACATCTTCCGGCATGGCTTGTCTTTCCGTGTCGACGCTTAAGTTGGTTCGCCGATGATCGTACATCGCCCGCAGCCGCGGAGGACTTTGGCGAAACCGCCGTTCTCAAAGATCGAGAACACGAGTATCGGGATGCGGTTCTCACGCGCAAGGGATATCGCCGACGCATCCATCACCTGCAAATCCCGCGACAGGACGTCGAGATAGCCAAGCCGTTCGAATCGGATCGCACCCGGTACCCGGTTGGGATCGGCGTCGTAGACGCCATCGACCTTGGTCGCTTTCAACAACGCGTCACAGCCCATTTCGGAAGCCCGCAACGCCGCAGCGGTATCCGTTGTGAAGAACGGGTTACCGGTCCCGGCGGCGAAGATGACGACCCGTTTTTTTTCTAGGTGACGCAGCGCCCGACGGCGAATGTAGGGTTCACAAATTGCCTGCATCGAGATTGCCGACTGGACCCGCGTCGTCACACCGCGCTGCTCGAGCTCGTTTTGTACAGCGAGAGAGTTAATCACCGTCGCCAACATCCCGATGTAATCGCCCGAGGCGCGCTCCATCCCGACAGCACTGCCCGATATGCCACGGAAGATGTTCCCGCCGCCGATAACTAAGCACAGCTCGACACCCAAGGCATGTACAGATTGGATTTCGTCGGCGACGCGCGCGACCATCCCGGGATCGAGACCATACTCCCGCGTCCCCATCAACGCTTCGCCGGAGACCTTGAGAAGAACACGGCGATAATTGAGATCGGCTGACATGAGGCCTGCGCAGATCCGCCCGGATGGTCCAGTCTCGCGATCGGGCCGAGAATACACCAAACCGGCCGTCGCGTAGTACCTTTCAACAAGCGCTGGTGAGCAACGGCAGCCGGCTCCGTAGTACCTCCTGAAGCTTAAGACCCGCTCAAGCTTTGGGGCTGCCTTTTCCCGGGCCGGCTCGGTCCGTCGTCAGGTGTTGAGCTGAGCGGCCACCTCGGCCGCGAAATCGGGGCGATGCCGATCGATCCCTTCGCCCAGAGCGAAGCGCGCGAAACCGGTCACCCGAATCGGCGCGCCGGCGGTCTTCGCTGCTTGCTCGACTACCAGGGATATTTTGGTCTTCTGATCGACGACAAAAATTTGCTCGAGCAGGACGACCTCCTCATAGAACTTGCGCAACCTCCCGTCGACCATCTTCTCGATGATCTCCTCGGACCTTCCGGTCGCGCGGGCTTGCTCGAGCAGCACGTAGCGCTCACGGTCCAGCGCCGATTTCGGTACCGAGGCGATATCGAGGTAGAACGGATTGGCTGCCGCGATATGCATCGCCAGTTGCTTGCCGAGCACCGCCAACGCGTCGCCTTCGATCGCCGAAGTCAGGGCGACGATGACCCCGATCTTGCCGATCCCCGGTCCAAGCGCGTTGTGCACGTACGAGAAGACGCCCCCCTGCCCGGCCGACAGCCGCTTCAATCGCCGCAGCACCAGGTTTTCGCCGATTGTCGAGATCAGATGGGTCAGCTCGGCCTCGACTGTGCGGCCGGTGCCCGGATAAGCATCTTCTTTGAGTGACGGGATCTCACCGTCTCCGTCCAGTGCAAGCTGGCTGACGTCCCGAACGAAGCTCTGAAACTCCTTGTTGCGGGCCACGAAATCAGTTTCGGAGTTGACCTCGACGACGGCGCCGACGAAGCCACGAGTTGCGGCTGCGATTAGGCCTTCGGCGGCAACGCGCCCAGCCTTGCTGACGGCCGCTGACAAACCCTTCTTCCTCAGCCAGTCGACGGCGGCCTCGATATCGCCGCCAGTCTCGCCCAGGGCCCTTTTGCAGTCCATCATACCGGCGCCGGTCTTTTCGCGCAGTTCCTTGACCAGCGCCGCGGTCACTTCCGCCATTTCCTTTGAACTCCCGTCTAAGCTCCGTCGACCGCCGCCGTTTCCGCCTCGCTCGGCGGCACGCTGTCGCGTGGCCCTTCGACTTCAACATCGCTGGGGATCTCCTCAGGGAGATCCCCAGGAAGGGTCACATCAGGGATCTCTGCCCGGGCGCCGACATCCACCCCCGATGCAGCGAGTTCGGCCTGCAATCCATCGAGCACCGCGCTCGCTACCAGGTCGCAGTAGAGCTGAATCGCGCGCATTGCATCGTCGTTTCCCGGGATCGGATACGCGATGCCGTCGGGCGACGAGTTCGAATCGAGGATCGCCACGACCGGGATACGGAGGGTATTCGCCTCGCTTACCGCGATCGCTTCTTTGTTGGTGTCGATCACGAAGAGGATGTCGGGCAGCCCTCCCATCTCTTTGATCCCGCCAAGAGCGCGCTCGTACTTGTCGCGGCGCCGCGTCAGCTCGAGCAGTTCACGTTTGGTCAGCCCGCTCTGCTCCTGCGCGATCCGTTCGTCGACCTCGCGCAGCCGGCGGATCGACTGGGAAATGGTTTTGAAATTGGTCAGCATGCCGCCGAGCCAGCGGTGGTTGACGTGATATTGGCCGCAGCGTTTGGCCGCTTCGGCGATCGGCTCCTGCGCCTGACGTTTGGTGCCGACCAGCAGCACGCGGCCGCCGCCGGCGACGACGTCGCGGATCGCCTGCAGCCCCTGATGCAGCATCGGCTCGGTCTGTTCGAGATCGATGATGTGAATCCCGTTGCGTACACCAAAAATGTACGGCGCCATTTTGGGGTTCCAGCGCCGAGTATGGTGGCCGAAATGGACGCCCGCTTCGAGCAGCTGGCGCATGCTGGCGGTGGGAATCGGCATTGTCTGTCCTTTCTCCGGTTGGGCCGCCGCAGGGATAATCGGTGCCCCAGCACTGTCGGAAGCACCAACACCGGAGCGGTCGCTGCGGATGGCAGCGGCCGCGGCCCTGCGTGAGGTATCGTTAAGTTACTTACGGCGCGCGGGCCCCGAAGGCAAGCCCGGCAGATCGCGATGCTCGGCAGCGAGTTCGCGGCAATGTCGCTCTCCTTGCACAAAGCGGCACCGAATGTCACCTCCTGCCCTATGAATCGATGGCTCGGCGGCGCGATCGTCACGACGACGTTGGTGTCGGCCGCCGCATATACCGGCGAACACCCGTTTGCGGCGACCGGCGGCTGCGGGGCGGTTCGGCTGGGCGAAACGACGGTTGCGACCCTGCGTAACGCGCCGATTGTCACCTTGTCCGCCAACGGAGTGCCGGTGACTCTGGTTATCGATACCGGCGCCGAAGGAACGATTTTGACTCCCGCCGTGGCCCAGCGGATCGGTGCGCAACGCCCTCAAGTCGAATTTGAAAGGCAGCTGCACGGGATTGCCGGCACGTTGCAGACCAGCGAGGTAGAACTGCGTAGTTTTACCGTCGGCGGGGTGACTATACCGTGGCGCCGAGTTCGCGTCGCCCCGGTCAATGTGGCGAGCGTGTTCTCGGGGCCGCTCGATGGCGTGTTGGGCGCCGACTCTTTGAGCAGTTTTGACGTCGATCTGGACCTGCCGGGTCACCGGATGGTTCTTTACGAAAAGCAAACCTGCCCGGGCGCGGCACCGGTCTGGACCGAACCCTACGCCAGAATCAGCGCGGGTCGATCGCTGGGCGACCACCTGTTCTTTCCGGTTCAGCTCGATGGGCGTAGAACCGACGCGTTCGTAGACACCGGCTCGCAGTTCACGGTGCTCTCGACCCGGGCGGCACTCGCTGTTGGAGTGGCCCCAACAATATTGGCGCGCGACCGCGTCGCTACGGTGCGCGGTGCGGCGGCCGAGCAGTTAGCCGCCCACGTCCACCGGTTTTCGCAGTTGGAGGTCGGGACGGAGACAATCCGCAATCCCGAGATCATCGTGACCGACGTGAGGCTCAGCGATGCCGACCTCGTGCTGGGGGTCGATTTCCTGAGATCGCGACGGATCTGGTTCTCCTACGGCTCAAAGCAGATTTTCATAATGCGCCGCACCTAAGCTGCTTCTGCGACGGTGGGAGCTCGCGCGAATCGGGGGTCACACCACAGAACGGATGCTGGATTCACCCTAAGCGGGACAGACAGTGAACGAGTGCTGCTTCATCAGGCTCGGCACTGCGGTCGGACATGGGTCGTCCCAAATGGCGCTTGAAGTCCGACTTTCACCCTGCGGCCTGCTGGGAGCGTTGGAGCACCCGTTCGAGCGTGTCCACTATGATCATTGTTTGCATTTCAATCTCGAAATTCAATCGAGCGCCGACCTTGTAGTCTGGAAAAGACGTCCGGCGCAATGTATCCGGGATGAAATTGACTTTGAATGCTCCAGTGGTTGGATCCTGTTCTGCGACAGTCAAGCTCACGCCATTCAGGCCGAGGAATCCTTTCGGAAAGATGTATTTCTCTTGTGCTTCGGGAATTTTAAACCATATGTAGTTTCGATCTGCTCTTGTTTCGATATCTGTAATCGTAGCAGTCCCGAAGACATGCCCTGACATTAGATGACCACTAATTTCTTGGCCTATAGCAGCCGAGCGCTCGATATTCATGCGATCGCCCACCCTGCGGTCGCCGACGTTGGTTATTTCAAGTGTCGCTGCGGTCGCGTCGAAGCTGACCACGTCCCCGGAGATCCTCACAACCGACATGCATGTTCCGTCGAGCGACACGCTTGCCCCCAGGCGGAGACCTCCATGCAAATCCGGTGGAAATGTAAGAGATATCCTTCGATAACCGGGCTGCTCTTCGAGCGACACGATCGGAGCTACAGCCTGGACAATTCCTGTATACATGGCTATTCCTCGATTTCAGTAGGGCTGTCGCTAACGTTGAACGGAACGAGCATTTGGTGAACGGCCTCGACCGCTCCTCTGGCATGGCTCTCCAGGCGCGGCGGTATCTGTGTAGGATTAATTTCCGGCCCGATAATGCCAAAGCCGATAGGCTTCATTAGCTCCAGCTGAAGCCGAAGGAGGGCCGTCGCGACAGCTTGCCCCATCACTAGGCGATGTGCCGTCTTACCGCGCTCGATAATCCCGAGAACTACCACCCCATAAATGTCGTCACGGAGAAGCAATCGCTTTACTGCCAGTGGCTTTTCGTACGACCCGGGAACCCATACTTCCGTCACGATCCGCAAATCCAGATTTTCCGTCGCCCGCCGTGCCGCGGTGACCATCACCTCGCAATCCTGCTTGTGAAACGACCCACAACCAATGCGATACGGTGCTCTCGGGACATGTTCAGCCTTTCGTGGAGGGGCGGTGACGTTTCACGATCTCGACCACTGTATTCTTGTTCAACCCTAGCTCGGGGCCGATCAGGCGATAGCTGCGACCATCAGCAACCAGCGCGAGGACTTTGGGGGCACGGCGATCGGATTTCGGCCGCTGTCCGGGCTGGCGGCCCAGGCGCTTGCCGCGCGCCTTCGCCGCGGCGACGCCGGAGCGGATGCGCTCCTGGAGCAGCTCGCGCTCGAACTCGGCGATGCCGGGGATAATCGTGGCCATCACACGGCCATGTGGCGTCGCCAGGTCGAAGACCAACCCGTTCATTGCGATGACCGACACGCGCCAGGATTCGAGCTCCTTCAGCGTGTACAGGAGGCCGAGCGTGCTGCGCCCCCAGCGCGGTAGTTCGGTCACCAGCACCCGCATCGATTTCGCGTCGCTGGGCCAAGGCCATCACCTACTTCCGCTCGGCACGATCGAGCTTTGCCCGAGCCCGTTTCCTTGAATACGCCGATCACCTCGTAGCCGGCGCGCGCGGCAAAAGCGGCGAGATCGCGCTCCTGACGCGTGCACGACTGATCGGCGGTAGAGACCCGGCAATAAAGGGCGGCGCGCTGTTCCAATTGAACTCCCCTCGCTTGACCGGCGGCAGTCCGTTGATCCTGTTTGGGTCTGCACCTTGGACAATCCGCAATGCGGAGACGCCGTGTCCTTACCGACGAGCAGCTTGAGGAGTTGCTCGCCTTGCCTGCTACCGAACCCGTGCTGATCCAGCACGGGACGCTGAGCCCCACGGACCTCGAGGAGATCGACCGGCCCGGCGTGACCACAACCGGCTCGGCTTTGCTCTTCAGCTCTGCGCCCCGCGCTATCCGGGACGACGGCTGCGACCGGGCGAATCGATCCCGGCCGCGGCGCTGCGCTTCGTTGCCGAGCAGGTCGGCGCCGAAGGCGTGCATCCCGAGCGCCTGCGCAAGCTCGCGCGCGAGGGCGCCCGTCTCACTGCCCAGCATCTGCGGGCACTGTCGCCGCTGCGCTGCCGCGCCACCCTGGTCGCAACCGTGCTCGACACGATCACCCGCCTGACCGACGATAGCGTCGCCCTGTTCGACCGCGCCGTCGGCCGCATGTTCCGCCGCGCCGATACCCGCGACCACGATGCCCTGCTACGCGACGCCCGGATGATCAACGACAAGGTGCGCTTGCTGGCAAAGTTGGGGACGGCGTTGATCGCCGCCCGGGACAGCGGCGCTAACTGGCAGGAGGCAGTTGCCGCTGCCGTCGGTTGGGACAGGCTGGCCCGCAACGTCGCGGAGGCAAACCGACTGGCGCGCCCGACCTGCCGGCCCTCGCCGCGCGCGCTTGGCCGGTGCCGCATCGGCTGGGACCGCTGTTCCTCGGTTCCTTCCGTTTCTGCGCCGTGCCGGCTGCTGCCGCGGTGCTGCGAGCCGCCGAGCTTCTGCTCGCGATTTACGAGAACGGCAGCCAGAAATGGCCGCCCAGCCTGCCGACGAGCTTTCTCCGCCCGGCTTGGCGCGAAGCGGCTCTGGGTGCCGAATTAGTCAACCGGCGACGCCGCATCTGGGAGGCGGCCACTCTGCTGGCGTTGCGCGATCGCCTGCGGGCCGGCGACATCTGGGTCGAGGGCAGCCGCCGGTGGCTTGCCGTCGAGGATCAGCTGACCCCGCCCGCCCTGTTCGCTGCGATGCGCGCGGCTGGGCCGCTGCCCGTTGCCGTGCCGGCGACCGCCGAGGCCTATCTCACCGAACGTCGCGCCCCGCTGGAGCGCCGCCTCGCCGAGGTGAGCGCCAAGGCGGCGGCGGACAGGCTGGAAGACGTCCGGATCACCGGCGGTGAGCTGAAAATCTCGCCGCTCAAGGCGGTCACCCCCGCGGAGGCCGAGGCTCTGGCCGATCGGCTGTACGGAATGATGCCTAACCTGCGCATCACCAGCCTGCTCGCCGAGGGGGACCGCTGGACCGGTTTCAGCGGTGCCTTCACACACCTGCGTTCGGGCGCGCCAGCCGAGGATCGGCGCTTCATGCTCACCGCGGTGCTGGCCGACGCCACCAATCTCGGCCTGACCCGGATGGCCGAGGCCTGCTCGGTCGTCAGCCATCGGCAGCTCGCTGGACGACAGCATGGCATCTGCGCGAGGAAACCTACCGTCATGCGCTCGCGGTCCCGGTCAATGCCCAGCTGCGGCAGCCGCTCGCCGTCCTTTTCGACGCCGCCGATGTGTCCAGCTCGGACGGCCAGCACTTCCCGACCGGCGGGCCGGGCGAGGCTGTCGGAGCGGTCAACGCCAGCATCGCCACCCATCACACCGACAGCGGCGGCGTCAGCGATCACACCTTCGCCCTGGCGCATCTGCTCGGCTTCCGGTCCGCCCCGCGCATCCCCAATCTGGATGAGAGTCGGCTCTACACCTTCGGTCCGACCGGCTCTTGGCCGATGCTCGCGCCGTTCATCGCCGGCCGCGTCGGCGAAAAGCTGATCATCGCCCATTGGGAAGAGGTCCTGCGTCTGGCGGCATCAGTGCGCACCGGGACGGCCAGCGCTTTGCTTCTCCTCAAGCGCCTCGGCGCCTACCCGAGACAGAACGGGTGGCCCTGGCGTTGCGCGAGATCGGTCGCATCGAGCGCACGCTGTTCACGTTGGACTGGGTGGAAATGCCAGACCTCCGGCGCCAGACCTCGACCGAGCTGAACAAAGGCGAGACGCGCAACGCCCTTGCCCGCGCCGTCTGCTTCCATCGCCTTGGCCGCTTGCGCGATCGCGCCGTCGCGGCGCAGCAATACCGGGCCAGTGGGTTGGCCCTCGTCACCGCCGCCATCGTGCTCTGGAACACGGTGTATCTCAGCCGGGCACTCGATGCTCTGCGCCGGCAAGGCGAGACGGTTGAAGATGTGCTGCTCGCCCATTTCGCGCCGGTCGGCTGGCAGCATATCAATCTGACCGGCGATTATCTCTGGGATGCCGACGCAGGCCTCGGCCCGGACGGGTTCCGGCCGCTGCGCAGCGGCGTCGCAATCATCCCTGATGCGGCATGATATCCTTGATCTGTCCCGCTTAGGGTGAATGCAGAATCGGTTCCATGGCGTGACCCCGAATCGACGTTTGGCCGGCTGGAATGTTATGATGGCCAACGATGCATATCGTTGGCCTCATCGGATCGGTCGCGAGTGTTCGCCGTAAGCTGCGGGCGGTCGCTGCGATCATCGCCGACCCCGCCGCCACGGAGCACGAGAGGGCCAACGCACGGACGTTGAAGGCCCGCCTGGAGGGACGGCTCAGAGAGGCCGGGACCCCCGCGGGGGATTGGACGGACAACGCCTTTCGACTCGGCCGGTGGGCGAAGGAATTGAGGCGATCCTCGTCCCCCGCCTCACCCAAGGGTGATTGGACGGAGAATGCCCACCGGCTCGGGAAAGCATTGCGTCAGGGCTATAAGCGGTGGTTGTCGGACTAAATGCCGCTCGCCGACGGCGTCCGATGACCGACTATCAGAGGAAGCTTCCGTGTCGCTGAGCCGCGAGTTTGCTGCGTTCGTCGCCAAGCTGACCTACGAGGACCTGCTGCCGGAGGTCGCCGACCGGGCCAAGGGTGTCACGTTGCAGGCGCTGAGCTCGGGGCTGGTGGCGCATGACATGCCGGCGAGCCGGCAAGCGCTCGCGCTTATGCAAGAGGAGGAGATGGGTGGCGGCGGGGCCGCAACCGTGCTCTGCACCGGCAGCAGGTTGACCAAGGCTGGGGCTGCTTTTGTCAATGCGGAGACGATCTTCGCCGGCGGCAAGTGGGACACCTTCCGCATGCTGACCCATCCCGGCATCGCGATCCTGCCAGCTGCTCTCGTGGCGGCGGAAGTCGAGGGCGCTTCCGGCCGGGAGTTCCTGACCGCCGTTGCCGCCGCCTACGAGGTCATGGAGCGCATGGCCGCGGAGTTCATTCCGACCGTCATGTCGCGCGGCTTTCATGCGGGGCCGGTCTTCGGGATCTTTGGCGCCGCCGTGGCGGCCGCGAAACTTCAGCGCCTTAGCGAAATTCAGATTCACAGCGCGATCGCACAATGCGTCAATCTGGCGGCCGGCAACCTCGAAGGTGCGCGAAGCGGCGGGCGGTCCTTACGCGAGGGAGGTGCGGTACGAAACGCCCTGCTCGCAGTAGCCTTGGCAAAGCACGGCACGCCGGGTGGCGAAACGACCTTGGAGGGCGAGGCCGGTTTCTACCACGCCTATGCCGGCAATAACCGCGGCGAATTGCGCTACAGCTTCACCGGCGACAACCGCGCCGATGTGGCCAAAGTCACCGAGGGCCTCGGCCGTGACTGGATCTTTCTCGAGACGCTCTACCGGATCTATTCGACCGCCGGCTACAACATTGCCCATATCGATGTGACGGCAAAGCTGTGCGAGGAGCACGACATCGCCGCTGCTGACATCGACCGCATCGAGGCGTTGGTCAACTGGCTCGAGACCGAGTATCCGAGCCCGGCCTTCCCGAGCCGCGGCATCGATGATCCGCCGCAGGTCGGCAGCACCCAGTATTTCACCGCATGGGGCGCTGCCGAGCGCGGCTATCCGCTGTTGCGCGGCGATAGGCCTAGTCCCGGCGAGACCGACCCACCGGCGGTGCTCGACCTGATGCACCGCGTGACCCTGATCCCGACAGTGCGCCGCACCCTCTTCGGCCCGCGGATCACTGTCTTCACCAAGGACGGCAGGAGTTTCACCAAAGAAGGTACCGGCCGCGAGTTCATCTGGGACTTCGAGGAGGAAGCCCGGCGCATCCGGCCCATCGCCCCGGGCTTGGCGATCGGCGAAGCACAATTCACCGAGTTGATCAATACCTGCCGCCACCTCGACACCATCGACCATGCCGCCGAGAAGCTACTCGCGCTGACGATCCCTTCGTAATAACGATGCCGTTCACTCCTCCGGCATCCCACCTTGCGCAGTCCGGCGAAATAGGTGGCTTCGAACAGGGCACGGACCTTCGGCACCCCCAGTATCGCACGGGCCGCAAGCGCGCGAGGCTCGAAAGACGTTTTTCGCCGCTCAGCCTGTGGGCTTCGCCGGAACTCCGTGGCAGCACGTTTGGTTTCGCGGTTCAGGGCGTAGGCGGCGGCGAGCCGGGCGCGAATCTCCGGATGCGCCGGAGTGTGGTTGCGGGCCCTTTCAAGCCAGATGACGTCTGTGCGCGGCTGCAGCAGGTGCACCAACCCGATCCGTTGATAGAATTCGCCGATCCTGTCATCGCGAGGACTGAGGCGGATGGCTCGCTGTATAAGCGGGATTGCCTCCTCTAGCGAGCCGGTGAAGAGCTTGCACTGCCCGATATGGGCATACGCGCCAACCGAGTTGCGGTTGAGCGCCAGCACCTTCTCGTATTCAGGAATGACCTCTGCGTATCGGCCCTGCGCGCGCAACACCTCGGCCTCGAGCGGCCGGCCATCGCGTGCTGAATTTCGCCGGCACAGCGCACCGCGTCGACCACGCTGGCGAATTCCGCCAGCACCCCGTCGCCGGCGGTCTTGACGATGCGGCCGTGATGTCGCGGATCTTCGGATCGACAACCTCGCGCAGATGCGCCCTGAGCCGTTCGTGGGTGCCTTCTTGATCGGCCCCCATCAAGCGCGAATAGCCCGCCACATCGGCGGCGAGGATCGCGGCGAGACGGCGGGTGGTGGTCGTCGTGGCCATTGCTCGGGCAGCAGCGATTCGCGCGCCCAATTTAGCCTGCTTCGGCGGCGATACGCCATTTCGTGCAGGTTCATGCCGAGGCCCGGGCCACAGGATCGACGGGCGTCGTGTTCAGAGTAGCGCCGTCTTGACCCCCACCGCTGACGCCGCTTCGCTGAGGCGCCGGTCAAGTGTACAGATGGTTGCACCGTGCTCGGCGCAGATGGCGAGATGCAGAGCATCTCCGGCGCGCAGGCCCAACGCATACTGGCCGGCAAACCGCGCCGCCATGCGGAACTGCATCCTTGAGACCGGCACGACAGTGAGATTGTCATTGCAAAGGCGGGTGAACATCGTCAGCGCGTGGGCACGGTGAACGGCTTCGATTCCTCCGGTGCACAGCTTGATCGAAAGAGCCGCAGAAAACTCGGCTGTCACCCAGTCGCTGATCACCAGATCGTCAGGATCCTGTTCGCCGAGCCATCCCTGCATCTGCCGGGTTTCCGGCTCATTGGTCAAAGCGGCGACCAGCAGAGACGTATCCAAATAAAGCATTAATAGCGCTCATCGTCGCGCATCCGGCGAACAAAGTCGCGCGCACTCTCCGCCTGCATTGGCATCGCGTCGGTGATCACCTGCAAGGCGGACGGGTCGATCCGTTTACGCCGGGTATCGATCGCTGTTAGCTGGGCTACCGGCTTGCCGCCGCGCATAATGCAGACGGTTTCGCCGGCAGCGGCTTGCGCGACCAATTCGCTCAGATGCGCTTTCGCGTCGGCGAGATTGACTTGCTTCATCACCGTATCCTGACCATCATTATGGTCAGTTATACCCCCCGTGGCAAAAAACCGTCGAGAAACGTGCTGCCGACACGATTGAACCCGTCGACCATCACCGCCTATACCGCAGCCGGTTTTTGGGGCGAGGAGACAATTTATCACCTCGCTGCCCGACAGGCGGGGACGACGCCGTGCGCTTTCGCCGTGCGCGACCGTCATCGGCGGCTGACCTACACCGCGCTGGTGGACGCCGCTGACCGGCTCGCCGCAAGCCTGGCCGGCCGTGGCACCCGACCCGGCCAGCGCGTTGCCGTCTGGCTGCCGAGCCGCGTAGAGACTGCCGTCGCGTTGCTCGCCTGCTCGCGCAACGGCTACGTCTGTTGCCCGTCACTGCATCGCAACCACACGGTCGGCGAAGTCGTCGCCCTGGTGGACCGCATGCGCGCCGCTGTGCTGATCGCCCAACCCGGCTACGGCGCCGACGCCGACCGGCATGACCTGTTCGCAGAGCTCGCGGATCGCGACTTCTTACGCTGGATGTACCGAGTGGTACCGAACGAGACTGCAACTATACCGTTCTGCGATGTGACCGGACCCGCCGCGCTGGAACCGGCGAGCAGCGACGCGAACCAGGTGATGTACTTGCCGTTCACCTCCGGCACGACCGGAGAGCCAAAGGGGGTGATGCACAGCGACAACACCTTGCTCGCCACCGCTCGAATGATGGCGCGCGACTGGGCGCTCCACCAGACGGTTCTCTATACGCTGAGCCCGTTGAGCCACAATCTCGGTCTCGGCGCACTGATTACCGCGCTGTCGGCCGGCGGCGAGCTGGTCGTGCACGATTTGCCGCGCGGCCATAGCCTGCTCGACCAGCTGGAGGAGACCGGCGCCAATTTTTTGTTCGGGGTGCCGACCCATGCCATCGACCTGCTGAGCGAAATGCGAGCCCGCGACGTGCAGCGCCCGGCTGCGGTTCGCGGGTTTCGGATCTCCGGAGCTGCTGTACCGCCACAGGTGGTCAGCGAGCTGATGTCTCGCGGGGTCATGCCGCAGAGCGGCTTCGGCATGACCGAGACCTGCTCGCATCAATACACATTGCCCGGTGATCCGCCCGAGCGCGTCGTCGAGACCTGCGGCCGAGCCTGCGAAGGATTCGAGGTCCGGATCTGGCGCCAAGACAACCCCGATGTCGAAGCGGCGTGCGGCGAAATCGGCCAGATCGGTGGTCGCGGCGCCAGCCTGATGCTCGGCTATTTCGACGACCAGGCGGCCACCGAGGCGGCGTTCAATACGCATGGCTGGTTCATGACCGGCGACCTCGGTTGGATGGATGAGCGAGGCTATCTGCGAGTCGTCGGCCGCGAGAAAGACATTATCATTCGCGGCGGTCGTAAGCTCTATCCGGCCCGCATCGAGGCGCTGGCGCTGCGTCACGCCGCGATCGAGGGCGCGGCGGCTTTCCCGATCGCCGATCCGCGGCTCGGCGAGCGCGTCTGCCTTGCCGTCGTAGCGCGTGAGGACAAGCCGGTCGAGCCGGAGGCGATCCTGCAACATTTGGATATGTCGGGACTCTCGAAATACGACATGCCGGAATTCATTATGCCGCTCAAGGAGATGCCGCTCACCGCCAGCGGCAAGGTGATCAAGCGCGAGCTGGTGCGCCGGGTCGAGGAGGACGGCCTGCGGCCCGTGCCCGTGCGCTTTCGACCGGCGACAACGCGCTGATCCGATGCGCGCGATCGTCGTCGATGAATTCGGCCCGCCCGAGCGGCTGCGCGTTGCCGAGGTGCCGCCGCCGCGGCCGCGGCCCGGTGAGGTGCTGGTCGAGGTGCACATGGCGCCGGTCAACTATGTCGATCTGCTGGTGGTGGGGGGCACCTACCAGTCCTTGCCGGCGTGCCCGTTTATTCCCGGCAAGGGGCCGGCCGGAATCGTGGCGGCGATCGGACCGGGTGTGACCGCGCCGCATGTTGGCGACCGCGTGCTGGCGATGGCCGAAGAGGGCGGCTATGCCGAGCTCGTCGCGCTCCGCGCCGACCAGTGCTATCGCCTGCCGTCGCGCATGTCCTTTCTCGATGCCGCTTCAATAAGCCTGGTCTACGACACCGCCTGGTTCGCGTTGCGCGAACGCGCGCGATTGGCTCCGGGCGAGACCGTGCTGGTACTCGGCGCCTCGGGGGGTGTCGGCCAGGCGGCCGTGCAGCTCGCCCGCACGATCGGTGCACGCGTGCTGGCCGGCATCTCGCGGCCGGAGAGGGCCGCGGCGGTGCGCGCGGCCGGCGCCGACGCGGTGATCGATCTGTGGCGCGAGAACCTGCGCGACACATTGCGCGAAGAGGTCTGGGCGGCAACCGCGGGACGCGGCGCCGATGTGATCCTCGACCCGCTCGGCGGCGATGTGTTCGACGCAGCGCTGCGGGCGCTCGCTTGGTGCGGCCGGCTGGTCGTGATCGGCTTCGCCGCCGGGCAAATCCCGACGGTCAAAGCCAATTACCTGCTGGCCAAAAACATCGAGGTCAGCGGGTTGCAGGTAAGCGACTACCGCAAGCGGCGCCCGGCACAGATGGCGGCGTGCTTTGCCGAAATCTTCGAGCTCTACGACGAGGGTCGGGTCAAACCCGCGCCAGCCGAGGTATTCCCGCTCGGCCGGGCCGGGGAGGCGCTCGCGGCGGTGCGCGAGCGGCGTCTCGCCGGCCGCGCCGTGCTTCGCCTCCGCGAGGATTGAACCCGATCCTTGACTTGATCGGCGCTCCCGTGCACCCATTCCGCCACGATTTTGTGTCGGATCAGGAGGCGGTCATGGCGTCACCAAAAAAGCTGTCGCACATCGTGCTGCAGACCAATCGCCGTCGCGAGATGATCGATTGGTACTGCACGGTGCTCGGCGCCGAGATTCTGTACGAAGCCGATCGTATCTCGTTTGTCAGCTATGACAACGAGCACCACCGGGTGGCGTTCCTCGACCCCGGCCCGCTGACGGAGCGCCAGCCGAACGCCGCCGGGCTGAATCATGTGGCGTTCACCTTTGGCAGCCTCGATGACCTGACCGAGAATTATCTTCGGCTAAAGGAACTCGGCATCCGCCCGCATCGCTGCGTGAACCATGGCGTCACGACGTCGATGTACTACCACGATCCCGACAACAACCAAGTCGAGCTGCTGATCGACAATTTTGCCACCGACGCGGCCGGCAAGGCTTATATGCGCGGGCGCTCCAAGACCGACAAGAACCCTGTCGGGGTGGTGTATGAGCCCGACGAGCTGGTCACCCGCGTCCGCGCCGGCTTGCGCATCGAGGAACTCGCGTCGATCAACGCGTAGCGACGGCGCCGCTTCTGTTGTTTTTCGCTCCCTGAGCGGTGTGCGATTTCCGTTGATCTTTGAGTGCGAATTCGTTGATCCGGCAGCTTGGAACTTGCGCGCTAAGCTCTTGAGATAAGCCTCGATTCTGCTGGGACACCCCGTCCTTTTTCGGAGCCGAACGGCGATATTTCGTTGTATTTTGCGCGGGCGCCCGTTCAGATGTCGTGAACGTCGATGATGCCCGGGAGCGACTTGACGGCGGCGCGCATCCTCGGGTCGATCCTAAAGCCGCCGGGGATCGCGATTTCGACCTCGCGCGAAGGCAGATCGAGAACCACCGTGACCCGGCCGCGGCCGCCGGCCTCGCGAGTGATCACACTCTTGAGGTTGGAGAGCGCACGCGCTTCCCCGAGGAACACCCTTAGCCCGGCTGCGGCATCAGCGACGACCACTTCGAGCGGCTCGATCTTCTGCGCGATCAGACGCAGGCTCTCCTCTCCGTTGCGCACATCCACGGTGACGACCAGCGGCTGAGCCGCCTCCAGCAGTCCTCGGACTTCGCTCAGCATCTCGGAAAAGAGGGTCACCTCAAATATTCCGCTTGGATCGGACATCTGGACAAAGGCGAACCGGTTCCCGCGCGCCGAGGTGCGCTCTTTCTTACCGACGACGATGCCGGCGAGCTTGAAACGAGCCACGTCATTTGTCGCCAGCCCCGCCGGAAGATCGGCGAAGCTGATCACGCCGGCGCGTTCGAGGCTTTTGCTGTAAGGGTCGAGCGGATGGCTCGACAGGTAAAAGCCGATTGCCTCGAACTCGTGCTGGAGCTTCTCCACGGGCGGCCAATCAACCACAAGCGGCAAGACCGGGCGCGGCGCAAAACTCGGATCCAGCGTACCGAAGAGGCTCTCCTGGCGGCTCTCGCGCTCCTCGGCCGCCAAGCTCGCCTGGCGCAAGAGCGGCTCGGAGGCGGCAAGGGTCTGCGCCCGGTTCGAGTTCAGGCTGTCGAACGCGCCGGCCCTGGCGAGGTTTTCGAATTGCCGGCGGTTGAAGCTCTTGGCGTCGAGACGGCGGGCGAAATCAAAGAGATCCTTGAAGCGACCACGAGTGCAGCGCTCGGCGACGAGATCGCTCATTGCCTGGCCGCCGACTCCCTTGACCGCGGCAAGCGCGTAACGGATCGCAGGTTTCCCGGTCTTCGGATCGGGTTCGACCGCAAACGTCACTTCGGAGCGGTTAATGTCCGGCGGCAGCAGCCTGATGTTGAGCCGGTCCAGTTCCTGCCGGAGGACATTGAGCTTATCGGTGTTGCCGAGATCCAAGGTCATCAGCGCGGCGAGGAACTCGACCGGGTAGTTGGCCTTCAGATAGGCTGTCTGATAAGCGACGAGCGCATATGCGGCGGCATGCGACTTGTTGAAGCCGTAGCCGGCAAACTTTGCCATCTGGTCAAAGATGTGGTCGGCGAGACCGGCATCGACGCCGCGCCCGACGGCACCTTCGATGAACAACTGGCGCTGCGCCTCCATCTCGGCCGGGATTTTCTTGCCCATGGCGCGGCGCAGCAGATCGGCGCTGCCAAGGCTGTAGCCGGCCAGCAGCTGGGCGATCTGCATGACCTGCTCCTGGTAGATCATGATCCCGTGGGTTTCCTTCAGGATCCCCTCGAGCGCGGGATGCAGATAGTCGGCCGCTTCCTCGCCGTGCTTGACCGCGATGTAGCGCGGGATGTTCTCCATCGGCCCCGGGCGGTAGAGCGAGACGACCGCGATAATGTCTTCAAAGCAGTCGGGGCGGAGCTTCTTCAGCATATCGCGCACACCGGCGCCTTCGACCTGGAATACACCCACAGTGTCACCGCGAGCGAGCAGTTCGTATGCCGCAGGGTCGTCGAGCGGCAGGGCCGACAGATCAAGCTCGATGCCGCGGGCGGCCAATAAATCGCGGGCGCGGGCGAGCACGGTCAGCGTCTTGAGCCCGAGGAAGTCGAACTTTACAAGCCCGGCGAGCTCGACCCATTTCATGTTGAACTGGGTGACTGGGATGTCGGACCGCGGGTCGCGGTAGAGCGGGACGATTTCCGTGAGCGGGCGGTCGCCAATCACCACGCCGGCAGCATGGGTCGAGGCATGCCGATAGAGCCCTTCGAGCTTTAGCGCGATCGTCATCAACCGAGCCACGGTCTCGTCCGTGTCGCGCAGCTGCTGAAGCACGGGCTCGCCGACAATTGCTTGTTCGAGGGTGACCGGGTGTGCGGGATTGTTTGGTACGAGCTTGCACAGCCGATCCACCTGCCCATAGGGCACGCCGAGCACGCGGCCTACGTCACGCAGTACGGCGCGGGCTTGCAACTTGCCGAAGGTTATTATCTGCGCGACACGGTCGCGCCCATATTTCTGCTGAACGTAACGGATCACCTCGTCGCGCCGGTCCTGGCAAAAATCGATATCGAAATCCGGCATCGACACCCGTTCAGGGTTCAGAAAACGCTCAAACAGCAGGCCGAAGCGCAGCGGGTCGAGATCGGTGATCGTCAAAGCCCAGGCGACGACCGAGCCCGCCCCCGAACCGCGCCCGGGACCAACTGGAATGCCTTGGCGCTTGGCCCATTGGATGATGTCGGAGACGATCAGGAAATAGCCCGCAAACCCCATCCCGACAATTGTATCGAGCTCGAATTCGAGGCGCTCGCGATACGGTGTACCGGCGCTCTCAGCGATCTCGGCGCGAGCAAGACGCTCGTCCAATCCGGCCCGTGCTGCACGGCGCAGTGTCGTTTCATCGTCGACGCCCTCCAGGGTCGGAAAGGCGGGCAGGATCGGTTGACGCGGCTGCGGGATGAACGAGCAGCGACGGGCGATGACGAGGGTGTTGTCGCACGCTTCAGGGAGGTCGGC
>Ga0187846_10000351_pt1 | contig 27070 bp, 17 predicted proteins | sample TC_taG_FD_161473 | JGI IMG/M metagenome (GOLD analysis project Ga0187846, IMG submission 161473) | Biofilm microbial communities from the roof of an iron ore cave, State of Minas Gerais, Brazil - TC_06 Biofilm (v2) | ecosystem: Environmental > Terrestrial > Deep subsurface > Cave > Wall biofilm... | reverse complement strand
GATGAAGCGAGGCTCATCGCACTGCTGATGAGCTGTGACTGAGCCGAGTGGAAAGATGTCCAGTTGAACAGATGATCTGGGGAATTTTTCGTCGGCACTTTTGGGGAGTTTTTCGTCGGCATTGACACTGGGAGTTTGTTTCGCAGCGATGGACTCCTCCTGCTCGAAGATTGCCAGCAATCGTAAAACGTAAGACCTGGAAAAAGAAGCAGAGGCAGCATCAGGTTGCGCGTTGGGTGGGACTGAAAGCAGCGCCTTGAGCGCCTGTTTCATCGGTTTACCGAGATCGAGATACACGCGGAGGTGACCCTCTGGCTCAGTCAATGAAAGCAGGCGGGCTGCAACTGCCCGAGACTGCTCTCTCTTGCCTGCCTGATGCAGGGTCACAAAGTACAATGCGAGAAAATTGATGGTGGATTGGATATCGCCCGGACGGACAAACTGTTGACTCCAGCCGTCCAATACCTCGAGCGCCTGGGTATACTGCTGCTGAGCTAGATACACCCGCACCCGCATGAGGACGGCACCTTTGTGGTAGCGGTCCCATGCCTCCGGCGAGAACACCGCTTGCTCAGCCCAGCGACGCGCCGCATCCAGATCGCCCGCTATCAACCAGTACTGCACGCGCGCTGCAGCCACCAGAAAAGCTCGGGAGGCAAAGCGCTCTTGCTGAATCAGGACTTCCGCTTGCTGGAGTGCCTGGTCTGCGGCGACCAGGTCCCCTCGTATCAGTTCAAGTCGAGCTACAAGCAAATTTCCTGAGATCAACAGGTCCGCCTGTTGCCAGTCTTGCGCAATGCGCAGCGCCTGCTGGATGGAGCCAGCAGCCTCGTCCAATCGATTCCAGGCGTAGTAGGCGTAAGACAGGAGGAGATGCAAGTATCCTGCCCATGGGGTACGCCGATCGCTCTGTTCGACCAGGGCGAGCGCCTCCAGGCATTCCCGCTCAATCCGGTGCAACGCTCCTTCCTTCAAATACACAAAGGGTAACCATGTCATCACCCTGATGCTCGCAAACCAATCTCCTGCCTTCAGTGCCTGCTGTTTCGCCTCCAGCAGCCGCTTGATCACGGGAGCTTCCTCGCGCTGAAACGACTCAGTAAGCCAGAAGGCAATGGCAAGCGAAATGATGTTCCAGGTGATCTCCTCATCCTGGCCAAGCCCCTCTAGCTCCTGGTCAAGCAATGACAGGCGCTCTTTGTCGCCACGCCTGAGGATTGTTCTCATCTCGATCAATGCTCGTAGCAGACGCAGACGTCGCCCGATCATGACCAGTTCCGCCTCTGGCGTTTGCTCTTCCCCAAGCCCGCCTCCTGGTTGCGCCTCCCGACGCAGTATCGCTTCCAGGCGCCCGATCGTCTGCTCCACCCGGGCTTGCATTCTGCCATAGGATACATCGGTCGTCTGATAGAGGGCTTGCAGGAGGTGCAGCATCGCGTAGAGGACGAGAGGAGCATGCTGCCACAAGACGGCATCAGGGAGGGCAACCATCCAGGTGTACACGGTCTGCACCTCGCCGCTGAGCCAGAGGCGGGGGGCTTCACGTTCCATCATGCGGGCGGCGTAGGAGAAGTCAGCCGCAGCGAGTGCATGCGCAATAGCCTCCCGCAACACACCCGCCGCCTCATAAAAGCTGGCGGCACGTTTGTGCAGCACGGGGACCAGTTCCGGCTGGCTGGCGTGCAGACGAACCTGAAGCGCCTCACGAAAGAGATCATGGTAGCGATACCACTGCCGCTGCTCATCTAACGGCACCACAAAAAGGTTGGCTCGCTCCACCTCAAGAAGCATCTGCTGGCTCGCCTGCAGCGAAGGCGAAGCTGTCACCGCCTGGCAGACGGCCGCATTCATGCGGGTTAAGATCGCTGTCTGCAGCAAAAAGTCCAGCAGAGGGGCTGGCAATTGCACGAGAATGTCCTGTTGCACGTAATCCAGGAGATACCGGTGACTCCCAGCAAAGTCTCTGACAAAAGCGGAGAGATCCTCGAGATCCTCGCGCTTGCGCAGGGAGAGTGCCGCCAGTTGCAAACCTGCGACCCAGCCCTCAGTCCGCGTCTCAAGGATCGCTACCTCTTCTTCAGAGAGGGGCAGACCCATCCCTTGCAACAGAAAGCTGGTGGTTTCGGCTCGGCTAAAGCGCAGATCCTGGTCGCGGATCTCGAGTAGTTGTCCATGCACGCGAAACCGGGAGAGGGGAAGCGCAGGATCGCTACGTGTGGCGAGCACCAGGTGCAGATTGGCAGGCAGGTGATCGAGTAAAAAGAGTATGCTCTCATGGATGGCCTGGTCTGAGATCACGTGGTAATCATCCAGGATAAGGATGATGTCTGTTCCCATCTGCTCTAGCTCATTGAGCAGGGCTGTCAGCATGGTCGAGAGCGGGGGAGCCTCTTGGGAGTGCAGTAGGACGAAAGCGGTCTGGCCAATCATGGGCAGATTGGTACGTATTGCCGCAATGACCGAGGTCCAGAAACGGGTTGGCTCAGTATCCAGGGCGTCAAGCGAAAGCCAGGCAAAAGCCGTTTTGGTGACCCTGTGCCCTGTGCCCTGTGCTGCCGCCCATGCCGAGAGCAGCGTCGTCTTCCCGCTGCCAGCAGAGGCCGAGACGAGCGTCAAGCGATGAGAGCGTACTGCGTCCAGTTGGCTGAGCAAGCGAGAGCGCTCCACCAGCCAGGTCGGCAGACGTGGAGCAGTGAGCTTGGTGGTGAGTAGCTCTCCCTTCTGTTCGGACGACGGTGCTGTTGATGCCTGTGCGAGAGGAGAGGGTGGCAAACTGGTGAGTCTTCGAGCCTCCGCTTCTAAGTGGGCAAAAGTCACCTGGGCCGACGGTCCCAGATAACGCTTTCGAGTGCGGCTGCTGGTCGTGTGGTAGGCATACCAATACTGCCCCCCATGTGGCCGCGCCTCCTGGTAGACATTCAGGCTGCCAGAAGCGCCATGGAAGGCAAAGGAGGTCACCTCGCATAGCCGGGCCAGCCACGCTGCTTCATCTCCTGGTCGAAAACGCTGCTCAAGCCGGCCCTGCGTGTAGAACTCGTAGAGGCTCTGATCGGAGGACCAGATGAGCGCGTGAAGCGGGACTCTGGACATATGGTCTTCCCCGTATCTGCGTTGTTCCCGATTGCTCTTGCGTTCCTCTCAACAACAGTAAGAAGTATAGCAGAAACGATGTTAGCAGAAAAGGAGCACTTCTCAGGCGAGAGTCATGCTTTCTGGAAGAAGCCATGCAAAAGGGGTGCAGGAAACAGGTACAAAGGTGTTTTTTCACCTGTTTTTCTACCCCAGGTCTCCGCGCTCCCGCTCAACCTCCAGCGTATGCTATACTGCTAACGCCTGAAAAAAACAGGCAAAAAAAACAGAAACAGATAAAAAACGGGACCAATACGCTGACAGCTGCTCTTTCTCCTGAGATATTCTGAGAGCCGATGTTGTGAAGGAGACACTTTATGTCCAGGGCATCTGAGAGGAACGATATTGAGCACTTCAACCGCTGGTCGCACACCTACGAAGACTCCTTGCTCCAAAGGTTCTTTTTTGATCGTGTGCACCAGGGGGTGTTAAAACTGGTAGCAAACAGAACTGAGCCGGGTTCCATACTCGACGTGGGTTGTGGGACAGGCAGGCTCCTGCGAGATGCCAGGGCACGGTGGCCGGGCGCTGAATTAATTGGCGTCGACCCGGCAAATGGAATGGTGGAAGTCGCACGCCGATTGACTCCTGGTGCAACCTTTTATGTTGGCATGGCGGAAGCCCTTCCGCTGCCTGACGCATCGGTGGATGTGGCACTGAGTACGATCTCTTTCCATCACTGGAAAGACCAGGCGGCAGGGGTGCGCGAAGTGGCACGGGTGCTCAGGCCTGAGGGGTATTTCTTCCTGACCGATGTTTCTGTCCCAGCCTGGTTACACCGGTTCATCCACCAGCCGCGCGTTCACAGCCCTGCTCGCATGCGGACTCTGTTCATGGATGCGGGATTGAATGTCCTCATGCAGCAAGCTGTTTTCTCACCCTATGTCCTGGTGACGGTTGGCGCTTGCTCGAGAGACTCATGACGGGTGATTTTTGCATCCTTACATAGTATACTAAAGGACGTTAAAGATAATTTTCCCACTTTAAGGAGCAATACTTTTATGACTGCACCACGACAGGAATTTCCGATAGAGCAGCAATTGCGTAAAGACATTCAGGATGCACAGCGAGCAAGGGACCAGGTCAAGCTCGATACGTTACGTATGGCCCTGGGAGCTATTCATAATCTGGAGGTAGCGCGCACTGATCGCAAGAATCCAGAGTATGGGCAAGCACTGACTGAGGCTGACACCTTAAAGGTGTTGGAGCAGGAGGTGAAGAAGCGCAGCCAGGCGATTCCGTTCTATAAGCAGGGAGGGCGCGCCGACCTGGTCGAAAAAGAGCAGCGGGAGATGGAGATTTTGCAGGGCTACCTGCAGGGTTCGCAATTGAGCGAGGATGAATTGAGGGCTGTGGTAGCCCGGCTGGTCGAGGAGCATGGGAAGGAGTTTAAGCGGGTTATGCCGCTGGCTATTAAGGAGACCAAAGGTCGCGCTGATGGTGCTCGCGTGCAGCGCATTGTTAGAGAGATGACGCAATAGGATCGTCTTTAACGGCCATTGAACCGGTGTGGAAACCTTTTGATCTCGATGATATGATCCAGACTGTTGAATGTCTTCTGTCGTAGCTTATTGTAAAAGCAGGCAAATTGAGGACATAGACGCGACAATGAAAATCTACAATACACTAACCAGACACATTGAAGAAGTTGTCCCGATAGAGCCTGGCAAGATCAAGATGTATTCGTGCGGCCCCACGGTCTATCGCTTCATTCACATCGGCAACCTGCGCACTTTCACCATGGCTGACTGGCTGCGACGTACCTTCGAGTATCGAGGCTACGATGTGCTCCACATCAAGAATATAACGGATGTGGGTCATATGCGGCAGGAGAGGGTGGATAGCGGTGAAGATAAGATACTGGCCCAGGCGCGCAAAGAGGGCAAGACCTCGGCGCAGATCGCGCAGTTCTATACCGATGCGTTTCATGAGGATGAGAGGAAACTCAATATTGAACCTGCGACGATTTTCCCGCGTGCGACACAGCACATACCGGAGATGATAGCTATCATCGAGGGCCTGCTGGCAAAGGGCATTGCCTATGAGGTCAGCGGCTACGTCTACTTCGACATTAAGCGCTTTCCTGACTACGGGAAGCTCTCCGGCAACCAGTTGGAGAATATGCTGGCGGGAGTGCGCGAGGGGATAGATGCTGATCGGCACAACCTGGAAGATTTCCCTTTGTGGAAACTTGCCGAACCCCGGCGCGAGATGGCGTGGGATAGTCCCTGGGGCCACGGTTTCCCTGGCTGGCATATCGAGTGTAGCGCTATGTCGATGAAGTACCTTGGCGAGCATTTTGATATACATACCGGCGGAGTGGATAATATCTTCCCCCATCACGAAGATGAAATTGCCCAGAGTGAGGGGTTTACAGGCCATAAGCTCGTGGGCTACTGGGTGCATGCCCAGCATCTACTTGCCGACGGACAGAAGATGGCGAAGGCAACCGGCAATGCCTACACCTGTTCCGAAATAGAGGCTCGCGGCTTTGATCCAATGGCGCTACGCTATTTTTACACGACCGCGCTCTACCGCAGTCGCCTGAATTTTACCTTCCGTGCCCTGCAAGCGGCCCAGACCTCTTTGGAACGATTGCGCGGGTTGGCTTACCAGCTGCTGTCACAAGCTGATCAGAAACGCGTTTTTGCAGATGAACCCGATCCTGCTGGCGCATCCAAAGGGCGACCGCAAGGGTCCCCGCCCCACACCGCTCCACTCTCGCCCTTACAGAGATACGGAGAGGTTTCGCCAGCAGGATCTGAACCCATTGAACCAAACTACTGGCAAGAGAGATTCCTGGCTGAGGTTGAGAATGATCTGAATATGCCGCTTGCTATGTCGGTTGTGTGGGCCATGCTGCGTGCGCGTGATTGCGATCCAACCACCAGGCTGCGCTTGCTGCTCGATTTTGATCGCATCCTGGGCTTTGATCTCAAAGGGTATTTGCAGAGTGATCAGCCCAGACGCAAGGCTGATTCACAAGCATACCTGGCGTCGGTGCCGGCTGAAATTGCCACGCTGGTCCGGGAGCGTGAAGGCTTACGCAGCCGGGGTGATTACGCGCGAGCCGATCACATACGCCAGGAGCTGAAGTCCGCTGGTTACACTATCGAGGATACCGTGCACGGCCCGCTTGTCCTACCTCGCCGGCTTGAAGAAGAGTTCACGGTGCTCTCAAGCTCTACGGATGCTCCCGATAACACTCAAGTGCCTGATCTCTTTGAATTTTCGGTGAATCTGCTCGCGCACAATAGCCGGGATGACCTCGAACGATGCATGCAGAGCATTTGCCGTCACGACTATAATCGCGCGATAGAGCTGGTGATCGTTGATAACGGTTCCACCGATGAGACGCTGGCCTACCTGCAACAACTGGCACGCAATGACTACCTCACCGGAACGAATGGGCGGCAGGTTGGTTTGCAGGTGCTCTTCGCAGATCACAACATGGGTTTTGCTGCCGGGCGCAATGCCACCATGCGAGCAAGCAGGGGGCGTTACATTGTGATCGTAGATACCTCTATAGAACTTACAGGTAACATCTGGGAGCCGTTAGACATGACACTGGCCGACCGCAACATAGGAATTGTAGGACCGTATGGATTGGTGACAGATGACATGCGCGAGTTTTATGAAGCTGCTGGGCCCGATGTGGATGCAATCGAGAGCTATTTGATGGCTTTTCGCAGGGAACTCCTGCCAGAGGTGGGCTGGATTGATGAACACTTCCGTTTTTACCGCTTGATGGACATTCATTATAGCTTCTTTTTCAAAACCTCGGGCTATCGCGTATTGACCACGCCGGTAGTGGCCGGGCGTATCGTGAGACATCCCCACCTTGAATGGTTCAGTTTAAGTGAGGATGAGCGAGCAACCAGGAGCAAGAAGAATTATGATGTTTTTCGCGAGCGCTGGCACCATGGCGAAAGCCTGCTGGTAGCCAACTATAAGCCTGAGAACCTGTGGCGAGGTCATGATCACCCTCATCATGTCGAGGGGGTTCGCGCTCATTTGCCTGGTGAGCTGCCGCCTGCTGGAGCTATGCATTCCCATATCCACCAGCACTGGCCCGATCACTCGCATGAGCATGCACACTACCACCAGAACAGGTGAGGGATTTGTTACTTGCACATGCTCCATATTTTAAGTAAGCTATCATCATCTGGATAATTTAATGAGTATCACGAAGGTTATTGCATGCAGAACGAGCAATTCCTGCTTTCGTCGATTACCTGGATGATGATGGCTGGGGTGTCGAATCTTTACCAATTAGCGTGCGTATACGTGTAGACAATAGAACGATGAGCGTTGATTTTACTGGTAGTGCCTCACAAAGCGCTGGATTTATCAATGCTGTACAGGCAGTGACCCATTCGGCGGTTATCTACGTGGTTCGTTGTATCGTGGGTGAACGTGATGGCAGAGTCACACAACTTCCCGGAAAAGTTACGTTTGAGGCGCTAGTAGGAGACGTCCTTAGTATTTGTACACCAGGAGGCGGAGGATTCTTACCAAAGGAGAGCTAGCATGGCGATTGAGCTGCCTTTATTTCCGTTAAATGTCGTACTCTTTCCGGGCGAAGAGCTGCCGCTGCATATCTTCGAGCCTCGTTATCGCCGGATGATTAACGAGTGCTATAAGGGGAGGAAACCATTTGGTGTTGTGCTTATGCGACCGGAGAGCGAGTACTTGCGTGAGGAGCCGTATTCTGTTGGAACAATGGCTGAGATTGAAGCGCTCGATCGACTGGAGGATGGTCGTATGAACCTGATTGCCAGGGGTTTGCAGCGGTTCCACATACTCAGCCAGCATCGCGAGAAGCCCTATCTCTCAGGATTGGTGGAAGTATTTGAAGATGTAGCCGAGTCAGAGCAAATCCTTGTCCCTTATGCTAACCACGCAAGAGCATTGTTCAATTCCTACCTGCAGATTTTGCTGGATGTGATTGGGAAACAGGAGATACAATTCAACTTACCGGCTGAACCGGAGGAACTTTCTCATTTCATCGCCTGTTTTCTAGATGTAGAGCATGAGCGGAAGCAGGATTTTTTGGAACTCACTTCGACTGCGCAACGCCTGGAGGCGGAAATAGACACGTTACGCAGAGAAGTGCCGGTCATGCGTCAAATGCTTGAGATGAGCAACCGTTTCCGCCCAATCGACCCGGATCGCAGCATTCTCAATTAATTCTAGCTGGTAGCGACCCATGCAATTCCCCAGGGCGCATGAGCAGGGCTTTGCGTAACCTGCCGGGATTGTCCCGAGGCAATGTTCACCAGGGTAATGCCGTCCGTGGGGTAAACAGCGTAAAGGTTTTGGCCGTCGCCGCTCAGTGCTACGCCTGTAAATTCCTGCTGGGTTGCGTAATTCACCTTTACTTTGAGATCATTTGTGTTCGCGGCCCAGATGCCGTGCACGCCCACAAAGTAGAGCGTATGCTGATCAGGCGAGAGCACAGCGCCGTTGTAGAGTACCGTTGACTTATCGCCAGTCGTCACGTTGCCTGGATCAAAATGACTTGTCGAGATGATATTGTCGTCAAAGACCTGGTCACCGTCGAGACTGATGCTGGTTACTACTCCCAGTGCGCCATTCGCGGCGTAGAGCGTTGTGCCATCAGCGGAAAGGGCCAGGGTATAGTAGCGCAGGAGATCAGGTGATTTGCCGACGGGCAGGTCGATGCAGCGCGCGATATAAATGTCGCTGGCCAGGGGCAGAATATGCACAAAGGCTTTGTTCTGCGTCGTATTGGTGTAGAGCGTGTAGGCAATTGTCCCATCGCTCGCCATCTGGCGGGTCAAGGCTGCGCCGTACATATTTTCCCTTGGGGCGACCTTATCAGTGATGTATCCCTGAGCCAGTTGATTCTCGCTCACGTTGTAGAGCCGTACATGGTAATGACCCGCTTGATCAATTTGCTCTAACACAAACACTTTATTCCCATCGGGCGAGATAGCGTCCAGATCATAGTCGCCCGGCAGTTGAATAGTCTTTGCCAGTTTTCCCGCCTGGGTATCGACCAGCGCGATAGTGCTCTGCGTGCCGGAATCGCCCTGTTGGCGCAGGGCCAGCCAGCGTCCATCAGCTGAAAGTACGGAGGTGGTATACGCCTCTCCAGAGGTGGTGTAGTTGCCGGGGATGGTGAACGAGCGTGTCTTAGCGCCTGTCTGGGCGTTCGTGACGGTAATCGTTGTTTGCCCGTTTTGTGGCGTAGCGGTGTAGATGTTCTTGTGATCCAGTGAATAGAGGCCTGCAGGCAATACCAGCGGTTGCGCTGTTGTGCCTGGATGGAATGCTACAATGCGTTGACTGCTATATACATTGGTGGAAGATAAGGCGCCATCAACAACATATAGGCTCTCTTTCGCAGGAGCTACTGAGGAGCCTGGTTTAGTGGTTGCCGGGCTTGTGGAGCCGCAAGCCGCCAGGATGAGAGTGAGTAGTGTACTGATGAGTATGCTTAGCCGGCCTGTCCTTTTCTGCATGCTATGTGCCCTCCTCGCTGTGTGCACAGGGATCCCACATATGCCATAATAATTACTGCTATGAAAAGGTTATAGTTCGTTGCGCTGAAATCAATCTAAAACATCCCTGAATTACACCTGAAAAAGGAAGATCAAGTTTCTTTGAGGAGATGTGTGTTGAACACTCCTAATTCTGAAAATGCTACAGGAGGAGATGCAGAGGTAGAGATCACTGACCTAGATGCGCCTGAGACGAGCAAAGTTCCAGAGAGAGATACGAGACGTAGACGAGAGCCCTCGCCACGTGAGCGTGTCTGGATGAGTATAGCCGTGATCGAAGGCATCGTGCTCCTTGCTGTCGTAGTCCTGGTAAGTTTGCCTCATGCACCAGCAAGGGTGGCAAGAGTGACCGCATCATCCTTGCCAGCCACTCATCCTTTGTCTCTGTCCATTGTCGATGGGATAGTCTATGCCAGTTCACCTGATGGGACGGTGACGGCACTTCAGGTGAGTGATGGATCTTTCCTCTGGCACCATGCAGGTAGCAATATAGGTCAAGCATCAACAAGCGTCATCGATGGGATGGTCTATATCTCCTCACTCATCTTTGAGAACGCTGCCGTTATAGTGACGATCGATGCCTTACGCGCCGATGATGGGTCTCCGCTCTGGTCGCACACACTTCCTGCTGATTTTCCTGCTCCAATACAGCTCACGGCCGTCAACAAGGTCGTCTACGTCAGTTTAGGAGGAGATAGTATCGATGCGGTACGCGCCAGCGATGGCTCCCTGCTCTGGCACTACTCCTCACGCACTCCTTTTAGCTCAATGCCGTCTGTGGCAAATGGAGTGGTTTATGTAGGTACCCAGGATGGTCACGTGTATGCACTGCGAGCTAGCGATGGCTTTCTGCTCTGGAAGTATGCCTCGCTCTTCCCCCCCAATTCGTCATCGCCAACAGTGGCAGATGGCAGAGTCTACCTCAACTTGCAAGACGGCAGCGTGGATGCGGTACGCGCCAGCGATGGCGCTCTGCTCTGGCACTATTTACCGGCCTCCTCTCTCACAGAGGCATCGCCAAGCATAGCGGATGGCATGGTGTATGTCAGCACGTTCGATGGCAGCGTCTATGCGCTGCGCGCCAGCGATGGCTCTGTACTCTGGCACACAGTACTGCATGTTCCCGACGTACTTCTTCCTTCCCTGATAGTGATAGGTGGAGTAATCTATGTGGAGACGCTCAGTGGCAGCTTAGACGCGCTCCGTGCAAATGATGGATCCGTCCTCTGGCTCTATAAAGGCGAAGAAGGGGATGCAGGGTCAATCACAGTCGTTCAAGGAGTAGTCTATCTCGCCTTACAAACAGGCGGTATAGCTAGTATAGCTGCGCTGCGCGCCAGTGACGGCTCCATACTCTGGCGCTATACTCCGCAAGTTTCCTCTACTCCATTACCACCACTCTTTGCGGATGGTCTCGTACTGACCGCCTTACAAGACGGCAGCATCGATGCGCTACGCGCCAGCAATGGCGCTTTGCTCTGGCACCTTGCCATAAATAGTTGACGAAGGCATGACTAGAAAGTATGACAGATTATTCGAACTTCCGCCAACGGCTAGATGCAGTGCTGCGCACTCTCGATATAAAGCAGCTACAAGATTTTCTTATAGCCGAAGAGCAATGGCAAGCAGGGCAACCAGCCGATCCCGAATATGCAATGTGGATGATGATTGCCGGAAGCCAAACATTGCGAGATTTGCACGAGCAAGCGCGGCAGTGGCTGGTGAGTCATGGGCATGAAGCTGACGCGAATGCAGTGCTGAGAAGAGATAGGGGAGGAGGTGGTAAGCAGGGGAAAAAAGGCCAACGTGGTGCTGGTACGAAGTATGACAAGAAATCCCGTCCTGGGTAATCAGTGTTTAAATTATTCTCCTGACATATTTGGCGGCGTACCGTTCACAGCAGTTTGCAACCAATCTGCGAGCTGTTCTTTGCTCATATTGCCTGATGCAACTGCCATCATCACGGCATAGTAATCAGACTCTGTAGCAATAGGCTCTAATCCATTAAGCTTAAGAAATGTGAGCATGGCCATACCGGCAGTACGCTTGTTACCATCAAGAAATGGATGATTTTGGCAAAGATGAAAACCGTACGCGGCGGCCATATCAAAGATTGTGGAGTGCAAGAACTGTCCACCAAATTGAGCCTGTGGCATGTGAAGGGCGGCATCGAGGGCAGCGTCGTCAAGTACACCATACGCTCCACCGTACAGGCGAATCTGATCATCGTGAATCGCCAGGACGATCTCTGCTGGAAGGAAACGAACCATTGCGCCTACTCAGCCAGCTTGCGGTTCGCGTTGCGGTAGCGAGGCTCAATCGTTTGATATGCTTCCCATGCCTCCTGAAAATCAGAAGTGGCGCGTGTGAGTATTATTCTGTCGCCAGCAATCTCAACAGCGATTTCATCGTTTTCACGCAAATGAAGGGCCTCTAATACCGACGCTGGGAGCGTCACTGCTGTCGAATTACCGACTTTGCGTAATTTCACTATCTGCATGTTTCTTTCCTTACTTGTACTTATGTATATACTACAGTGTATACACTGTGTGAGTTGATGTCAAGAGGTAAACAGGCTAAAACAATATGCGCTCCCTTTCTCAGAAAGGGAACGCTAGAAGTGTTCAGAGCTACTTTTCTGCTTCTGCTTTCTCCTTCTTGTATTGTGCAATGATTTCCTGCTGCACATTGGGCGGGACTTCTTCGTACTGGTAGAATTCCATTGTGAAGGAGCCGCGTCCCTGCGTAATCGAACGCAGGTCGGTGGCGTAATGCAGCATTTCGGCTTGAGGTATGTTCGCGGTGATCTGCTGCGTGCCATTGCCCACCGGGGCCATGCCGAGTACGCGCCCGCGTTTCGTGTTGATGTCGCTCATCACATCGCCCATGTTGCCTTCAGGCACAGTGATGGTGACGGTCATGATTGGTTCCAGAATTGTTGGGCCTGCCTGTGGCACAGCCTCCTGCATGCCCAGTGAAGCAGCGATTTCGAAGGATTGTGTGGAGGAGTCCACGGGGTGGTATTTGCCGTCTACCAGGGCTACCTTGACATAGACCATTGGATGGCCGGAGATGAAGCCGCGCTTGAGCGATTCGCGCACGCCCTTTTCGACACCTGGGATAAACTGACCGGGTACCACGCCTCCTACAATCTTGTTGTCGAAGACGAAGGTTTCTTCACCATCGATTGTTAGTGGTTCGATTTCCAGCCATACATCACCAAACTGGCCATGACCACCAGTTTGCCGCTTATGGCGTCCGTTTGCGCGGGCCTTTTTACGAATCGTTTCACGGTAGGCGACACGGGGCTCGCGTACCTCGAGGTCCACGCCATATTTACGTTTGATGCCCTCGACAGCGATCTGAATGTGTGACTCGCCCATGCCGGAGAGCTGCACTTCGGCGGTTTCCGGGTCGCGTACGACACGCAATGTGCGATCTTCTTCCACGACACGCGCCAGCGCATTGCTCATTTTATCAAGGTCTGCTTTACTCCTGGGGAAAACCGCCACGGTATAGCAAGGCTCTGGGAAGTTAATCGGCTCCAATGCAGTGGTCGCATCTTTAGTGTTGGTGAGCGTGTCTCCAGTGTGGGTGTTGGAGAGCTTTGCCACAGCTCCAAAGTCACCGGCTGCAATCTCTGTCGCGGTTTCTTGCAATTTGCCACGTAGAATCAGCAGTTGCCCAATGCGCTCATCGGCCTTTGTTTGCACGTTGTAGACATGGCTATCTGGCTTGAGCGTGCCAGTGTAAACACGGAAGGCGCTGATGGTGCCTACCTGTGCTGCTGCAGTTTTAAAGACAAACATCGAGAGGTTGTCATCAAAGGCCTGTGCATCTTCAGGTACGGAGCCTGCCGCACGCGGCATGTAATCGACGATGGCATCGAGGAGCGCCTGCACGCCAATATTTTTGCTTCCTGCGCCGCACAAAACTGGAATCAGTTGCCCGGTGCGTGTTCCTTGTTTAACAACAGAGAGAATTTCCTCGTCGCTTAGCTCCTCGCCCTCCAGGAACTTCTCCATAATCGCGTCATCACTCTCGACTGCGGACTCGATGAGCTGTTCGCGGTAGCTGCTGATTTTGTCTTTGAGATCAGCCGGGATGGGGACTTCCTGTACCTTGTTGCCGCCCTCAAAGGTATAGCCTTTCTGTGAAACGAGGTCAACAACTCCCCTGAAGCCTGACTGTTCCCCTATCGGTAGTTGTAAAGGGACGACTTTCAAGCCGAACTGTTTGCGCAGCGACTCCAGGGCCTGGTCGAAGGAAGTATTTTCACGATCGAGCTTGTTGACCAGCACCATACGAGGCAGTTTGCGCTCATCGGCATATTGCCAGGTGAGCTCGGTGCCGACCTCTACGCCCTTGTCAGCGGTGACTACGACGAGCACCCCATCAGCCACGCGCAGAGCTGCTTTTACTTCGCCAACAAAGTCGGCATAGCCAGGGGTGTCGATAAAGTTGATCTTAGTGTTTTTCCATTCGACAGGCAGCACCTTAGCGTTAAGCGTCATGCTCCGTTTTAATTCATCTGGATCATAATCGGCGACTGAGTTACCCTCATCTACTTTGCCCTGTCGTGTGACAGCGCCGCTATCATAAAGCGCTGCATCTACCAGAGATGTTTTGCCTGCGCCAACATGGGAGATTAATGCCACATTGCGGATATGTTCGGCTGTATAAACCTTCATGAAACGTCAAATCCTCCTGAGTATCTATGCGTAAGACGACCCAGTCAAAGTCCATAAAATGCTGATCTGACTGTTGTAGGCCGCCTGCATCCCCTCGCCATTCGGGTGTGTGTTCCTATCCAGAGTTAAATACCATCCGGTTCGTTCGGTATGTAGTAGTATATCAGTATCACGCTATTTGTACAACAGCGTTTTAAGTATCAGCAGGAGATTATGCAATGATAGCCCTACCAAAAGCCATCACCTTTGATTGTTACGGCACGCTTATAGACTGGGAGAGCGCAATCCAGCAGTTCTTTGCAGAGAGTTTGGATGCCAAGGCCGTTAAGGATGTTGATCCACGAACTCTACAAGCGGAATGGGAGGAGATCCAGTTTCGCTATATCCAGGAAAAATATCGCCCCTATCGCCAGGTGCTCCTGGACACGATGACGATGACTTTCGATAGATTCCATATCCCTTCCGATAAGGCAGAAGTCGAGGAGTTTGCCAATTCTATGGGCCACTGGAAACCCTTTCCTGACACGAAAGATGCGATCATCGAATTACAAAGATATGTCAGGGTTGCCCTTATAACGAATACGGAGAACGATATAATTGCCGAAACGGAACGCACCATTGGCGTGAAGTTCGACGAGATCATTACTGCCGAGCAGGCGAGGGCCTATAAGCCCAGCCACAAGGGCTTTCTGCTGGCGCGTGAACGCTTAGGATTGCAGGTGTCAGAGATCTGGCATGCCGGGTTCGGCTTCAAATACGACATTGTGCCTGCAACGGAATTGGGTTATACAACAGTCTGGGTGAATCGACAAGGTGAGGGTCGCCCGGTGGATGTCAAAGAGACCTTCCTGGTCGGGGATATGAGGACATTGGCATATTTGATTAAGGGGATTGCGGCTTCGGGGTAAGTGTTATCGGGGCTTATTTTGCTGCTAGCCATCGCAATAGTTCCCCTTTTTATGGATGTGGTTTGTTACCAGTATCTTTCTAACTATCCATTACCTCAACTGCCTTGGCCTCGATCCCATGACGGACTGGTTCTTGACGAGCCACTCCTGCAAATTCCGAAACGGACTCACAAGAGCTCCTATCATGTTTATGAGCAGAGCGTTAGAAAGCTCTGGTAGAGGAACTTTCTAGGACTTCTGCCATACCAAACTTTAATTCTCTGGAACTCCCACTGAGCGTTGACACCACCGCGCACATGGTAGAGTGCAGGGACAGGCAGATGTCTCTGAGGAACTCGCCGTCGTAGAGCAGGAAGCCGGGAAGGGCTACTCACTTTGGAGAGAGCTACCATGCCCGAAACACCCATCAGTCTCTTCATCAGCTATGCCCATGCCGATAGCCCCTTCGTCGATCGGCTGGAAGCCGATTTACAACAGCAGGGCTTTGATCCCTGGGTGGATCGTCAACGCCTGAAAGGGGGTCAACGCTGGCGTCGCGAACTGCAAGAGGCCGTCAAGCGTGCCCAGGTGCTGCTGATCGTACTTTCTCCCGATGCTATCGCCTCCGAGAACGTGCAGATCGAATATGACTATGTGCTGGAGTTGGGTAACGTGGTCATCCCGCTCTACTATCGCCAGTGCGAGGTGCCCATGGAACTGCGCGCCATCCAGTGGATCGACTTCCGCCACAGCTATGAGCAGGGCATCTCGGCGTTGCTCGATACCCTGCATCGCCACCAGCAGCGAGCCGTTACCAGCGACTCCTCTGGCCAGAGCAGTCCAGGCGACCTGGGAGACCAGCGATCCCAGCCTGCCCAGCACGAGCAAGCCCAGGCTGGACAAGCACCTTTCAACAACTTGCCGGCACAACTTACCCCTTTGATTGGGCGGGAGCAGGAGAGCCAGGCCGCCTGTGCCCTTGCGCGACAAACAGGGGTGCGTCTGATCACCTTGACAGGAACCGGTGGCATTGGCAAAACGCGCCTGGCTCTGCACATCGCCGGTGAGCTGCTTGCAGACTTTGCCGATGGTGTTGCCCTGGTCGCGCTCGCTCCCATTACTGATCCTGATCTGGTTGTGCCTGCGATTGTTCATGCCTTCTCTCTGCGCGAAGTGGCTGATCACTCTTTGTCTGAGCAACTCAAAGCCTTCCTGCATGAGAAACACCTGCTGCTCGTGCTGGACAACTTCGAGCAGGTGGTGGCAGCCGCACCCTTGCTTTCGGAATTGCTGGAGGCATGCTCTCATCTGAAGATGCTGGTCACCAGCCGGGCGGTCTTGAATGTGCGAGGGGAGCATCCCTTCCCTGTGCCGCCGCTAGCGGTTCCCAATCTTGGGCTGCTGCCTGATCTGGAGAATCTCTCCCAGGCTCCAGCCGTAGCGCTGTTCCTGGAGCGCGCCTCTGTGGTCAAGCCCCAGTTTGAGCTGACCCAGGCCAATGCAGCCAGCATTGCCGAGCTGTGCGTCCGGCTGGAGGGGCTACCACTGGCCATCGAGCTGGCCGCTGCGCGTATCAAAATGTTCCCGCCGCAGGCCTTGCTCGCCCGCCTCACCCAGGGCTTGCAGTTCTTGAGCGGGGGAGCGCGCGATCTGCCTGCTCGGCAACAGACCCTCTCCAATACGATTAAGTGGAGCTACGACTTATTAGAGCAAGAGGCGCAGTCGGTCTTTCGCTTGCTCTCGGTCTTTGAGGGGGGCTGCACGCTCGAAGCAGCCGAGGCCGTCTGTCAGGGGGCAGGCGCAGCCAGCCTCGATGTCGTGAACGCCCTCTCTACCCTTCTGGACAATAGCCTGCTGCAACAGAGCGAGCAGCAGGCAGCGGAACCGCGCTTCTTGATGCTGGAAACGGTGCGGGAGTTTGGACTGGAACGCCTCCGTGCGGCAGGTGAAGAAGAGCAGACCCGACGGCTGCATGCACAGTATTATGCACAACAAGACGAGGTAGCTGTATCCCGCCTTGGGCCAGTACTGGGGGAACTCACGCAGGAGTTCCCCAATGCCCGTGCAGCCTTGCGCTGGGCAGCTGAGCGACGGGAAATAACTCTTGGTTTGCAACTGGCAACCTTTTTTGGACGCCTCATGTACATACATGGACAGAGGCGTGAGGCAAGCGCCTGGTTGGAAGAGATGTTGGCACAGGACGCAAACGCAGGAGAGCAGGAGGCTCCGCTCTCGTTGCGCATCGCTGCACTCAATGAGGCAGGAGCTATAGCGACAGATATGGGGCATGCTGAGCAGGCAACGGCCCTGGCACAGGAAGTGTTGCAATTGGCTAAGCGCAGCGCAGACCCGGTTGGTATCAGCGTGGCGCTGGGCAATCTTGGCCGCCTGGCCCAGGAACGCGGCGAGACAGAGCAGGCCGCTGCGTACTTCGAAGAAAGTTATGCCCAGGCCAGGAAGTTTGGTGCGAGCGACGAGCTTTACCTGGCCCTTATCAACCTGGCTGAGATCGCACGGCTGCAAGGTGATCTCGTGCGTGCCAGGGCGCTGCTTGAAGAAGTCCTGAGTGCAGCACGCACAAGAGGCTTTACCTTCGGGATAGCTAATACGCTGACGTTGCTGGGGCACCTGGCTCGTGAGCAGCAGGAATACCCACTAGCCAGAGCACGCTATCGAGAAAGTCTTGAGCTCTATCGAACGCTTGGCAATCCCACCTACATCGCATGGTGTCTGGAGGGAGTAGCTGCTTTGCTCTACGCAGAACATCGCTATGAACCTGCTATCCGGCTCTGCGCTGCCGCCACCACGCTACGCCTGAAGGAACAGAGCCCAATGCCCCCGGCCGAACAGCAACACTTCGATCAGATCGTCAAAGCGGCACGTGCTGCACTCGGTGAAGCGACATCCGCCGAGGCATGGGCCTCAGGATTAGCCTTGAGCCAGGATGAAGCGATTACCTACGCCTTGTCCAGCATCGGTACATGAAGCACTTCCGTTGTTTCGAGGTGGGTAAGAAATTTTGTACTAAAAGCTTCAAGTGTATAGTCTTACTGAGGCAGAAACTACAGTGAATATCCAATCAACGGGCACTGTGAGCCGTTAGACTGCGTTGTAAAAAGGACGACATTGTATCGCCACTATGCACATAGTAACGATACTTTCGAAGGCGAGGCAAGCGTGATCCCGTACGAGGTCGTACAAGAAAGTGCGTAAATGTCAGAAATAGACTTCCTAAGAACAAACTTTTAAGGTGAAGTTTGTAAAGGTGAAGCTAAAATAGAAAGAAGACAGCAGCCTTACCAGGGTAAGGCCCCATACCTCCTCGCATGGAGGCTGCTCTCTCTCTGGTCAATAAACGGCCAACTGGAGTGCCACGGCAGTCAAGAAGCACGCAAATGCCAGGACCGCTGCCCAGACCCCAACAATATGGAACCGCTCCGCGCGGTTGACTTGCGCCTTCCAAAACGATAGATTGTATTTTGTCAAGGCTTAGGCAGGCGAATTTTGCGAGTGTGCTCAAAAACAGCCCATTTACAATATATCGATTCTTAGCCGGGCAAGAGGTTTTTTGCTCACGCCGAATGCCCAGCTACGTCAAGCATGTTCGGCGAGGTGTGTGCTGGTGCTCGCCCCATATCTATTGTCCTGACTTCTCACTACTGGTATACTGAGAGAAAATAGTGTACCAGTTCATCAAGTTTATATCAAAGGAGAAGAGCAGATGACAGTAGATATCAGCGACATAGAGCAGATCATAGCGCGACAAGACACCTGGCGGCAGACACAGACTATCAACTTGATTGCCAGTGAGAATACTCCGAGCGAGGCGGTACGACGCGTACAGATCTCCGATTTTATGGGCCGTTATGCCGAGGGGCATCCCAATGAGGGCGATAAGGTGAATCGCTATTACCAGGGGACGCGTTATATAGACGAGATCGAGCGCATGGCTACCAAAGAGATAATCGAGCTCTTTGATGCTAAACAGGCGGATGTGCGTCCGATCAGCGGCAACGCTGCCAATACCGCTATTGCCCTGGGCTTCCTGCGCGGGGGCGATACCATCGTTGCCAACTCGACCGATGCAGGGGGACATATCAGTCATGGGCCGGTAGGGGTGTTTGGCCGGCGCATTCAGAACCGGGGTCAATCGCTGAAGCTGGGCGGCCCAAACTCGATCAATCTCCATATTTTGCCACTTACTGAAGATCATTATCATGTCGATCCAGTCAAAACTATTGAGCTGATTGACCGCGTGTCACCACAAGTTGTTATCATGGGCAAGAGTCTTTTCCTCTTCCCTGAGCCTGTCTCAGAAGTTGCTGCTTTCTGCAAAACGAAAGATATCCCGCTGCTTTATGATGGTGCGCATGTGCTGGGGTTGATCGCCGGTGGCGAGTTCCAGTCGCCACTGCATGAGGGAGCAACGTGGGTGACGGGCAGTACCCACAAGACCTTCCCGGGTCCGCAGCGTGGCGTCATTCTGAGCAACCTTGATGCAGAAGACGAAAAAAAGTACTGGCCTGCTGCTGATCGAGGCGTCTTCCCTGGCTCCTCCAGTAACCATCACCTGCACACGCTGCCCGCATTGCTCGTTGCCATCCGGGAAATGAGAGTATATGGCCGTGAGTATGCCAGGCAAATTGTGCGCAATGCCCAGGCGCTGGGTCGTAGCCTGGATGAGCTTGGCACGCCCGTAGAAGCTCGCGATTTTGGCTATTCTAAAAGTCACACGATTGCTGTGAATGTTTCGCAGTGGGGTGGTGGTGTCGAGGTCGCAAAACGTTTGGAGGCGAACGACATCATTGTGAATTACAACATGGTTCCCGGTGATACCGACCCACGTAATCCCTCCGGCCTGCGTATTGGCGTGCAAGAGATGACGCGCTTTGGCATGGCTGAACGCGCTATGGGCGAACTTGCTCAGTTAATCCATGACACCATTCGCGGGAAGAATGTAAAAGACCAGGTACATGCATTGCGCGGGCGTTATCTTGTAATGAAGTATGTGTAATCTAAAGCTGTACTGCGCCCAAATTCCTTTACACAAATCTCACTAAGAAAAGTGAGTCACCTCAGCGACCGGCTGCCGTTCTCGCCATTGGCCTTCGAACTCAGCCGGTGTGAGAATGTCCTGCGGGTTCTGCAACGGTGAGCACCTGATCGAGCGTCATCGTCTGCCCCTGGTCCCACAGGGCTCTGAACGCTTCCTCTCCCAGTTGCGCCTGCAAGTTCGTAACGAAGTGTTCATATATGGGCTGCACAAACTGTGGCACTGCGGCATTGATGGTCTGGCGCAGGCGGTGTGCTGCTCCCCACAACTGTGCTGCCCATGCTGGCTGTCCCTGGGCTGCCACCGTCATTGCCAGCCCTTCGAGATAGAAGGCGGCGAACGTCCGGTTGCCCAACTGCCTGCAGAGCGTGAGCCCCTCCTCAAAGTGGGAGCGCGCCGCCCGATAGTCTTGCTCAAAGAAGGCGACCAACCCCAGGCCATGGATTCCCCATATCATGCTTTGCCTCCATCCTCCCACTCTGGCAAGTGCGAGCCCCTCCTCAAGCAGGGAACGTGCTGTCGCACGTGCTGTCCCATCCGCGCCCAGGCCGAGGACCACAAACCCCTTTGTCAGGAGCGCAAAAGCCACGCCTTGCTTGTAGCCGATCTGTCTAAAGAGCGCCAGACCCTCTTCTAACAGGGCCTGGGCGCGCGCCAGCTCACCCTGGAACAAGAGCGCCCTTGCCAGGAGATTGAGCGCCTCGGCTACCCCCGAGGTATAGCCCACCTTCCTGTAGAGCGTGAGACTCTGCTCAAGCAGCGTGGATGCGTTGGTGTACTCACCCTGGATGAGGGAGATATTGCCCAGAGCACGCAGAGCATCACCGATGCCCAGGCTATCATCCAGCTCTCGGAAGTGTGCCAGACTCTCTTCAAGAAAGAGACGCGCCCGTGCATGGTCACCCCTGAGTATGCCCACCCATCCGAGACGATAGAGGGACAGCGCGATGCCTGGCGTCTCTCCCTCTTCACGGTAGAGCGTGAGACTCTTCTGGCACCACTCCTCTGCCTGGCTAAAATCCCCCTGCGCCCAGGCAAGCCACCCAAAGGCTGAGAACGCCTTTGCCAGCACAGGAGCCTCGACCCCTTCACTGTTAGCGAGCGAGCGCGCAAGCCCGGCATACCCCTCGCCGGCGTGTCCCTGGATAAGCCAGAAATCAAGCAATGCCGACGCTATGCATAGGGCTAGCCTGCACTCCTCGTGTTCTAGCGCCCATTGCAGTGCGGTGCGCAGGTTGACATGTTCCCGTTCCAGTCGCCCCAACCACTCAATCTGCTGTGGACCTCGGAGCTTCGACTCGACCTCCTCAGCTAGCCGCAAATAGTACAGGGCATGCGCACGGCAGGTCTCCTCCAGCTCTCCACTTGCTGCCAGACATTCCAGTCCATACTCACGAATCGTTTCGAGCATGAGCACGCGCGATTCCTTGCCCTCCTGCTGGATCGTCTGCAGCAGGCTCTTGTCCAGCAGCGAAGTGACGTGCTCCAGGAGGTGCCCCGCACTCTCCTCCCCCCTTTCAAGTGCGGAACACACAGCTTCTGCGGCTTCCAGTGTACATCCCCCGGCGAACACTGAGAGTTGCCGGAAGAAGCGCTGTTCCTGCATAGGCAACAACTGGTAGCTCCAGGTGATGGTATCGCGCAGGGTCTGCTGCCGCAGAGGCAGATCCTGCGGCCCGCCGGTCAATACCTCCAGGCGATGAGAGAGCCGCGCGAGTAATTCGTGGGGGGAGAGGAGTTTGCTGCGTGCTGCTGCCAGCTCTATGGCTAGTGGGAGTCCATCCAGCCGCACACAGATCTCGGCGATGGCCTGTGCATTGAATTCACGCAACTGGAATGTGGGTCGAACGGCCTGGGCACGTTGCAGGAAGAGTGTTACTGCCGGAGTAGAGGCAAGTGCCTGCATTGCTGGCAGCGGTTCGAGCGGCGGCAAAGCGAGTGGGGAGAGGGGGAACTCGTATTCGCCCTGGAGGTGCAACACGGCTCGGCTGGTCACCAGGATGGTGAGCTGCGGGCAGCGGGCAAGCAGATTCACCAGCTGAGGTGCGGCCGGGAGCAAGCGTTCGAAGTTATCCAGCAACAGGAGAAGGCGCCTGTCGCGTAGTGCGGCCTGCACCAGGTCGAGTGGTGTGCGGTGTTCGCTTTCTTTCAGCCCAAGCGCCTGGGCAATTGTGGACACTACGAGGGCAGGGTCGTCAAGAGCTGCCAGGGAGACGAAACAGACCCCGTCGGCAAAGTCAGGGCGCAGTTCGGTGGCGACACGCAGCGCCAGCCGGGTTTTGCCGATGCCACCTGTGCCGCTGAGCGTCACCAGGCGCACCTCTTGCCTTCGCAGGAGCGCGCACACCTCCAACACATCCCCCTCGCGCCCCACAAGTGGAGTGAGCGGTAGTGGGAAGGTATCGTCGCGAGCGGTCAAGAGGTGGGCCCGGTATAGGCCCTGGGTAGGAGGTTCCGCCTGCTCCTGCTGCCCGATCTCTTGCACCGATGAGGAGGGCATCCGCTCAACCGATGCCGATGGGAGAGAGGTTCCACCTTGCGTCTCGTCTGCGACCTGGCTCAACCCCAGCTCGCGCATGCTTTTGCCGTAGAGCTGGCAGAGCTTTTCAATGTAGTAGGCACTGGGGAATGCTGTGCCGTTTTCCCAGCGGCTGATATTGAGCGAAAGGGGAGCCCCAATGCGGTCTGCCACCTGCTGCTGCGTCCAGCCACGTTCCATACGTGCTGCTCTGAGCAGACGGTTCGGTGTCGCATATGCAGCTTTCTTGACCATCATCCCCTCCTCGCATCAGGCACCATGAGCATATCACCCGTGATAAGAACGTGATATGCTCGTGCTATTCATTTCATATTACTCTTCAGCTATGATACCACCAGGAAATGAAATTTCCTATTTGAACTCTTTACAACGAAAGGAGAAATAGATGTCTGAAAACAAAGGCTACGCCCATCCAGAAACGCTCGTCGATGCGGACTGGGTCCAGGCGCATCTTAGCGATCCCACCGTCCGTTTGATTGAAGTAGACGTTGATACCACGGCGTACGAGCAGGGACACATCCCTGGGGCTGTGGGCTTTAACTGGAACAAGGAACTGCAAGACCAACTGATGCGCTCACCGGTGAGCAAGGAGCAGTTAGAGGCCCTGCTCAGTCGTGCCGGGGTGAACAACGACACGACGATTGTGCTCTACGGCGATAATAACAACTGGTTCGCGGCCTGGGCGCTGTGGATTCTCAAGTATTATGGACACCGCGATGTGCGCTTGCTCGATGGTGGGCGAGTGAAATGGGTAGCCGACCAACGTGAGCTTACCACCGAAGTCCCTGCCTACCCGCGCACTAGCTATACGGCACAAGCTCCACACAGCGACCTCCGCGCCTTCCGCGATCAGATCCTGCTCTCACTCGGGCGCACTGGATTTACCATGGTGGATGTACGCTCGCCTGCTGAATATAGCGGGGAGCTACTCGCCCCGGCGCACTTACCCCAGGAGGGAGCACAACGGGGTGGGCACATTCCGGGAGCTGCCAATATTCCCTGGTCGCTGGCCGTGCGCGAGGATGGCACCTTCAAACCGGCGGATGAACTCCGTTCCCTCTACGAAAGCAAAGGAATCACCTCGGAGAAAGAAGTGATCGCCTACTGCCGCATTGGTGAACGCAGCAGCCATACCTGGTTCGCGCTGTACTACCTGCTAGGCTATCCAAAAGTGCGTAACTACGATGGCTCGTGGACCGAATGGGGCAGCCTGATTGGGGCGCCGATCGAAAAATAAAGCTTTATCGACCGCCGCTTTTACAGGCATAAGTACGATGCTGTTAAGACCTACGATGCTGTTAAGACCCTGGCTGCTTTCAGTGCAACACTGCGCAATGAGGTTGATCTGAACCAGTTACGCGAGCAATTGGTATCAGTGGTCGAAGAGACCATGCAGCCGGCATTCGTCTCGCTGTGGTTGCGTCCCCCTGCACGCGCCGAGAAACGTAAGCCTTGGAGGCCAATCCTCCTGGTTCCTTGAAGAAGAGTCCTTGACAAGTTGAACAATCACAGTGTGTCATCCTGAGCCGAGGCAATGTCATCCTGAGCGCTAGCGAAGGATCTGAGCCGAAGTCCTGCGTGCGTAGTACGAAAGGGTAGCGAAGAGGCAACGAAGGTCTGTCTCGATTGGCAGCGAGATGCTTCGCTGTGCAGATCCTTCGCTTCGCTCAGGATGACAAAAGGGGCGCTCAGAATGACAGGGCTGGACCTTGCCTTACTTACTAGTTTTCCCCATATTCTTTGAACAAGTCAATCAGCCACTGCTCATCATGAATCGGCACGCCTGCCTTTTGTGCCTTTGCCAGTTTGGAGCCGGCGTCCTCGCCGACAATCAGGTGGTTGAGCGATCTGCTGACACCGGAGGCGATGGTGCCGCCAAGCCGCACAAGTTTCTCTTCAGCGATGGGTCGTGTCATGCTGCTGAGCCGTCCAGTGAGCAGAAACGTCTGGCCTGCCAGCGGCCCGCTCGCCTTCTTCTGCTCCTCTTGCATATTCAGCCCGGCCTGCCGTAGTCGCTCGATCAATGCGCGATTCTGTTCGCCTTGCAGCCAGCTATAGATGCTCTGCCCAACTACCGGGCCAATGCCAGGGATGGCGGTGATCTCATCTTCACTGGCAGCCAGCAGCTTATCCATGCTATCAAAGGCCTGAGTTATAATTTGCGCGGTCTTCTCGCCAACATAGCGGATATTGAGTCCAAGAAGGAGCCGCCAGAGGGGACGATGCTTGCTGGCCTCGATAGCTTTAAGCATATTATCGGCGCTTTTTTCCTTCACGCCTTCCAGTTCAAGCAGTTGCTCGCGGGTCAGGCTGTAGAAGTCTGCGAAACTTTTGATGTAGCCTGCCTCCAGCAGTTGTACACACATCCTTTCACCAATCGTGTCCATGTCCATAGCTCCCCGCGAGACGAAATGAATGATGCTTTCGAGGTTGCGGGCCGGGCAATGCAGGTTTGGACAATAGGACATCGCCTCATCGGGCATCTGTATGAGGGGTGTATCGCATACCGGGCAGCGTTCTGGGAGGTGATAGACCTGCTCTTCGCCGGTACGTCTCTCGATGATCGGCTTCACTACCTGCGGTATCACCTCGCCTGCGCGTTGTACAAGAACCCAATCGCCGATGCGCAGGTCTTTGCGTTGAATATCACCCTCATTATGAAGAGTGGCGCGAGAGACGGTCACGCCGCGAATGCTGACGGGCTCTAGCAGTGCCCAGGGATTCACGGAACCCGTGCGGCCAATATTCACGCGGATGTCGAGCACTTTTGTGGCGACCTGGATAGGGGGATATTTGAAGGCAATGGCCCAGCGCGGGTCTCGCGCCACAGCTCCTAATTCCTGTTGCTGCACCAGGTCGTTAATCTTGATCACGATGCCGTCGATTTCATACGGCAGATTGAAGCGCTCTTTCTCCCACACTTTACAGTAATCCCAGACTTCGTCGAGGGACTTGGCCAGTTGGATATATGGATTAACCGGGAATCCCCAGTCCCGAATCAATTGCAAAGCTTCCCACTGGCTGTTGAACTCCATGCCTTGCATATAGCCAATCTGGTAGCCAAAAAAGTCGAGATGGCGCGACGCAGTGATGCGAGGGTCTTTCTGGCGTAGGGAACCTGCTGCTGCGTTGCGCGGGTTGGCGAATAGTCGCTCGTCAGCCATTTCCTCATTCAGCTTTTCAAAGCTTTTCGTGGACATGAAAATTTCACCACGTACCTCGACTTTGCCTGGGATCGAGTCGCCGCGAAGCTTTTGCGGGATAGTACGGACAGTGCGTATATTGGGTGTCCAGTCCTCGCCTACTAAACCATCGCCTCGTGAAGCTCCAACGCTGAGCCTGCCCATGTCGTAGGTGAGCGCCATCGCCAGTCCATCCATCTTCAGTTCGCAGACATATTCGAATGTAGCGTTGGGCAGAATGTTCTGTGCGCGCCTGTGCCACGCCAGTAACTCCTCCTCGTTGCGCGCGTTTGCCAGGCTCAGCATTGGCACGGGGTGATGATGTTGAGCTACATCCTGGACTGGACCAGCTCCTACACGCTGGGTCGGTGAATCTGGTGTTTGTAATTCCGGGTGTTCTTGCTCGATGCGCTGAAGTTCTAACATCAACTGGTCATAGTCAGCATCGGTCAATAACGGATTGTCTTGAACGTAGTACTGGTAGTTTGCCTCTTCGATGTGGTGGCGCAAGGAAGCGACATGGGCGGCAAGTTGCTCTGCTTCGCTGCTACCTGCCCGGTCTAATGCGGACGTTCCGGCTGTATTAGAGATGTCGCCTTCCTGAAAAGTGGTCTCTGGTTCTGTCATATTGCGTAATTCTTTTCAGAAGGGTTGATAGTGGTAGACTGTGGGCGAACCTTCAAACAGGCCATTAATATAACTGCGCCACTGGGGGAAGAGTGGCCCTGCACGGAAGTCATCCACGTGTGCTTCGTACGAGGTCCATATATTGATGAGGACGTACTGCCCTGGTTGTTCAATGCAGCGTTCTACCCGCGCTGAAATTAATTCTGGATGCTGACGTATGACCTCAATTCCTCTCAATATCGCCTGTCCCAGTTCGTCTTCTTTGCCTGGCACGGCGTTAAAGATGGCAATTTCTGTTATCATTTCGATCCTCCTTGTTCATATATCCTATCACGCAAGGCAAGAGAATGGCATGCAGCATTACACGCTGGCTCTAAATCCTTCAAGGTGATTTTCGTAGGGGCCCGATTTATCGCGCCCCAAGGGTGGAAAAGC
>Ga0187846_10000350_pt1 | contig 27203 bp, 28 predicted proteins | sample TC_taG_FD_161473 | JGI IMG/M metagenome (GOLD analysis project Ga0187846, IMG submission 161473) | Biofilm microbial communities from the roof of an iron ore cave, State of Minas Gerais, Brazil - TC_06 Biofilm (v2) | ecosystem: Environmental > Terrestrial > Deep subsurface > Cave > Wall biofilm... | reverse complement strand
GCTGGCTCGTCTTGAAACCGCTGCCCAAGGAGGCGTCGGCCGGCCTCGTTAACAACATCGAGGAACTCCTTCCGTTGCACTCCCGGCACTTTCCGCAAGTGCGCCAGGCGCTGGCGTCCGCCGATGCTCAATACGTGCGGCGGAGGGCCTCGCAGGAAACCGAGCGAATGTGGCGCGAAGAGCGCCGGCGCATCCTTCGAAGCTTCCTGGACGGCCTGGCGGAGGATTTTGCGCGGCTCGATCGCCTCTCGAGGATGGTCGCGTCACTGTCGCCGCGCTTTTCGCGCCGCGAGGAAATCGAGCGCGCCTGGCTCAGCCTGCGCTTCCGGCTCAACTACCGAATGACCGTGCTGCGGATTTCTCTCGGCGGTCCCGGTTCCGCTAGCCAAGTCAGCCACATGACGGAACTGGTGGCGAATCTTTCGTCCCGCGCCGAAGCCGCGATGACCCGCCTGGAGGTCGCCTCGTCAGGCCGAATCGGGTGAGCGTCTCGAGCGGGCCGCCTGCACTCCTCTGGATGCCTGAGTGCCCGATAAGGCACCGCGCCCGCGGGCCTCTCGCGCCGCCCCTTATAATGGCTGTGACCGGAGCCTGCGTGAACAAAGAGAAGATCCTCGTCGTGGACGACGAAGAGGCCATCCGCGAGGTGGTGTCCACCCTCCTGGAAGCGCAGGGGTTCTCGTGCACGGTCTGCTCGAATGGCCGCCTGGCGCTTGAGGCTTTTCAAAGAGACTCCTTCGATCTTGTTCTCAGCGACATCGTCATGCCCGAAATGGACGGGCTGAAGTTGCTCACGGAGCTGCGTGGCAAAGACCCGGACGTTCCGGTAATCATGGTCACGGCCATGCACGACATCGCCATCGCGCTGGAAGCCATCCGCGCCGGCGCCTACGATTACATTCTCAAGCCCTTCGAGAAGGACCAGCTTCATCTCAGCGTCCGCCGCGCCCTCGAACATCGCACCCTGGTGATCGAGAACCGGGCCTACCAGAGCGATCTCGAGCATCTTGTCGCCGAGCGAACCCAGCAGCTTTCCATCGCACTCCAGGATCTCGAGCAATCCTACGATTACACCCTCGAGGCTCTGGGCGGCGCGCTCGACGCCAAAGACGCCGAGACCGAAGGCCACTGCCAGCGCGTCACCACCTTCACCATCACCATGGCGCGCATCATGAGTGTGGACAAGGCCCAACTCCGCCACATCGCTCGCGGCGCTTTCCTTCACGACATCGGAAAGATGGGCATCCCCGATTCCATTCTGCGCAAGCCCGGTCCTCTCAGCGCCGACGAACGCGAGGCGATGCGCCGCCACTGCGAAATTGGCTACGAAGTTCTCGAGCGGATCCCCTTCCTGAAAGAGGCCGCGGAAATCGTGCTCGCTCACCAGGAGTGCTACGACGGCTCCGGCTATCCCCGCGGCCTGCGGGGAGAGCAAATACCGCTGGGCGCCAGAATATTTGCGGTCGCCGATACGCTCGACGCCATGATTTCCGACCGGCCGTACCGCAAAGCCTTGCCGATCTCCGCCGCGCGCGAAGAGATTCGCCGGCACTCCGGCACGCAATTCGATCCGCGCGTGGTCGAGGTCTTCCTTTCCCAGCCCGACCGCGTCTGGCTCGAGCTGCACGAGAATATCGGCGATCCATTTCGCCTCACCCAGCTGGAACACGTTTGACGCCCCTCCAGGCTCGCCACTTGGCCTTCTCTTTGTTACTATCCTGCCGCGGGAGGAAATACGAATGGCCCTGGTACCCATCAAGACCGCATCCGCAACCGGCTATTGCGATTGCATTCACGGCTGCTACGTCCTGGCCAGCTTGCGCGACGACGAAACCGGCAAGGGCTACTGCCCCGCCTGCGCCAAGGATCACTTGGAAATGAATCGCGGCGTCGGTATCCCGCAACCGCCTCCCTCGAAGCTTCCGGAACAGGAGGGACAGCCCTTGAATCTTCACGTTCCCGAGCCCGCCGATCCTCCCGGGCGTCTGCGCTAGGCGCGAACGCTCATTGAATCGCGTCGCGCCTCACGCTACAATCTCCGCAGCGAGAAACTCGACAACCCGGCCATTCCGTTCACGCATCGAAACCGGATTGTGTGTGCTTCAATCAGAGGAGAAGAGCGCATGAAGAGATTCGTTGTAGGTGTGGCCGCTCTGCTTTTGCTTGTGCTGGCGGCCGGGCAATTCTCTGCCGCCGCGCAGGAAGACGCCATTGCCAAGACGAATTTGAAGGTCGGCGATACCGCTCCCGATTTCACGCTTCTGAGCAACCAGTGGAAGCCCGTGAAGCTGAGCGATTATCGCGGCAAGAAAAACGTCATCCTGGCCTTCTACGTCCTCGCGTTCACCGGTGGTTGAACGAAGGAACTTCAGGCCTATCAGTCTGATTTGGCGAAACTCGAAGCCAGCGACACCGTCGTTCTCGGCGTCTCCATCGACAGTCCCGCCGCCAATGCGGCCTTCGCCAAGCAAATCGGCGTCACTTTCCCCCTTCTGAGCGACATGAACCGCAAAGCCCTCACCGAGTACGGAATCATGAAGAAATACGACGTGGAGGGCGACAAGTACGAATGGGCCGAGCGCACTACGATCGTCGTGGACAAGGGAGGCAAAATCCAGCACGTCGAACAGGGCGATAGCGCCGTGGACCCCAACAGCGCCGTTTCCGTCTGCACCGGAATGCACGAAAAGCACGGCAAGTGACTCCTGCCGGAACAGCGTAGCGCTTTGGCCGGCTAGCGCGCTCGCAAGACAAGGACGGTCGCATCGTCGCTCTGGCGTCCCTGCGAAAACTCTTCCACAGCGGCGAAGATCCCGCGGACAACCTCGTCTGCATCCTCCCGCTTGCATGCGCCCGCCGCTCGCCGGAGGCCCTCGATTCCCCACTCTCGACCCGCTGGATTCACAGCTTCCACGATCCCGTCCGTATAGGCGACAACCAGGTCCCCGGCACTGAGCTGGACAACTCCTTCCTCGTACGCTGAATCCGCAAAAACCCCGACCGGTGCGCCGCCGGCCTCGAGCAGCGCGGCCGGAACATCTCTCCCTATGACCAGCGGGGGATAATGGCCTGCATTCACATATCGCAGCGTCCGCGTCGCCGCATCGAAAACGCCATAGAACAGCGTGGCGTACCGATCCGTGAGCGACGAAGCCTGTACCTGCCGGTTCACCGCCTCGACCACCAAGGCGCAGTTGCCACCCGCGAATGCCGCGGCGGTCCGCAGCGACGCCTGCACGTTGGCTATCATCAATGCCCCGGCGACGCTCTTGCCGGAAGCGTCTCCAATGGCCATCGCCAAACTCTTATCCGGCAGCGGCAGAAAATCATAGAAGTCCCCGCCTAGTTCGCGCACCTGCCGGCATCTGGCGCTGTAGCTCAGCGTCTCGATTGCCGGCCCCAGGTGCATGAACCGCTGCTGCACCTCGCTGGCCTTCGCCCAATCCTGGCTAACGTCCACCACCACGGCATCGGTCTCCATTTTTCGTGCCTCCACCTGTTGGTCGCTTTCCGAAGCCTGAAATCGACACACCTCGCGCTACAATCTCTGCAAAAATCGCGCCTTCGCGATGTCGAGAACGCGCTACCTGCTCCGACTACCCAGTGAAGCGCAAAGTATCGGCGCCAGACGAAGCCAGCGAGGAGCGGAAACATGAAATACCTTCTGATGATGGTCGGTACGAAAGCAGGAGTGGATACCTACCGCGCGTGGTCCGAGAGCGATGTCCAGGCTCACTTCGCATTCCTGAAGAACCTCAACCAGGAACTGTGCGATTCCGGGGAATTTGTAGCCAACGAACCCTTGGCGCCGCCGGAACACGCCAGAGTCGTGCGCGCGGGGAAGAACGGCATCCCGGTCACCGACGGCGTGTTCCCGGAAGCAAAGGAGTTTCTCCTCGGCTACTGGATCGTTGACGTCGAGAGCCCGGAGCGCGCCTACGAAATCGCCGCCCGGCTGTCGTTCGGCCCGGGACCCGGCGGAAAGCCGACAAACATGCCCATCGAAGTGCGCCAGATCATGACCCGCAGGACCGACGAACTGCCATGACACCGGCTATCAGCTGGCTCTCCGGCCGACTACCGGCAGGACACCGGCTGCCCGACGGTTTGTTTCGCGAATCCTGGCTCAGGGATGTCGACAAGCCGCCTCTAGCTCCGACTAACCCATGAAAGCGCAGACAGCGGCGCGAAGATGAAAGGAGCAGATGACATGAAATACATTTTGATGATGAACACCATGAGGGCCGGACAAGGAGTTCCCGACTGGCCCAAGAAAGACCTGCAGGCGCACGTAGCTTTCATGCACAAGCTCAATAAAGGGCTGCGCGATTCCGGCGAGTTCGTGGCCGCCGAAGGCCTCTCTTTTCCCGATCAGGCCAAGCTGGTGCGCGCTGGCACGGATGGGCTGCCCATCACCGACGGAGTGTTCCCCGAGAGCAAGGAATTTCTCGCCGGCTACTGGATCGTCGATGTGAAGACTCCCGAGCGCGCTTATGCTATCGCTGCCCGCGCCTCGGCGGCGCCCGGACCCGGCGGAGCGCCGCTGAATATGCCGATCGAAGTGCGTCCCGTGCTGAGCGCGCCTCCTCCCGAGATGTTGTGACGCGGAGGGCTGTGACCGTGAACTTGCACATCCTGAGCCCGGAATTCGTGAACCGGCTCTTACACATCCTTTACTGCGCCTGGGCTATGGTCGTCGCTTGGCAAGGGATCAAGCTGCGAAACCAGCCCGTTGCCACGACACCAGTGAGCAGCGGCCGACCCGGAAGATTGCCGTGACGCAACAGCGTCTGGATGCTCCGACCGAGCACCTGTTGCGCGACCTCGCCCCGCAGGTGCTCGGCGCGGTCATCCGCCGTTTTCGCGACTTTGCCGCCGCCGAAGATGCCGTGCAGGAGGCTTTGATGGCTGCGGCGGTGCAATGGCCGCGCGAAGGAGTTCCCGATAATCCACGCGCGTGGCTGATTCACGTCGCAGCCCGGCGCATGACCGACCACCTGCGCAGCGAAATAGCCCGCCGGAACCGCGAGGCCGCCGTGGCCCTGGAAGCAGAGCAACCGGCGCCGCTCGAGGCTCCAACGGGAATGGACCCTGATGACACACTCATCCTGCTCTTCATGTGCTGTCATCCGGCTCTGACTCCATCCTCGGCTATCGCCCTCACATTGCGGGCCGTCGGCGGCCTGACCACGGCCGAAATCGCCAGCGCGTTTCTAGTTCCCGAAGCAACCATGGCGCAGCGCATCAGCCGCGCCAAGCAGAGCATCAAAGCCTCCGGAATCCCGTTCCAGTTGCCCACCAGCCAGGAGCGTGCTCAACGGCTTCGTGCCGTCCTGCACGTGCTCTACCTGATTTTCAGCGAAGGCTACACCAGCAGCGCCGGCCAGCGGCTCCAGCGGCTCGAACTATCCCACGAAGCAATCCGGCTGACGCGAGCTGTTCACGCTTTGCTCCCCGACGACGCGGAGGTTGCGGGCCTGCTCGCGCTCATGCTGCTGACCGACGCGCGTCGCGCTGCCCGCACGCGGCCCGACGGCGAGCTGATCCCGCTCGCCAAGCAGAACCGGACTCTGTGGGATCAGGCGGAGATCTCCGAAGGCGTCGCGCTACTTACGGCGGTTCTGCCGAAAGGATCGGTTGGCGCGTACCAGTTGCAAGCGGCCATCGCCGCCGTTCACGACGAAGCGGCGCGGGCCGAGGATACCGACTGGCCGCAGATCCTGGCCCTTTATGAAGTCCTCAAGCGAATCTCCGACAATCCCATGGTGCTGCTCAATCACGCCGTCGCTGCGGCCATGGTAAACGGCCCAGCCAAGGGTCTCGAGTTGCTGAAGGCGCTCGATTCCGACGCGCGACTTGCCGGCCACCATCGCCTTGACGCCGTTCGCGCCCATCTGCTCGAAATGGCCGGCGACCCTCAGACCGCTATCGCTCACTACAGGATCGCCGCCAGCCGCACGACCAGCATCCCCGAACGCAACTACCTCATCGCCCAGGCCGCCCGCCTCTCCGAGGCCGCTACAATCCGAAGTGCCGCCCCGCGGGACAGTCCATCGCTGGAGTGACGCTGAGCCGGAGGATTTCGTAAGGAGGTCGGAGCTGTCGCTCCGGCATACAAGCCCTGCTGCTTCAACGGACTTCAGAGTCTGTGTGAGAACATCGCTTTCGTCAGGGCACGGCTTCTTGCCCTGAGCTTGCCGAAGGGCAGCCGTGCCGCTAAGTGCCGCAAAATAAATGCGGCTTTAGCCGCTGAGGGTCGGAATCCTCCAGTTCTAACACAGACTCTTCCGCCCCCGAGGCGGGCGCACTTTGGCTACTGCCGCCGCTGCGCTAGTGTCCTGAGTCAGAAATTCCATGCACGCCTTTTAGGGGGTCGGAGCCTGCCTGTCGGCAGACAGGCTTTAGCTCCGACATCAAATCCTGCAATTTCAATGGGCTTCAGCCCCTGAAGCTCCTTTCTTTTTCTACCGAATTTGCGACTCACCACACAGCGTCGCGTCTCGGAAATACGTGAAACAAGTCCGATCCAATAGGGGCGCAGCATCCTGCGCCCGCCGCGCCGTGGCAACGTGCCGCCGTAGGGGCTTAGGATGCTGCGCCCGCTTGATGCGAGTTGTTTGCCGGACACAACGCTAGGTGTGCATGTGCATCAGCCGCACGCTGTCGGGGAAGAACCACACCAGCATCATACAGATGCAGAAGACCATGGCGGGGACGAGCAGCAGAAACAGGCCGAGCCGCTCGAATTTCAGGTGCATGAAGTAGGCGACGATGAGCGCCGACTTGATGAGCGAGAGGCCCACGAGGATCGTCAGCATGATGGGCACGGCAAGCCGCTCGTAGGCGAGGAAAACTTCCAGTCCGGTCAGCAGAAGCAGCCAGACCCACACCCACGTAAAGAGTTTCGTGCTTCCCACAGAATGGTTCTCCACGGCTGCCGCGTGTGCATGTGCGCTCATTGCTACCTCGATCGGAATGCGTACCGTCAACATCCAACAGCAGATCCCTGGTCGTCCGCCCGCCGCGGCGGGCAGACTCGCTCCGGACGGCACAAAACCGCGTCACTTGGGATTCACGCTCAACAGGTAAACCATCGGGAAAATGAACATCCACACCAAATCGACGAAGTGCCAGTAGAGGCCGCTCACCTCCACGTGGTCCGCGTTCCACTTCCCTTTCGCGAAGCCCCAGGCGATCACCCCGAGATAGGCGACGCCAATCGTCACGTGCAGCATGTGCAGGCCGGTCAGCCCGAAGAACGTGCCGCCGAACAGCGGCACGTGCCACGGATTCGACCACGGCGTAACCTGTTCCTCGGTGATCAGCGTGTACCACTCGGTGGCGTGGATGAGCACGAACGCGGCCCCGCAAGCCATTGTCGCCAGCAAATAGCGCACCGCCCTTTTTACTTCGCCTTTGTGCGCCGCCGCCACGCCCAGCACCATGGTCAAGCTGCTCGACAGCAGCACGAACGTCATGAACGACGACTTGGCAATGGCCGGCCAGATCTCGAAGGGGCGCGGCCAATCGGGCGTGGCGAGGCGCACGAAGGCGTAGCTGACGAGCAAGGCGGAAAACGTCAGCGAGTCCGACACGATAAACAGCCACATCCCCAGCTTCTTCGAATTGATTGCAAAGGGAGAGCCGCCGCCCGCCCACGGCGATTCCACTATGCCTTCGAATTCCGTATCGCTCACGTTTCACCGTCCCAGAAGTAAGACTGCAAACAGGAACACCCAAAGCCCGTCCATGAAGTGCCAGTACATCGCCGCAATTTCCGTGGCCGTGCCGCGCGTCAGCCGGTGCGTGGGCCGGAAAGCCACCAGCAGCAAACCCAGGATGCCTCCGGCCAGATGCAGCCCGTGCGCCGCCGTGAACACATAGAAGAAACTGCTGCTCGGGTTGGTGGCCAGAAAAACGCCTGCAGCGGCAAGCTGGCGCCAGGCGACGATTTGGCCGGCAAGGAAGAAAACGCCGAGAATCGTAGTCACTCCCCACCAGTGACGGAAGCCGTCTTCGTCGTGCGCCAGAAATCGCTTGCGCGCATGGGCCAGCGTGAAGCTGCTCGCCACCAGAATCGCCGTGTTCAGCCAGAGCACGCGCGGCATCTCGATCGCGCCCCAGTCGTTCGCCGCACCTTTGCGCACGATGAAGGCGCTCACCAGCGCCATGAAGAACATCAGAATGCCGCCGAGCCCGATGGTCATCCCCGTGACGTAGGCCCGTTGCGGCACCGCGGCCGAGCCGTGCGAACCGCTTCCCTCCCCGCCGCCACCGCCTCCACGGCGGCCGTTTCCTCCGGACGAGCCTGCACCGCTCTTATCCGTGGTAACCAGCTCGACGTCGGGCGCCACGCTGCTGGGCACGTCGCTCTCCTACCTCACCCTTGCGACCAGTTCCGGCGCAAGGTGCTGCGGAACGAAATCTTCCTTCGCTCCCGGCACGCTGAAGTCGTATGGCCCGCGATAGACGCTCGGATAGTTCCCGGCGAAGTTGTCGAGCGGCGGCGGCGATGCGGTCGTCCACTCCAGTGTCGTGGCATTCCATGGATTGATGGACGGCGCTTTCTCGCCGAACTTCAGGCTCCAGCAAAAATTCCACAAAAACACAAGCTGCGCCGCGCCGGTGATAAAGGCGGAAATCGTCATGAAGTAATGCAGCGGTTGCAGATGGGCCAGGTATTGCACGCCCGTGTAGTCGGCGTAGCGCCGGATGCCGCCGGCGATGCCCAGAAAGTGCATGGGCATGAAAATGCAGTACGCTCCGGCGAAGGTAATCCAGAAGTGCAGCTTGCCGAGCGGCTCGCTCATCATGCGCCCGAACATCTTCGGGAACCAGAAGTAAGTGGCCGCGAAAATTCCAAAGATGGCCGCTACGCCCATCACCAGGTGGAAGTGCGCTACCACGTAGTATGTGCCGTGCAGCAGATTGTCCACCGCCGGCTGCGCCAGGAAAAGTCCGGAAAGGCCGCCGCTCACGAACAGCGATACAAAACCCAGCGCGAACAGCATCGGCGTCTTGAGCTGAATCTTCCCGCCCCACAGCGTGCCCAGCCAGTTGAACGTCTTGATGGCCGACGGCACCCCGATGGACATCGTAAGCACCGAGAAGTTGAACGCCGAAGTCGGGCTCATGCCGCTCACGAACATGTGGTGGCCCCAGACCATGAATCCCAGGAAGCCGATGGCGCAAATCGCCATGGCCATGGCGCGATACCCGAACACGGGCTTGCGCGAGAAGGTCGAAAGCACGTGCGATGCCACGCCCATCCCCGGAAGAATGGCGATGTACACCTCCGGGTGCCCGAAAAACCAGAAAAGGTGCTGCCACAGGAGCGGCGAACCCCCGTTGTGCGGCTGCAATTGATCGTTGACCACGACATTGGCGGGGGCGAAGAAACTCGTGCCCGCGGAGCGGTCGAGCAGCAACAGGAGTCCCCCGGCCAGCAGCACGCCGAACGCCAGCAAGCCGAGAATCGCGGTCACGAACCAGCCCCAGCACGTCAGCGGCATGCGGAACAACGTCATGCCCGGCGCGCGCATATCGATGGTCGTGGCGATGAAGTTCAGCGCTCCCAGCAGCGCGCCGAGGCAGAACAGCGCGATGCTGAAAATCCACATCGTCTGTCCCCAGCCCTCGCCGGGCCCGGTCACGGAACCCAATCCACTCAGCGGGGCATAGCCCGTCCAGCCGCTCAGCGGCGCGCCGCCCGGAACGAAGAATGCCGCGACGATGCACACGAAGGCCAGAAAAGTCACCCAGAACGACAGCATGTTGAGCCGCGGGAAGGCCATGTCGGCCGCCCCGATTTGAATCGGCAGAAAATAGTTTCCGAAGCCGCCCTGGGGCGCGGTAGTCAGTACGAAAAACACCATGATCGTCCCGTGCATGGTCACCAGCGACGCGTACGCCTCCGGCGTCATCACCCCACCCGGAACAAACGGCAAATGCGCGCCCGGCCATACCAGGTGAAAGCGCATCAGCAGCGACAATAGGATGCCCACGAACACTGCGGTGAGCGCCAGCAAGTAGTACTGGATGCCGATCACCTTGTGGTCCGTGCTGAAGATATATTTCGAGATGAAGCCCGTCGGCGCGTGCGGCACGGCGTGCGCCGCGTGGGCGTGCGAACTCATCGAGGCCTCCTGATTTGTTTCACTGTCCGGGCGCGGGGGGCGCCTGCTCCTTCAGGAATTTCTGGTAGTCGTCGTAGGACACCACGTTCAGCACGCTGCGCATCCGGTAATGCCCCAGTCCGCACAGCTGCGTGCACACGATCTCGTATTGCCCGATCGCGTTCGCGGTGAAATGGAGCGGAACCACCAAACCAGGCACGGCGTCCTGCTGCAGTCGCAATTCCCGGACGAAGAAATTGTGAATCACGTCCTGCGATTTGATCTCCAGGTCGATTTCACGGTTCACCGGCACGGTCAGAGTGGGCACTACGATGTCGTCGTTGCCGGCCGGATCGTTCGGATCGATTCCCACAGCGTTGCCCGTCGAGGCGCTGATGAGCTTGGGATCCAGCCGGCCGAACTTGCCGTCGGCGCCCGGATAGCGGAAATTGAAGACGAACTGGTTGGCTGTCACTTCGATCTGAATCGCGTCCGGCGCAGCTTCCGTAAACCGCACGTCCACCCAGGCCTTTCGTCCCAGCAGCCCCAGCCCCACGAAGAGAATGATGGTCGCCGAGGTCCACAGCCACTCCATGGTGTTGTTGCCGCGCGTGAAATGCGCTTTCTGGCCGTGGTCGCGGAAACGCACCACGGCATAGGCCAGGCCCAGCTGCGAAAGCACAAAGACCACCCCGGTGACCCAGAGCGTCATACTGTATTGATGGTCCACCAGCTCGCCAACGGATGTAATCGAAGGCGGCGGCACCGACCACGCCGGGCGGCTCACGAACACGTACACCGTCACCACCACCATGATCACGATCAGCAGCGCGAGCAATCCCGCCGTTGCCGCCGACCCTCTGCTGCCTTTTCTGTCTCGCATCATTCGTTGCTCCGCTTGCTTTGCCGAAGGCCAGCCGTGCCGCGAGCCGCCGCGCCGTTGGCGCGGCTCTAGCCGCTTGAGGGCGCGAATCGGGCTTTGCAGCACCCCGCCAGCCCCTACGACAGTTGCGTGGTGCAACTCAAAACACGCCATCATATCGAAGCGTCGCCGAATTTCAAGGAGATTAGCGGAAAAACAACAGAGCCTGCTTGCGATGCGTTATCCTGCCTTTGTGGAATCACGAGGCCATGATGACTTGCAGGCGCGCGCCGGATTGTGTGCCAATTGCACCCACGCCCGCAGGGTCGAATCCGCGCGCGGCTCGTTCTTCGTGCTCTGCGAGCTATCTGCCGCCGACACCGCGTTTCCGCGCTATCCCCGCCTGCCCGTGCTCCAGTGTCGCGGATTCACTCCGAAGTCTGCGCCGGAAGAGTAAAGGCAGGAAATTTCGGTAAGCACTTCGGAAGGATGCTGCGCTCGAGTCGCTGAACTTGTCCCTAGGCCCAGGGAAACCATCACGTCATCGGAACATTGTCTCGCAAGAAGTGGTGCGGTCGAGTGGATTCGAACCACCACGGTATCGCTACCGCCAGCCCCTCAAGCTGGTGCGTCTGCCAGTTCCGCCACGACCGCGCCCTTTTCCATCCTAATCGCCTGCCATTTCCTTTGTCAAATCGGGCGCAGAAGCTTCTCTACGGCAACCACCGTCGCGCCCACGTGCTCGCCCTCGAGGACGCGCACTTCATACGTTCCCGGAGCCGGTCCATCCAGCGCCTTCACCCGCGTGCCGCACTTCACCAGCAGAACTTTGTTCGACCCGACGAGAAGCGACACGCCCAGATCGTCCTTCACCGCCTCCAGGCGATCCTTCTCCTTCATGCTTTCTTCATCCACGGGCATCAAAACGTAGTGCGACCCGGAGTCACTGTGGAGCTCGAACGTTCCGCCGACGAGGCTTCCCTTGGGAATTTCCACACGCCGCGCCACCGATTCCGCCTTTTCCACCGTCCCAATGAAGCGATAGCCCTTGCGCGGCAGCGTTTCGATGTAGCGCGGTTTGTGAGGTTCGTCGCACAGCGCCTGCCGCAGCTTCTTGATCGCGGCATTTAATCCGTGGTCGAAATCGACGAACGTGTCCGCAGGCCAGATGCGCTTGCGCAGCTCTTCGCGCGTCACCACCTGCCCCGGCTGCTCGAGCAGGATAGCTAGAATTGTGGCCGGCTGCTGCTGCAGACGGATTTTCGACCCGCCCTTGAACAGCTCGCCCGCGCGCGGGTCGAGCTCAAACGCGCCGAACTTGAAAACAGTCGATTCCGACGGGATGGAGGTCACGGCTGCAAAGCCCCCAAGCGCATGGCCCAAATATATCACTAGCTGGGGAGCTCATTGCGAAGGCGAGGCGAAAATCCTGCCGAATCTGCTATTTCGGCGGATTTTGTGCGGGAGCCTGGCTCGGAGCAGGCGCCGGTGTCTGCAAAGGCGCCGGGAGCTGCACGGGAGGCTTCTGCGCCGGCTGCGCGGGAGCGGTCTTCTGATTGGTCTGCTCCAGCACCGAGCCGGTGCCGGCGCTCACCGGAGCGCGCTTGGCCGTGAGCGCAAGCGACGTAAGCATGAACACTATGGCACACCAGGTCGTGGCGCGCGACAGAAACGTCGCGGCGCCCCGCGGACCAAACGCCGTCTGGCTCCCCGCCCCGCCAAAGGCGCCCGCCAGGTCCGCCGCCGAACCGCTCTGCAGCATGATGACGATGACCAGCACAAAACAGACGAGGACGTGCAGCGTCACCAGCACCACCGAATACCGCCAGCCGATCCAGATCAATCCGAGCGCCACCAGCAACGAGATTCCCCACTTGGCCCACGTTGGCATTTCCCTGCTCCACTCCGCGACGTGGCCGCTCCCATGTCGGGCGCTTCTCCGGCAAGCTGCCGCAAGAGAGCCCGGTTCTTAGGGGTCGGAGCTTCTTCACCCTGAGGAACGAAGGGATCTCCGACCTAGCCGTCGCACCCTGATCAGGGGTTTCAACCCCTGAAGCAACCTTGTCCTTCCGGTACCTCTTAGAAATTCACGATGGCTGCAAACGACTGCGCATCCAGGCTTGCTCCGCCCACCAGCGCGCCGTCAATCTCCACCTGCGCCATCAATCCCCGTATATTGTCGGGTTTGACGCTGCCGCCGTAGAGGATGCGAACTGCTGAGGCCCGATCGGGCGTAAAGCGCGCTGCGGCAAGCCCCCGCAGGCAGCGATGAGCATCCGCCGCAATTTCGGGTGTGGCCGTATGCCCCGTGCCGATGGCCCACACCGGTTCGTAAGCCAACAGAATACGCGAGAACTCCGCGCCGGTCAACGCGGCCACGCCGCCCTCAAACTGCCGCTTCAGCACCGCGTGCGTCTGGTTCTCTTCGCGCTCGCGCAGCGTTTCGCCCACGCACACAATCGGAGTCAGGCCCGCTTCCAGCGCCGCTTTCGTCTTGCGTTGCACCGCTTCATCGCTCTCGCCGAAGATGTGCCGCCGCTCGGAATGCCCGATGATCACGCTGCGGCATCCGGTCTCGACGATCATGCGCATCGAGACTTCGCCGGTGAACGCGCCCTCGCGTTCCCAGTGCGCGTCCTGCGCCGCGATGAGGATCGCGCTGCCGTGCGCCGCCTCGACAGCCGCCGCCAGCGCCGTGAACGGCGGCGCGATCACAATGTCGCAATGCGTGGATGCCGCCACCAGCGGCTTGAACGCCTCGAAGAACGCGCGCGTCTCCGCCTGCGTCTTGAACATCTTCCAGTTCCCGGCAATCACCGCTCGCCGCACTCGATGCCCTTTTCCATCTGAGAAATATCCAGTTCCTATCGAAGCAGGGCCTGAAAGCCGGCTTGCGTGAAGTGCCGGTCATGAGTCAACGCGGAGGCTAACTGCTCTTCTCTCATGATCGAGAAGCTCGCGCCGTCCGTTAAGCTCCAGCTCTTGTCGGTTGCATCCTGATATATTTTGAATGCTTTCTCGAAGAGTGCGCTCGTTTGGCCGACGACCAGCACTTCTTGCGTGGCGCGCATTTGCTGGACGGCATGAACTGCCGCTTCACGATAGCGCGGCCCATAGCTGCTGAAGCCGTCCAAAAGCTCCGCAAGAACCATTTCACTGGTAACGATTTGGCCTGATACGAAGCTCCGCGAGACCGCTACGGCTGTTTCGTGGAGATCGTCGCGAGGGTTCAGAAACGCTATCCAATAACTGGTGTCGGCGAACACCCTTTCCATCAAAAAGACTTTCCACCGCCGTGCAAATAATGATCAAGGTTCTTCGAGAGGTCGCGCGGAATCTTTTCCCACTCCGCCTCCGACAGTTGCGCGAAAATACGCCCCAGCTCGGCAAAAAGCTTCATCTCGCCGTTCGCCGCCATGCCCTCGCCGCCCTTTTCGTGTTGGCTCAGCAGCTCGAGGCCCTCACGCACAACCTCGTCCGCCGAGCTGAACCGGCCGCTCTTGAGCTTCTCCGCAATGAGTCGCTCGATTTCAGGGCTTAGGGAGATTTTCATAGGACAACCTAAAACTAGCTTACCAGATGCAACCTGCCTTTTGTGAACCAGCTATTCTTCTTTCCAGCCTTCACCGATCCCGGGCGTCTGCCGCGTCCTCGTCACTTGCTGCTGAGCGCTTCGACTCCGGGAAGTTTCTCCCCCGCCAGGAATTCGAGCGAGGCGCCGCCCCCGGTCGAGATGTGCGAAATCTGCGACGACACGCCGGCCTGCTCGACCGCGGCGACGGAATCTCCGCCGCCAATGATGGAAGTCGCGCCCGCTTTCGTCGCGGCGGCCACGGCGCGCGCGATTCCCAGCGTGCCTTGCGAAAACGCGGGCTTCTCGAACATCCCCAGCGGGCCGTTCCACACGATCGTGCGCGCTGCCGCAATCTCCTTCGCGAATTCCGCCGCGGTTCTCGGCCCCACGTCGAGCCCCATCCAACCCTCGGGCGTCTGCGTCACGTCCGTGAGGCGAGTCGCTGCCGAGTCGGGCGATTCGGCCAGCACGTGATCCACGGGCAGCAACAGGCGGAATTTGCGCTTCTTCGCTTCTTCCAGCAGCCCGCGCGCCAGACCGAGCTTGTCATTCTCGACCAGCGACTTCCCCACCGGCAGCCCCTGCGACTTCAGGAACGTGTACGCCATCGCGCCGCCGATCAGCATCGCGTCCGCCAGCTTCATCAGGTTCTGCACCACTTCGATTTTGTCCGACACTTTCGCCCCGCCCAGCACCGCGACGAACGGCCGGTCGGGATTCGAGATGGCTTTGCCCAGGTACGCCAGTTCCTTCTCCATCAGCAGCCCCGCGGCGGCTTGGCGAACGTATTTCGTGATCCCCACTACCGACGCGTGCGCGCGGTGCGCCGAACCGAAGGCGTCGCAAACAAACAGGCCGTCGCACAGGGCGGCGAGCTGCTTCGAGAATCCGGGATCGTTCGCTTCTTCTTCTGCGTGGAAGCGAACGTTTTCGACGAGCAGCACGCCGCCATGGGCGAGCGCTTGGCTCTTGGCTTCCGCCTCCGCGCCCACGCAGTCGCGCGCGAAATCCACGGGCTGATTGAGAAGTTTGCCGAGGTGCGCCGCGACGGGCGCGAGGCTGTACTTCGCATCCACCTTTCCTTTAGGCCGGCCAAGATGCGAAGCCAGCACCAGCCGCGCGCCCCGCTCGATCCCCCATCGCAGCGTCGGGAGCGTTTCGCGGATGCGCGTGTCGTCGCCGATCTTGCCGCCCTCGAGCGGAACATTGAAATCCACGCGCACGAAGACGCGGCGGCCCTTCAGCTCCAGGTCGCGAATCGATAGCTTGTGCATCAAGGAAAAGAGAAGGATCAACCCCGCCGCATTCGACGCTTCCCTGCCCGGGGATTTCAAAGCCGCGCGGCCATGAATTTGATGAGGTCGCGGCAGCGGCACGAATAGCCCCACTCGTTGTCGTACCACGCCAGCACCTTCACGCAGTTCGTGCCCACCACGCGCGTGTAGCCCGCGTCCACGATGGAGGAATGCGAGTTCCCTTTGAAGTCCACCGATACCAGCTCGTCTTCCGTGTAGGCGAGAATCCCCTTCATGGGGCCTTCCGCCGCGCGCTTGAGCGCGCCGTTGACTCCCTCCGTCGTCGCCGGCTTCTCGGTCATCACCGTGAGATCCACGACGCTGACGTTCGGCGTGGGCACGCGCATGGCGTAGCCGTCGAGCTTGCCCTTGAGCTCGGGAATCACCAGGTGCAGCGCCTTCGCCGCGCCGGTGGACGTGGGGATCATCGAAAGCGCCGCGGCGCGCGACCTCCGCAGGTCCTTGTGCGGCAGATCGAGCAGCTTCTGGTCGTTCGTGTAGGAATGGATGGTCGTCATGGTGCCCACCTGGATGCCGAACGTGTCGTGCAGCACCTTGGCCACCGGCGCCAGGCAATTCGTGGTGCACGAGGCGTTCGAGACCACGTGGTGCTTCGAGGTGTCGTAGGTCTTCTCGTTCACGCCGAGCACCAGCGTGTGGTCGGGATCGGTGGCAGGCGCGGAGATGATCACTTTCTTCACCGGGCCGCGAATGTGCTTGCGGCCTTCCTCGCCTTTGGTGAACAAGCCGGTGGATTCGACCACGACGGTCACGCCCACCGACGCCCAGTCCAGCTGCGCCGGGTCCTTCACCTTGAAGACCTTGAAGCTCTTGCCGTCCACGGAGATCGTATCGTCGGTGTGCGTCACTTTGTTCGGCAGGTTGCCGAGGATCGAATCGTATTTCAGCAGGTGCGCGAGCGTCAGCGAATCCGTGATGTCGTTCACGGCGACGATTTCGATCGCCGGATCTCCCAGCGCGGCGCGAAAAATGTTGCGGCCGATGCGGCCGAAGCCGTTAATCCCCACTTTTACCGACATGCTTCCTCCGATGCGCGGCGGTGATGGTGCTGGACGTGCGCGAGGGGTTTCCCGAGCGTCCGAAATGAACGGCTGATGCTAGGGCGCGGAAGGAAAAAAGTCAACGCGCCGAGGGATCGCGGAGGCAACCGCGCAAGAGGCGATCATCTCGCGCCGACGCAAGCGCCGTCGAACCCGGCCCGCCACGCCGGGGTCAGCTGGCAAGGCGTAACCGCCCGCCGCGGCTCTCTGAGGCTTGGTTTCGTTACGCGGCCCGCCCCTTTTACTTGCCAGTGCCAGAGAGAGCGACGGTTTGGGAGCCGGCTGCACCACAGTTCGGTGCATTGTCAGTGAATGTCAGGGTCGCAGTGCGCATCCTTTTGGCTTTCGGCGAGAACGTTACGTTCACGGTGCAACTCAGCGACGGCGCCACACCAGAGCCGCACGTGTTCGTTTGTGAGTAATCGCCTGCGTCCGTTCCCGTGATGCCGATGCTGGTGATGCCCAGCGTTGCACTGCCCGTGTTGGTGAGCGTTACAGTCTCCGGCGGACTGCTCGTGCCTACCATCTGAGCAGGAAACGTAAGGCTGCTCACGGAAAGCAAAACCGTGGGGACCAGGTCCACATGACGAATGCGCCCGTTGACACCGTCCGCTATGAGCAGGTTGCCGGAGTTGCCGATGGCCAAGCCGAAATCTGCTAGCGTGGCGCTTGTGGCCGGCCCGCCGTCGCCGCTGAAGCCGAAGTACACAGGATTGCTAGCATTCCCGGCAACGGTAACGATAGTGCCTGTAGCGGCATCGATGCGTCGCACCACCTCGTCGAAACCGCCGCTGACAAAAATGTTTCCGGAGGAATCCACGGCGACCTCGTATGGATTCTGCATGCTGGCATTCAGAGCCGGTCCGCCGTCTCCGCCAAACGCAGGATTCCCATTGAACGCCACCGTGTTGATGATTTGAGTGCCGGCGTTCACGCTCCGTATGCGGTTGTCGCCGACGTCCACAATGTAAAGATTATTGGAAACGTCGAAGGCGATCCCCCAAGGCGCGTTGAACGTGGCGAGGCTTGCCGCGCCGCCGTCACCACAGGGGTCAGTGCTAGCCGTACAGATGTTTCCATTGCCGGCCACGGTTGTAACGACGCCCGTGTTCGCGTCCACCCGGCGGATTCGCTGCGTGGAAAAGTCGGAGATGAACAGATCGCCCATGCTGTCCAGCGCGACGCCGCCGATTGTGCCGAAGCTGGCGCCGGTCGCCGGGCCGCCATCACCACAAGGCGCAGTGCTGGGGGAGCAGAAATTTCCGTTACCCGCGAATGTGGTGATAATCCCGGAAACCCCGTCCACGCGCCGAACAACGTAATTATAGGTGTCGCCGATGAAGAGATTCTCTTCGCTGTCCACCGCCACGCCTCCCCATACGGGCGTGCTGATGCTGGCGCTGGTGGCTGGGCCTCCATCCCCGCTATATCCGGCGATGCCGTTTCCGGCCACCGTGGTGATCAGGCCGGTACGGGCATCCACGCGGCGGATGCGGTTGTTTACTTGATCACTGATGAAATAGTTTCCGTCGGCGTCCAGGTTTACGAGCGAAGGGGAAGCCAGAATTGCGTTTTTTGCCGGGCCGCCATCTCCCACCGGGCCTCCTCCCGCCACCGTGGTGATGACCTGAGTCTTCTGCGCAACCATGCGCACGCGGTTGTTTTGGGCGTCGGGAATGTACAGGTTGTTTTCCGAGTCCAGTATTATGCCTTGCGGGAAGTTGAGTTCGGCGCTTGTGGCTGCACCTCCATCACCACTGAACCCTGGAGTGCCGTTTCCAGCCACCGTGGTTATGATTTGGGTCTTCGCCGATACTTTCCGCACTCGAGCGTTGATTTGATCTGCAATGAAAAGGTCTCCCGCAGAGTCCAGCGCAATACCCCAGGGGTTCATGCCGGCGCTCGTCGCGGGACCCCCGTCGCCACTGAATCCCGGAGTCCCGTTACCTGCGACGGTCGATAGGATCCCTGTGCCGGCCTGCACTTTCCGGATACGAAAGTCCCCGTCGTCCGCAATGAAGACGTCGCCCTGGCGGTCAACAGCAAGGCCCAAGGTAAGAAAACTGAAGTTGGCATCGATAGCCGGCCCGCCGTCGCCGCAAGCCGACGTGCTCGACGAGCACGGAGTTCCATTTCCGGCAAGAGTAGTGATTGTTCCGGTGGTGGCGTCCACACGCCGGATTCGGAAGTTACCGCTGTCGGCAATGAACAAATCGCCTAAGCCGTCCACCACAACGGCCAAGGGAATGTTCAGCTCCGCGCTGGTGGCTGGGCCGTCGTCCCCGCTGTATCCACCGCCGCCCGTCCCTGCGCCATAACCATTGCCTGCAACCGTGGTGATGATGCCTGAGATCGCGTCCACTCTTCGAATTACATTGTTATAGGAATCAGATATGAAGAGGTTGCCGCGCCCGTCCAGGGCCAAGCCTGTCGAACTCTCGAGAGTGGCCTTGTTTGCCGGTCCGCCGTCTCCCGAATAGCCCCCATAGCCAACCCCGGCATAAACCGTCAAATTGCCCAGTGCATCTACTTTGAAGACATCCTGTGCCGCCAATGAGAGGATGTAGAGATTCCCACGCTTGTCCTTCACCACGTTCTCGGGTCCCGGCACGGCCACCGAAAGCGCTGGCCCGGCAAAGCGTCCGCCTCCCGCGATTGTATTGATGATGTTCTGGCGGCAAGAGCTCTGTCCCGGAGGAACACTGATGGGAGGCGGTGGGTCCGACGCGCCTCCGCAGCCACAGGCGCTGACAACCCCGATGAACAATCCCACAGTGAGAATTCGATTCGCTCGGTTCATCTCGGGATCCTCCCTAACCGGCCAAGCCCTCTGCTACTGGAGAGTCACGGTTACTTGGGCGGTGTGCTGGGTCGCGCCCGAAGCGCCCGTGACCGTTACCGTGAAGGTTTGTGCTAATGGCGCTGTGCTCCGTTTCCGAGCAATATGCTGACGGTGTGGTCCCCCGTATTCAGAACGGCCTGGTCGAGCTTGCCGTCGCCATTGAAATCGCCTGTCACCACGATCACAGGGGAGGTTCCCACCGCGTAGTCAACCGGCCCAGAAAACTGGAGCTGCGCCCTGGACGCCGGAGCCGCTGCTGAAAGGAACAGAACAACAGCAAAAACCTCGAAGACTCTCAAAGGCAAGACACGATTTCCTAGTCTCACGACGACCTCCCGTGCCCTCTCACGCTTCCTGTTAGGTGGCATCCGCCGACCGGCGTGGTCAATCGCTGAGGAGCCCTCTTTTTCTCCTCCTTTGATAACCGTCTAAGTGCTTGATTTGATTGGGCCATTCGGAGAGAATGGCCGCTAAGAGTCCCAGGACACTGAGGGAGAGACTCCCCGACCTAGGCTGGTGCGTGTGTCGCCTCTCAGTTCATCGCCAGGGCCCGTGCACTTCGGCGATTTCGATGCCGACCTGCAGTCCGGGGAACTGCGCAAGCACGGCATCCGCATCAAGCTCCAAATTCAGCCCTGCCAAGTCCTACAGGCCCTGCTGGAGCATCCTGGACAATTAGTCACGCGCGAAGAACTCCAAAAGAGAATCTGGCCGGCCGACACCTTCGTGGATTTCGATCACGGCTTGAACAACGCGGTGAAAAAGCTGCGCGAAGCCCTGGGCGACAACGCGGAGAATCCCCGCTTCATCGAGACCCTTTCCAAACGCGGTTATCGCTTCATCGCCGCAGTCCACAACGGTAACGGCGTGGCTTCTTCAGCGCCGGCTGCGGCCCCCGCGGCGTTCCCGAGAACGATTGCGCCGGGAGCCCGGAGGATGCGACTTGCGTGGGGCCTCGGTTTGGGGCTGGCTGTTCTGGCTGCGCTGGCCCTGGCGCTTGGTTTGAATGCCGGCGGCATGCGGGATCGTCTCTTGGGAAGGAGCGTCCCGCCTCGGATTCAGTCGCTGGCGGTCTTGCCTCTTCAGAATCTCTCGGCTGACCCCGATCAGGAGTATTTCTCCGACGGAATGACCGACGCGCTGATTACCGACCTAGCGCAGGTCGCTTCCCTCAAAGTGATCTCGCGTACTTCCTCGATGCGGTACAAGGGAACGAAGAAGTCATTGCCCGAAATCGCGCGCGAGCTGAACGTGGACGGCATCGTCGAAGGCACCGTGCAGCGCTCCGGCGACCGCGTCCGCATCACCGCCCAACTTATTCACGGCCCTTCGGACAAACACCTGTGGGCCCATAGCTACGAACGCGAACTGCGCGACACCTTGCAGTTGCAGGAAGAGCTTGCTCACGACATTGGTCAAAGAATCTTCGCCAGTCTGCCGAACCCTTCCGGAGGCCATTCTCTCTCCGCGTATCCCCTCAACGTGGAAGCGTACGACGACTACCTGAAAGGCCGGAATTATGTTCGGCGGGAGTCGAAAGACGGCGCCTTGAAGGGCATAGAATTCCTCGACCGTTCCGTCCAGCAGGATCCCAATTACGCCCCGGCATTTGCAGAACTTGCTTTCGCCTACTATACCCTCGCCTTTCATTTGCCGCCGGCGGAAAACATCGAGAAATCAAGAGCCGCGGCATCGAAAGCGCTCGCGCTGGACCAAAACCTGCCGGACGCGCATTCCCTGCTCGGTTTGATCGATTCCTTGTATGAGTGGGACTGGGCTGCGGGCGAAAAAGAATTCAAGCGCGCCATTCAATCCGATCCCAATTCTTCCTTCGCTCGTTCCCAATATGCTTTTTACCTCGATGTAGTCGGCCGCAAAACGGACGCCCTCCAGGAAATCAACACGGCGCTCGAACTCGATCCGTTTTCTCCGGCGCGTCATTACGTCGCGTCGTTCGTTTACTTGTGCGCCCGGCAGTACGATACGGCATTGCGGGAAGCGCGCCGAGCGGTGGACATCGACCCCGGCTTCGCGCTGGGTCACCTCGCTCTTAGCAACGCATTGCGCGCCAAGGGTACGCTCGACGAAGCCTTCGCCCAATGGTTGCAATACATGAGGCTGCAAGGCGCCACGGCTTTCACCCGCGACCTCGAAAGCGCGGCGAAGAGAAAGTCCGGCCCGGCCGACCCCTTCCAGAAGGTTGCGCCCGTCATGCTGAAGTATTTCCTGGAAGGGTCGAAGAAGTCCTCCGCCCAGAAGATCGGCGTCGCCTGGGCCTACATGTTGCTGGGCGACAAGGACAGGGCCTTGGAGTGGTTAGACAAAGCGTCTCAGCAACACGAAATGCAGATGTACGCCATCGCCGTGGACCCGGATTTCGACCCGCTGCGCTCCGATCCCCGCTTCGGCGCCATCCTCCGCCGCATTGGCCTGCCGCGGTAACACCGGCTGTCAGCTGAACTGCTTGACGCGGATGACTTTGTCGCCGGAAAAGGTGACGAAGACGGTTCTCGCCGGCGGAGTGCCGTAGATCCAGTCTTCGGTTTCTTCGCCCTCGGGGGTGCGCTCGCGGACTTTGTGGTCCGGGCGGCCGAGCGCGGCGAGCACCATCTCGTGATCCATGCCTTCGAGGACCTCGTGGTCCTGGATGGCCTGCTTGAACTTGGGCGGCAGCGTCTCGATCCAGTTCGCCGTCGCCGAATGCTCCTTCGAGAAGTCGAGGAACGCCCCGAGGTCGCGCATCAGGTCTTCCGCGCTCATGTCCGGAACGGCGCGGCCGTAGGCGAGAATCAGCGTCGCGCCCGTTCCTTCGTTCGGGTTCGTCGCCGGAGGCGGCGTCGAGGTAGGGCCGATGCCGATCTGCAAGTGCTCGCGAAGATGAAAACGTTTCCTCCCGCCGCCGTTGATCTGCACCGCGATTTCCTTGCCGCGGAATTCGACCGCGGTGATCTGCACCGTGTCGCCGGGATGCGCGGCGGTGCCCTGCGTGCGCAACGCGTTGTTCAAATCCTTCTCGTCGAGCTGCTTGCCCACGTCAAGCTTGAAACCCTTCTTGCCTCCGGGAAGCGGCTTCACCGTCTTGGCGAATTCGCCGGATACGTAGCGAATGATTTCCAGGCGCGACTGCGGCTGCAGCGGCTGCGGCTTCTTCGACGCCTGCTGCACCACGGAAACGAAGATGTCGGAGAGCGAGCGCGTTCCGAAAGACGCGCTCAACGGCGATGTGCCCGGCGGCGGCACCAGGAAATGAGTTTCATCCGGAGCGGCAAGCAGCAGTGCGGCCGCCGCGGCGAAAAACGCGAGCGTGGAACGGAAGTACATGGCGACTGGCAGCCTCTATTCTAAAACTTTGCGCCCATTTGTTGAATAAGGATTCGGCGCTCAGGCAGGAGGTTGCCGCGGCGCCGTTCGCAAGTCCTTGTAGGGGCGCAGCATGTTTACCCTGAGCGAAGTCGAAGGGCTGCGCCCGGTTGATGCGAGTTACTTGCCAGACACAATTATTAGCTCGAAGCCGCGCGTGCTTTGGCGGCCGCGCCTCCCTTCTCTTCTTCCATTTTCTGGTGCGCCAACTGCGGCTCGAAGCAGCGGCGGCAGCGCGCTTCGTACACGCCGCCCGCGCCGACGACGATCAGCTCTTCGGACGCCACCAGCCGCTGCGTGTGCACCGCGGGATTGCCGCAGCTCATGCAGATGGCGAGCAGCTTGGTGATTTCTTCGGCCACTGCCAGCAGGCGCGGCATGGGCTCAAAGGGGCGGCCCATGAAGTCGGTGTCGAGGCCGGCGACGATCACGCGCTTGCCAAGGTCGGCGAGTTTGGTGCAGGCCTCGACGACGGTGTCGCCCAGGAACTGCGCTTCGTCGATGCCGACCACTTCGGTGCGCGCCGCGACCTTCTCGAGAATTTCGCCGCCGGACTTGACCAGCTCGGAAGCGATTTCCAGGCCCGAGTGCGAGACGATGCCGTTCTTCGCGTAGCGCTGGTCGATGACGGGCTTGAAGATTTGCACGCGCTGGCGGCCGATTTCGGCGCGCCGCAGTCGGCGAATCAGCTCTTCACTTTTGCCCGAGAACATCGGCCCGACGACCACTTCGATCCAGCCCATGTTGCCTTTGACGATGTCCAATCTTTTTACCTCCTGTGGTTCGCCTCGCGGCTGCCAGCGTAACACAGCGAGTTGTGAAAATTCAGGCGCCGGATGGACGCCCTTAGGGGTTAAAACCCCTTCGTTTGTGGCGACGTTACGGCACGGCTGAAGCCGTGCCCTTCCAAACCATTGCGTTCCGACATTATCGAGAAAATCTTGCGTCATGTTTCGTTTCTCCTGCTGCGTACATTTCGCGGTTAAAGAACGGGGCGAAGGCGTTGATGACGGCGATGCGAAACGCGTCCTGGCGCGTGATCAGGTTGCGCGTCAGGATGCCCCAGGCGCCCTGCGCGTCGCGAATGCCGCGAGCGCCGGCGAACGCGTCGATGGCTTCGGCGAGCTCGACGCCGTCGTCCACCACGGTGCGCGCGAGCGCTTCGGGCAGCAGCACCGCGCCCGACTGGCCGAAGGCGCCGAAGCCGGTCTGGTCCGCGACGTAAGCCCAATTTTCGAGGAAGACCCGGCGCTCGCCATTCTGGTGAATCACGTCAAGACCGCCTTCGAGGCCGACGAAGAATTTCCACGGCTCGCTGCGCTCGCACGCGATGCCGGCGAGAGCTTCGGCGCGATGGCGCGCCCCGGCCATGATGTCGCCGCGCGAAAGCGGCGTGTGGCGCACGCCGCTAGGAACCTCGACAGCGGCGACGTCATAGAGCGCTCCGGGCCGGAGGCTCGGGCCGAGCGCGGCGAGCGCCTCGCGGACGGCGTTGACCTTCGGCCCGCGGCTGCTGCCCACGGCGACGATGATCGTTTCCATGGCGGCAAAGGGTAGCAGAATCGGAGGTGCGAAGTGAGAGGGTCGAGAAGGCGACGATGCGAGTCGCAAATCGCAACAGGGTGTTCGTGTTGCGATTAGAAAAGTGGATGTTCGAGATTCTGAACGACTTAGCGAGGATTCTAATTCTGGGATGTTGCGATTAAAAAAATGGAGGGCGCTCGAGTCGGCCTGGCCCGCACTCAGGTGAGTGCGGGCTCGGGTCTGTGAGGCGTCGGTACCCTGGGTCGCCATCAACGATTCGGCCCTACTTAACCCTTTATCTAAGTATAACATATAAGTAATAGAAGGTCAAGGACTTTCCCGGGTAGGGGTCAAAATCGTCCAAGGTGGGGAAAGGCAGTGGCCCTTCTGCCGCCTGCGGCGGCATCCCTTCGGCTTCGCGCGCCACGGCGCGCAGGCTCGGGGCAGGCCTTTGGTTTCGGGCCGAAGTGCGCAGGTGAGGGCGGGGTGCCCCGCGACAAGGAGCTAGGGCGACGACTTGCTGCGGTCCGGTCTCGGGACTCCGGTGGAGTTTCCGGCAGGCCGGAATCCCGGGATACGGGACCACCGTTCGGACTCCAGAAACCGGAGGTACCGCTGCGCAAAGGTTGCTGGGAGGCGCGGCCGCATTTACGTACGGGCTTCCCGATAAAGAGCGTCGGGACGCCAAAGGCGCGGAAAGCCCGTACCTACAAGGCGGGGCGGAGTGCGCGGCCTTTGGTTTCGGGGAGCAGCGCGACGGCGAGGATGAGGAGGGCGTAGGCGGAGACGGCGAAGGCGGCGATGGCGTGTCCGAGCGACATGGTGGCGGCGAGGCGTCCGACGAGCACGGGGAAAAGCGCTCCGACGGCGCGGCCGGAATTGTAGGAGAAGCCCTGTCCCGAGCCGCGTACGGGGCCGGGAAACAGCTCGGTGAAGAACGCGCCGATGGGACTGAAGATTCCCGAAGCGAAAAATCCCAGCGGGAAACCGAGCGCGAGCACGGCGCGATTGCCGAAGGGCGCGTAGGTGTAGGCGAGGACGGCGAGAAACGAGGAGACGGCAAAGAGCATGAGCGTCGGGCGGCGGCCAATCGAATCGGCGAGATGGGCGCTGGCGAGGTAGCCGGCGAACGATCCGGCGATGATCACGGCGAGATAGGCTCCGGTGTTGAGCACGGAAAGGCCGCGCTGGGATTTGAGGAAAGTGGGCAGCCAGGTGTTGATGGCGTAGTAGCCGCCCTGCGCGCCGACGGCGAGAAGCGACGTGAGGAGCGTGGTGCGCAGGAGCGAGACGTGAAAGATGGCGAGGAAGTTGGGCGCTGACTGGCGCTCCGCTCCGGCCAAACCTGACCCCTCAGGGGCTGAAGCCCCTGAGGGGGCGGCGTCATTTGCGGCGGGGTTAAAACCCCGCCCTTCCACTGCGGAGGGTGAAAGCGGCGTCCGTTCGGTTGCTGCGGGTGAACTGGCGCATTGGTGCGGCGCCAGCCTGACGGCGGGCAGGCTTGGCGCAGATCCGTTTGTGTCGGCGAACGAATCTGAAGGCCGTACTTCAGGGGCTGAAGCCCGACTGATAGGGCCGTCTTTACGGCGGGGCTGAAGCCCCGCCCTACAAAGCTCGGGTTCGGGAACGTTGCGGCGGATGTAGAAGACGAGCAGGGCAGGAAGGATGCCGATCCAGAACATGGCGCGCCAGGCCAGCGCGGCGGGCAGCAAAGCGAAAAGGACGGTGTAGGAAAGCGCGGCGAGTCCCCAGCCCACGGCCCAGCCTGCCTGCACCGTGCCGACGGCTTTGCCGCGATGCTCGGCACGCATCGTTTCCCCGATCAGCACGGAGCCCACGGCCCACTCGCCGCCGAAGCCCAGGCCCTGAAGGGCGCGGGTCACAAGCAATTGCGAGAACGATTGCGTGAAGCCGCTGAGGAACGTGAACACCGCGAACCACAGGATGGTGAGCTGCAGGATGCGCGCGCGGCCGTAGCGGTCGGCGAGCAGGCCGGCGAGCCAGCCGCCGGCGGCGGAGACGAGCAAGGCGGAGCTGGCCAGCGCTCCAGCCTGGGCTACGCTGATGCTCCACGCGGAGATGAGCGTGGGGACGATGAAGGTGTAAGCCATGACGTCCATCCCATCGAGCGCCCAGCCGGCGAACGTGGCGACGAATGTGTGGCGCTCGGGGCGGGTGAGCTGGGCGAGCCAGACAGACATGGCAGCGCGATTCTACGACGGGGATGCCACGGAGACACAGAGCGCTGAGAGAAAAGAAGGGCCTTCGAATGCTTTCCGGACGACAAGGCAGTTCTTCAGGGGCTAAAGCCCCGAGACTCGCTGCCCCTTGATGTCGCGGCTGAAGCCGCGACCTACAAAGCCCTCAAATGTACGGAGGCGACGCACATAACAAGAAGGGCGAGAAAATCGCCGGCGAGGCGCCGGTGCTGCAAGAACATGGTTTATTTTAGGCGGGCCGTGAAGATTGTGAGCGCGAGCGATTCGTCGTTGCTGGTCGAGTTGGGCGATGCGATTTCGCTCGAAGTGCACGGGCGCGTGATGGCGCTCTTCGAGGCGCTGCAACAGGCC
>Ga0187846_10000349_pt1 | contig 27257 bp, 23 predicted proteins | sample TC_taG_FD_161473 | JGI IMG/M metagenome (GOLD analysis project Ga0187846, IMG submission 161473) | Biofilm microbial communities from the roof of an iron ore cave, State of Minas Gerais, Brazil - TC_06 Biofilm (v2) | ecosystem: Environmental > Terrestrial > Deep subsurface > Cave > Wall biofilm... | reverse complement strand
CGAACCGACGCCATGATGCGCAGCTCGTCGGTGATTTCCTCGAGGGAAACAGTGTCGGGGAGCCTTTGCAGAGCGTCGAGCACGGCCTGTTTATCGGTCATGACTCGATACTACGGTATCCCAAGGCGGCGTGCCAGCGCCTGCAAACAAGACCGCGCAGGGTGCGGTGGATTCCTTCACCCCAGTAAGCCAGATCAACGGCTACAATCCATCCAACAATCTGTCGACGCGGAGATCCAGTTATAATACCTGCTGAGCGAAGGCCTATGAACGATGAAAAGTCCGGGACCCCGCTGTTTCCGGGCTCTGTCATGCTGCGCGGTTTCTGGTACCCGGCGTTGCGCAGTGACCAGGTGCACGGCAAGCGGATGCAGAAGGCCATGCTCTTGGGCGAGCCGCTGGTGCTTGGTCGCGACAGCCAGGGGCGCCCATGGGCGCTCGGCGACAGTTGCCCGCACCGTGGGATGCCGCTCTCTTACGGCAATTTCGACGGCGAAGAGCTGGAGTGCAAGTATCACGGCTGGCAATTCCACGCCCGAAGCGGGCAGTGCCTCGCCATCCCTTCGCTGACTGGGCGCGACAAGCTGAAGGTGGACCGCCTTTACGCCGGGCATTTTCCCTGTGAGGAACAAGATGGCTACTTCTGGGTCTACCTACCGGATCCCGCCGACCGCGATCAACCGCCACCGCCGGCGCCGCGCCTGCCTGTGTTCAGCGCTAAGCACCGATTCACTCAACTCTGGTCCGATCTGACCACGGGCGTCGACCACGGCATCATCGGCTTGATGGACCCCGCGCACGGTCCTTTTGTTCATCAGGCCTGGTGGTGGCGCACCCGCCGAAGCATTCACGAAAAGGAGAAAATCTTCGAGCCCATTCCCAACGGTTTCCGCATCCGGGCACATTCACCCTCAGCCAACAGCGCGGCTTACAAGCTGCTCGGCTTGTATGGCCAGCCGATAACAACAACCATCGAGTTCGTTTTGCCCAATATGCGGTTTGAACAGATCCACTGCGGCGACTATTGGTTCTCCAGCCGGGCGACGGTCACGCCCGTCACTGCCCATGAAGGCCGCATCGACTTCTGCGCCGCGTGGAACGTGTTCCGTCACGTGCCGTTCATGGTGTCTATCTTCCGCGTCTTTGCCCGGATGTTCCTCGGCCAGGACCAACGTACCATGACGCAACAGGCAGAAGGCTTGAGACACGGTCCCCGACTCATTCTGATTGACGACGCGGATCGACCGGCAAAATGGTACTTCCAGTTGAAGGAAGCCTGGCTTGAATCCAAGCGCACCGGCCAGCCCATGGTGCATCCCATTTCCGCACCCATGGCGTTGCGGTGGCGCAGTTGATGTGGCGCTCTAGTGTCCTGTCCCACTCAATTCCTGATAACCACGTTCTCTGCCGACCCCCTCACCCGGCTCGCTACGCTCGCCACCCTCTCCCCCAAGGGGGCGAGGGGAATTGTCAAGAATTAAGCAGCAGGACTCTAGCCACTAGCCACTTGGCACTAACCACTTCACTTCGCCCATCCCTTGGCGCGTTCCACAGCACGCTGCCAGCCGGCATAGAGATCGTCCCGGCGTGACGCTGCGATGGACGGCTCGAAACGTCGTTCCACCCTGAATTGGCGCGCCAGCTCTTCTTCATCCTTCCAGAATCCAGTCGCCAGGCCTGCCAGATAAGCTGCCCCCAGAGCCGTCGACTCTGCCGTAGCAGGGCGTTCCACGGGAAGGCCCAAGATGTCAGCCTGGAACTGGCACAAGAAACTGTTCCGAGTGGCGCCGCCATCCACGCGCAGGACCTCGGGCCGAATGCCGGAATCCTGAGCCATACAGTCGACTACGGCGCGCGTTTGGTAGGCCATGGACTCCAGCGCCGCGCGCACCAGATGATTACGATTGGTACCTCGGGTGATCCCCGAGATGGAGCCGCGCGCGTAGGCGTCCCAGTGCGGCGCGCCCAGGCCCACGAAGGCCGGCACGAAATAGACACCGCCGGTATCCGGCACGACGAGAGCCATCGCCTCGCTTTGGGCGGCATCTTGGATCACCCCCAGTTCGTCGCGTAGCCACTGCAGGGCGGCGCCGGCAATAAATACACTGCCTTCCAGGGCATACGTGGTGATGTCGTTGCGTCTCCAGCCGACAGTGGAGATCAATCCGGACTGGGAGCTCCGGACCACATGACCTGTATTCATGAGCAAAAAGCACCCGGTGCCATAGGTGTTCTTGACGTCGCCCGGACGGAAGCACTGGTGTCCGAACAGCGACGCCTGCTGGTCGCCGGCCACGCCGGCGAGCGGGATCCTGCCACCAAACACCTCTGTTTCTCCCACGATGGCGCTGGATGAATACACCTCCGCCAGCAGCGACGCCGGAATCCGGAAGTAACGCAGGATGGCTGCATCCCACGCCAAGGTGTGGATATTGAAAAGCAGCGTGCGCGAAGCGTTCGAGACGTCGGTTGCGTGCGTGCAGCCGCCGGTCAACTTCCAGATCAGCCACGTGTCGACGGTGCCGCAGGCGAGTTCGCCGCACTCTGCCCGCTCACGCGCGCCCGGAATGTTTTCCAGGAGCCAGGCGATCTTGGTGCCCGAGAAATAAGCGTCGGTCTCAAGTCCCGTCTTCTCGCGCAGCATTTGGTCAAAGCCGTCCTTGCGGATCTGGTCGCACCGGGCAGCCGTACGCCGACATTGCCAGACAATGGCGCGACCCAGGGGTTCACCTGTTTTTCGGTCCCACAGAACGACGGTTTCACGCTGGTTAGTGATGCCGATGGCTGCCACATCCTCGGGACGCGCGATCACTGCGGCCAGGGCCTCCTGCGCCACGTTCAACTGCGAGCGCCAGATCTCCTCCGCCTCGTGCTCCACCCAGGCAGGCTGCGGGTAGTACTGCTGGAATTCCTGGCTCGCGCTCGAGCACACTTGGCCGTCGTGGTCGAACAGGATGGCGCGAGAACTGGTGGTGCCTTGGTCAAGCGCGAGAATGTATTTCGACATGTGCGTTTACCTTCCGGACACATCAAGGGCAAAGCATAGCACTAAAGCCGGCGCTCCACCTCTTGGACAAGAATGCCTTCCGCCGCACAGACCACAGGTAGCCGGCGACAGTGTGGGCGGATTTTGTGGTATCTCAGGACTTGAATGAGATCCTCTTCTGTTGCAATAATGAATATGGAGCGCAAGATGGATCCTCACTTTCGGCTCTGGCGAAAACTTTCTTCTTGAAAGTTGCATCTTATAGGTTTGTAGCCCAGCCGGTTAGGTGCCAGGGCCGGTGAGTTTAGGAAGTTGTTTCCCGCGGAGGAGTAGCGATGGCAGAGCAGCGACGGAATCCCGGTAGTGCTGTATTTGGGTTCAATGACCCACCACCACGGACCACACCGGCCGAAACCCCTCTGGTGAACCCACCGACAGCGCCGGAGCCGGTTGCACCCCCGGCGGCCGCCGCAGCACCCCAGTATATCTACGTGCAGGGACCGCCTCCTTCAGCGGTGGCAGCCCCGGCTGCTTCGGGCGGGGCGCTGATGACCGGAGCGGTAATCGTCCTGCTTGTGCTGACAGTGGTGAATCTATATCTGGTGATCACGGCGCGGCAGCATGCGGCGGACGTCGCCACCAAGCAGGGCGACGAGTTGGAACTCCTGACACGCCGCCTCAATTCCAACGATGACCGCTACGCACAATTGCGCGCCCAGTTTCAGGTGACTTCAGAGAAGCTGGGCCTGACGCAGCAAGAAGCCGCGCGGGCGCGTGACCTAGCCGCGCAATACCAGAGAAAGCAGCAAGAAGCAGTGAGCCAGCTCAACTCCGCTATTCAGCAAAAGGTCAGCGCTGCAGAGGTCAACAAGCTGCAGGCCGATACCAATGCCAAGATCGGAGGAGTCTCCAACGACATCGCCGGTACCCGGAAGGATCTCGACGCGGCCAAGGCGGAGTTTTCCGGCGCGCTCGCCGGCACTAAGGGCGAACTCACAGGGGCAATCGCGCGGACGCACGATGAGCTCGTGGCTCTCGCGCACAAGACCGACCGCGACTACTTTGAGTTCAATATCGGCAGGAAGGGGTCGCAACAGAAGGTTGGGACGGTGATGATCCAGTTGGAGAGGACCAATCCCAAGAAGAACCAGTTCACGGTGAACCTTTATGCCGATGACAAGCGGATCGAGCGCAAGGATCAGGCGATGAACTCACCTGTCTACTTCTATCTTCAGGGCGCACCGAGCGCGCTCGAACTCGTCGTCAACAAGCTCGGTAAGGACAGCGTGGCAGGCTATGTCAGCACCCCGAAAGGGTTCTTCCCCAACACGCCCAACGTGTTGGCGGCGCGGCCGGGAGCCTAACTGTCAGTGCGGCGCCTATTTCTGGACCGCAGGAGCCAGATGGCGGTCTAGGATACGGGCCAGTTCATCATAGGAGCGCGTGCCGACCACTTGTTCCAGCACATTACCCCGGCGGAGCAAGAGGAGCGTAGGTATCGACCGGACCGCATACTTCCCGGCAACGTCCGGCAACTCGTCAACATCGACCTTGGCAAAGGTTATTTCGTTGCCGTATTTCGCCGCCAGCTTCTCGAAGGTCGGAGCGAGCATCCGGCAAGGCGTGCACCATTCCGCCCAGAAATCCACCAAAACCGGTTTGTCGCTCGCTTCGAGGGATTGCCACTCGCCCGGCTGAACCTGCAGCACACTATCCATTTGTCTCTCCTCGCTCTGTGACTTTCGACTTCAGACTCATTGGATGCCTGGGGTACGCTGCGGGATTCGCTTAACGCGCTGTTGGAGCGAACCTTGTGGTCGCCCACGGCAGACACAAAGTGGGCCCCCTTACGGGGCACCCGGTGTCCGGAAGCTCACAAAGCATGCCAGAACTTCATAGAATTCTCACCTCGTCCCACAATCCATCTACTACAATATCATCTTTCCGTCGTACAAAAACACACCTGGAGGTGTAGTGGGTGAGTTCGGCTTTGTCGCGGCGAGCTTGACCTCGGTTGGCCTTATAGCGGCGAGTTTAGCTCGCCATTTTGGCGGCATAAAGGCGCCTCGACATCAAATTACCCGAGGAGGTATCATCCTTGGCTCACAAATGGCTCTTTAAGTCCGATCCTGAAACGTACTCTTTCCGCGATCTGGAGCGTGAGGGCAAGACCGTTTGGGACGGTGTCTCCAATAATTTGGCGCTGAAGCACTTGCGTAGCGTGGGCAAGGGCGACTCCGTGCTGATCTACCACACGGGCGAAGAGCGCGCCATAGTAGGCGTTGCCGAGGTCTTGAGTGTTGCCTATCCGGACCCGAAGCAGAAGGACCCGCGCTTGGTCGTAGTGGATATCAAGGCGGTGAAAAGCCTGCGGCGCCCGGTCAGCCTGGACGAAATCAAGCAGCAGCCGTCCCTCAAAGACTTTGCCCTGGTGCGATTGCCGCGTCTTTCGGTGATGCCGGTCTCGGATAGCCAGTGGACGGAGTTGCTGGCGCTGGCAAAGGCGTAGTCCTTTGTCCTTGGGTGATGACAAAGGCCAAAAGGACCAAGGACTAATCGATGTGGCGATTGCCAAACCCGCAACACGACCTTGCGGTCCTCCAACAAGTGGTTATTGCCTGCACTCGTTGCCCACGCCTAGTCAAATACTGCCGCAAGATTGCACACGAAAAAAAAAGAATGTACCGTAACTGGGAATACTGGGGGAAGCCCATTCCCAGTTTTGGCGACCCGCAAGCGGAACTTCTGATCCTCGGGCTGGCGCCGGCGGCGCACGGAGGCAACCGCACGGGACGAATCTTCACGGGTGATCGCTCCGGTGACTTCCTCTACCGTTCCCTCTACGAAGCGGGGTTCGCCAACCAACCCGAATCACGCCAGCGGGGCGATGGGTTGCAATTGAAGGGTTGCTATATTACGGCAGCGCTGCGCTGCGCCCCGCCGGCGAATAAGCCACTGCCCGAGGAACTGCGAAACTGCCAACCTTACCTCGAGGCGGAGTTGCGACTCCTCAAGAGGGTGCGCGCCGTTCTGGCCCTGGGACGGATCGCTTTTGACACCTACCTGCGCCTGGCCTGGCGCGGAGCTGATCCCGCATGCCGGATTCTCTCACCCCGGCGAGCTGCCCCCAAGGATCCCGTCGTAGGCGGGACCGCCAGTCGCAGAGAAGAAGGGGAGAGGCTTCTGCCTCGATCCTCTTTCCGATTTGCCCACGGCGCGAGCTACGAGCTGCCTGGGCGATTGCCAAGGCTCTTCGCTTCCTACCACCCCAGCCAGCAGAACACCCAGACCGGTAAGCTGACGCCGGAGATGATGCGCGCGGTATTGGAAAATATCCGGCGGTTCCTGCAACAGCTAGACAAGCCTAGCCTAGGAAGCTGATGGGAAAGCCACCCACGCTGTCATCACGGTGTTGCATGGGCTTTCGCCCACCGAAATGGAGACGAAAGTCTTCTGGCCTGTCATTCCGAGCGCAGGCGAGGAATCTGCTTTCTTTTGTTCTTGGCCGCAAAAGCAGATTCCTCGTCGCTCCGCTCTTCGGAATGACAGGTTACAAGCGCGCGCCTGAGCGCGACGCCCGCGCTGCGTCCGGAGACGGGCTTGCACTTTGTGCCGCCCACAGCTACAAGGTACAAGCCGATATAAGCCCGAATGCCTCTACCCCCACGGTTCTGTGCTAAACTCGAAATTCAAGCCAGAACCGATGCTTGGACCAGGACTATGGGGCTGATCCTCACCTGAGGAATCGGGGTAGGTTGGCGCAGCGACCTGTGGCCCTTCGAGGAAAATGACATGCCTGAGGACAAAGCTCACGACTCCGGATTCAAAGTTGTGGATCGTCGTCCGTTCAGCGTGGATGGGACGCGTCGCGAAGGGGCCGAGAAGGAGACGAGCGAGAGGTTGCCAGAATTACGCACCCCTGCTCCGGCCCCGAAGTCTACCAGCGCCGTTGGTGAATCTGAGGAGTACCTCGAACCGGAAAGTTCGGCATTCGAGACGCTAGTCTCGTATCTGAGCACCACGGCGATGTTTCAACTCGGTGTGCTGCCCGGCCCCGGTGGGGAGCGCATTCCATCTGACATGGTCAGTGCCCGCCGCACCATCGACCTGCTCGAGGTACTTCAGGAGAAAACGCGGGGGAACCTGACAGCGGCGGAGAGCCGCTTCGTGGAGGACGTGCTTTACGAACTCCGGCTCAGCTACGTCGAAGTGGAGAAGCGCGGGGCTCGAAAGCAGAGATGAAACTGACCTTCCTGGGTACGGGGACCTCAACCGGCGTGCCGACTTTGACCTGCGAGTGCCGCGTCTGCCTGTCCCCGGACCCTAGAGATAAGAGAACCCGTCCCTCGGTACTGTTGGAGTTCGACGGACGGGTGGTCGTGATCGATACCACGCCCGACTTTCGCCAGCAGGCTTTGCGCGCCAGGATACAACGGCTGGATGCCGTCGTCTTTACCCACGACCACGCCGACCATATCTTCGGACTGGATGATGTCCGCGTCTTTTATTTCCGCCAGCACTCGCCTATTCCCATTTACGCCGACAGCCGCACCATGGAGAGTATCCGCCGCGTCTACAAGTACATCTTTGACCAGACGTATACCTACGGGGGAATCGCCAAGCTTGACCCGCAACTGATCGACGGACCTTTTGACCTCTGGGGGGAGCGGCTGATTCCCGTGCCTGTCGTGCACGGCGACCTACCCGTCCTGGGCTTCCGCTTTGGGCGTGCCGCCTATGTGACCGATTTCAGCGCCATCCCTGAGGCCACCCTGCCGCTGCTCGAGAATTTGGACGTGCTCATTCTCGATGCTCTCCGCCACAAGCCGCATCCTACCCACTCCAGCGTGGAACAGTCTCTGGAGGTGATCGAACGGGTACAACCTCGGCGAGCGTTTTTCACCCACATCGCTCACGAACTGGGACACGAAGAGACCAACGCCGCGCTTCCTCCCCACGTCCGGCTGGCCTACGATGGTCTGGTGCTCGAGCTGTGAACCTCATCCGCAATCTCGACGAACTCCGCCACCTGCCGGCGGCGGGTGTGGTGACCATCGGCAACTTTGATGGTGTTCACATTGCTCATCAGAAGCTGCTCCGGCAAGTCGTGCAGTCGGCGCGGGCGCGGGACGCGGTCTCGATCGCCGTAACCTTCGAACCTCACCCCATCAAGCTTTTGGCGCCCGAGCGCGCGCCCAAGGTCCTTACTCCACTGGAGCGGAAGGCCCAGCTCATCGAGCGCTTCGGCGTCGACCTCCTGGTAGTTCTGGCGTTTACCAAGGAACTGGCACACCTTTCGCCATTCCAATTTGTGCGTGACATCCTAACCAGCCGCCTGCGGGCCACCACCGTCCTCGTGGGGCCCAACTTCCGGTTCGGTTACCGCCAATCGGGCGACATCGAAGTGCTGCGGACTATCGCCAGGCAAGAGGGGTTTCAGGTTCAGGTTCTGCCGGAGGTGGACCTGCGCGGCGAGCGCGTCTCCAGCACTCGCATCCGGGAACTGCTTTCGGCGGGCCGGGTCGCGATCGCCAGCCGGCTGCTGGGACGCCCTTTCTCAAACTACGGCCCTATCGTCTCCGGTTTGGGTGTTGGACACCGGCATACAGTGCCCACCCTCAACCTGGCCCCGGTGGAGGAGCAGTTGCCCAAGATCGGCGTCTACGTCACCCGGACCCGGCTGGGAAACACAGCCCATGATTCCGTCACCAACGTGGGACACAAGCCGACGTTCGGTGACAATCATCGGCTCACCGTCGAAACCTACCTGCTGAGATTTAACGGGGCGGTGGAGCAGACCGACATGGAGATCGAGTATCTGTATCGGCTGCGCGACGAAATGAAATTCCAGAACCCCGCTATCCTCAAGGCCCAGATACAGGACGACGCGCGCCGCTCCCTCAAGTTCTTCCGGCTCCTCCGGCGCTTACACCAAGAGCGTGAGGAACAAGCCAAAGCAACGAACGCGCACCCATAGCCCGCCGAACCCAAGCGCGACTTGCATCATCCAAACTATCGTGCAAAGGAGGCACAGTCATGTACGCCATCACCGGTGCGACTGGAAATACAGGAAGGATTGTCGCCGAGAAGTTGCTGGCTGACGGGGAAAAGGTTCGTGTGATTGGCCGGGACACGAGCCGGCTGGCACCTTTTCTACAGAAGGGCGCCGAAGCCTTTACGACAGATCTCACAGACGCCGTGGGCCTCGCGAGGGCCTTCAACGGGGCGCGTGCTGTGTATGCCCTGGTGCCACCGAACATCGCCTCAGCGGACGTTCGCGGTTATCAGGAACGAGTAACAGATGCCTTAGCTGCGGCGCTAGAGAAGGCTGCCGTCCCCTCTGTGGTTGCCCTAAGCAGCATCGGTGCCGATAAGGCTGAGAAGACCGGCCCTGTCGTCGGCCTTCATAACCTGGAACAGAAATTGAACCGGCTTAACAGTCTCAATGCGCTCTATCTCCGCGCGGGCTATTTCATGGAGAATCTCTTGCCCCAGGCGGCGGTGATTCAGAATTTCGGTTTTGTCGGGGGGCCGCTCCGGGCAGACCTCCGCGTGCCGATGATTGCTACCCGCGACATCGGTGGCGTTGCCGCCGAACTCCTGCGGAAGCTCGCCTTCGCCGGAAAACAGGCGCGAGAATTGCTCGGGCAGCGTGATCTGACCTATTCGGAGGTCACATCGGTAATTGGCAAAGCCATCGCCAGACCGGATCTGGCCTATTTGCAGTTGCCGGCCCAGCAACTCAAACCCGCTCTCGTGCAAATGGGCATGTCCTCGAACATGGCCGACCTGCTTCTCGAAATGGCGGAGGCCCTGAACTCGGGCCACATGGCGCCGCTTGAGCCGCGCTCGGAGCGGAATACCACGCCCACCTCAATTGAAACCTTTGTAGCCGAAGAGTTTGCTCCTCGCTTTCAGGCCAAGGGGGCGGGCGCCTAGGCTACCTGGATTCACGTTGAATCAAAGAGAAATTGTCTCGAGTGCCGTCGTGACCCTCGCTTGCTTTGACAGTTTACGGTCAAAGGTGGCAAACTGCCTGGCATTTCCGGCACTTGCCAGATGCAAGGCGTCGGCGAAGTCCAGGCCTTTCTTAAACCAGTCAAGAGCCCTAGCTACCGCGGGTTCATCTTCCAAGAAAATCGTTGGCAGCCCGGCCAGCGCTTCGAGCGCCCCAGCCAGGCTCCCCGGCGAGAAGCCATACAGGCTCCGTAGGACCCATTCGGTTTCCAGGAGCACTGTCTTGGAAATCCAAATCTCGTTGGCCCGAATCAGTGAGGCAGCACGACCAGCCTGCATGGGATGGTCGCGCAACAGAAACCGAACAAGGACGTTAGTATCGACCGCGATCATGCCTTGCTCTCACGCCTTTGGCAATTGCCTTCTCCATCTGACGCAAGGTCTTTGCTCGCCCGCGATGCTTCAGGCATCCGAACACCTCGTCGAAGCGGGCGGGCCGGAAAGGCTTCAGCGGTCGCAATAACACCCCTTCGGTAACCTCTTCAATGGCAAACTCGGTGCCCGGTTGCCATCCCCGGGTGTTTCTTACCGACTTCGGTAAGACGAGTTGTCCCTTTGACGAAAGCCTGGTCGTTTCCACGTTTAACTTCGCACCGGTACCTGAGTAAGATTCCCGTAAGACACTATAACTCGCCGCATCGTGGGCTGCAAGGGCGGGCACTCATCCCAATTGCGGGTGGCAAAGGCCGCGCCACACGCCCATGCGATCGCTGCGATTTGTTTGTCAAATTGGGTTACCGGACGACCCGTGAGCGGCGCGCAGGCAATCGGAGGAAAGACCAGCACCGCATCCTTATCAAAGAATTAGGCCGGAATTGTGGTTTGGCGCGACCTCTTCTTACTTGACTGGGCCGCCCACATCGCGAGCAGAAGAGGGACGGATCCAGTCGACAGATGATAGCACTTCCCCACACCTTGCGCCCAGCCTGTTGCTAAGCCGTAGGCGATAAGACAATTCGCGAGCCCGGGTGCGGGCCAAGTTCGCGAAACTCTTAGCGCGAACATGAAGAGTGTGCCGATGAATAGCGAGTGCGTGAATGCCCGCAAGTTCAAATTACGCGTCACCGCCAGGCAGATACTGAGCGCAACGCCACAAATAACAAGCTCGACACTGACGTCCAGATTAAATACGCGTACGGCCGTACCGACAATACATAGGCGTAGGGATAGGACAGATCCGACGTAAGAAGGCTAGCTCGGATCCAATGGAGAGCAAACGCGGTAATAGCGTAGGTCCAGACCGCTGCGAATGCGAATTGTGCGAGATCGGCCTGACGGTGAACCCGAATTGTGTGGCAGTCCCGTAGTCCCGTAATTTTCGGTGGCCTACGAAATGAGATATTTGTTTTCTCTTTCCTCGCAGGCGGGCTTAACTCTGTGCGCTCGGCGGCCCGCTCAAACAGAACACTGTGCACTGAGGATGCTCTGTACTCCCTGTATTGGGCCTCGAGAGGCTACCGGACCGCTGAGAATTGTCGCTTGCGGCCGTAACCCCACTTCTGTTGTTATGATGGAAATGCGATTTCGGGCCTGACGAGGAACAGAATGAACTGAAGCTTCATTAGCTCACGTGGCCCCGCATCCTCGCGCTTGGGGAGGTCACCCATGCTTAAATTCACTCGCCGTGAGTTTCTAGGTTCTGCCGTGGCCTTAGGGCTCTCCTCCCGTTTCGGATTCGCTGAGGGAGCGAAGCTTCGCATTGGTGTGACTGACTGGAACCTGAAAATGGGCGCGAATCCGGAAGCGGTGCCGTTGGCCGCCCGGCTCGGGTTCGACGGGCTGCAGGTCTCCTTCGGACACAAGATTGTAGATGACAAGATGCCCGTGGATAACCCGGATGTCGTGGCGCGCTACCTCAGTCTTTCGAAGCAGTACAAAATTCCGATTGACGGCACCTGCGTCGACCGGCTCCATGACAATGGCCTGAAGAGCGACAAACTGGCCCCTAAATGGGTGCTCGATTCCATTCGACTCACTAAGGCCTTGAACGCGCAAGTGCTTCTGCTGCCGTTCTTCGGCCGATGGGCCTTCCAAAGCCAAGACGAGATGAATCACGTCGGCGAGGTGCTGCGTGATCTGGCGCCGGAAGCCGAGAAGGCGGGAGTCACTCTGGGGCTGGAGGATACGATCTCCGCCGAGGACAACGTCCGGATCATGGAACGGTCGCGGTCGGCGAATGTCCTGGTATATTACGACGTCGGCAATTCCACGAAGGCGGGGTTTGATGTGGTGAAGGAGATCCGCTGGCTCGGAAGAGACAAGATTTGCCAGTTCCATTTCAAAGACAATCCACACTATCTCGGCGAAGGGAAGATTCAGTTTTCGCCCATCATCCAGGCGATTCGAGATATCGGATTTTCCGGCTATGCGAACCTGGAGGTCGATGTGCATCCAAACCAGTTGGAAGAGGACATGCGCAGGAACCTGACCTATATCCGCAACGTCATCCAGCAAGCCTGAACCCAGCCGTGACTAAGACTAGCGTTCGACCGGTAGGCCGGCTCTTTCCCAATTGATCAGACCATCCTCGTCGACCTTCACGCGGTCGGGGCTGAATTCATGGGCAAGCAGCGCGCGCCCGGCGGCACGGCTATCGGCGCACACGTCCAGGCCGGTGGCGCCGGGGCGTCCGTCTTCATAGAGAACGATGGTTCGATCCTTCGGCAGGCTGTTCCAGCGTTGCTCGATCTGGTCGAGAGGGATGTTGATGGCGCCGGGAATCCGCCCGCTTGCGAAATCCTTGGCGCCCCGGACGTCCACGAACAGGGCCTTGGGGCTTGCGGCAAAAAGCCTCTGCGCCTCGGGTGTACGAATGAGGGTGGGTTGTTGCTGCTTCAGCTCGTCCTCGCTGCAACCCGGTGAGCCGGCCTGGGCGAAAATTCCGGCTCCGCCTACGCCGGGCAGCAGCGGTTTGGCCTCGATTGAACCGCCGGACGATGCGCTGGAATGGGACGCGGACGTGTTCGGCTTGTCCGCCGGCGTTTCCTTCGGGCTTTGCGCCTGAGTCATGACGGTTCGTTGTGAACCGAGCGCCTGTTCAATGAGCTGCGCGAATTCCTCCACCGTGGGGGGTCGCCCGGTGGCCTGCTGGTTCACGAAGAACGTCGGGGTACCGCGCACGCCGAGGGCGTGAGCGTCGTCCAAGTCACGGCGCACTCGCGCCAGGGTGGCCCCGCTGTTCAGACATTGGTTGAAGCGTTCGGTGTCAAGCCCCAACTCGGCCGCGTAACGCCTCAATGCGCCGTTGCTGAGGTCGGTCTGATTATCGTAAAGTTTGTCCACGGCCTCCCAAAACTTGCCCTGGTCGGCAGCGCACTCGCTGGCCACGGCGGCGGCTTCGGCAAACTCGTGCAAGGAGGGGATGGGAAACTGGCGAAACACCCAGCAAATCTGGTCGCCGTATTTCTGGCGGATCTTGCGTATCACTTCCTGCTCTCGCCCGCAGGCAGGACATTGGAAATCGCCGAATTCCACAATGGTGACCGGGGCCCTAGGATTCCCGCTCACATGGCTGTCCGGGCGGATTAAGCGCTCGCGAATCACTGCTTCCGAAGGCGGCTGAACGCTGGAAGGAGGCTCGCCATGATGAGACAAGAAGTAGAATGCCGGTATCCCCACAATAAGCGCCGCCAGGCAAACAGCGAAGTGCGTTCGGACCTGGGCCAGGGCTTCGACGGGCTCCGGCTCAGACCCCGGACGCGCCGCCTCCCAAACGCTGAGCGCGAAAATGACCGTCACCGCCAGTGCGGAGACCACGCACCAGGCGCACCAAGCGTGAATCACTCGCCCTTCTAACCCCGTCAAATAGGCAGAGAAGAGAAACCCACAGCCGGAGAGGATCGTCACCAAGTATCTTCTGGCAAGAGCCCACCGGGCAGGGACGAGAGGATGGGCAAAGGCCAGCAAGGCGAGCACCGCGTACATGGCTACGCCGAAAAGCGGTAGAGGGTGACCCCAAAGGTGAGCGTAGGCGCTGGCACGGACGGCGTCACAGCCGCCGCCTCCTAAACAAACCAGAGGCCGGGAAGGCGACGTATAGACCCACCACAAGTAGGTGGAATCAAATAGCCCCAGAAGGCTTAAGGCTAGGACCACAAGTCTTCGCATCAAGTTGCTATTTTACTACGCGAAATCCTCAGTCGGATAGCTGCCAGGTGCATCACTGGTCCGACCAGTCTTTTCTTATTTTTCGATTGCGGCAATCTGTTCAGTGGTGAAGCAACAGGGAGGAGTGTTGGTCCAAGCAGGCCCGATTTGCGCCCTCGTTCGCCTCTTTCCTGACTTCGGACCACCCGATGGCGTCTGAATGGAGTTAGAGGGCAAACTGAGCGACCATTGACGAACAACCGCATGATATCATGCTACCTCCTATCCGTCTCAGCTTCAGGGACGCAGCGCCAGAAGGCGGCGTGGAGTCTCCCGCTCACGGACGCGCCATGCCGGCTGAAGGCCAGGGTGAAGAGTAGCCGCGATGCTGACCGAAGGGGACCCGAACTGCGAAACGGCGGAATACCAGCCACAGAAACTCCGTACGCCTCTGGTTCATCCGGGTAGCTTGCCCACCTCATTGGCCGCTGGACGCTACCGGATAGTGCGCCTGCTGGGCGAGGGTGGCCAGAAGCAGGTGTTTCTCGCCGATGACACCCGCCTGGGGCGCGATGTAGTGATCGCGCTCCTTAAGACCGAGCAACTTGATCCCAGGAGCATCGTTCGTCTTCAGCGTGAGGCCCGCGCGATGGCTCAGTTAGGCGACCATCCCAATGTCGTTACCGTCTATGACCTGGGTGAGGAAGAGGGTCGCCCCTATATCGTGAGCCAGTATATCGACGGTGGCTCCGTGGCGGAACTGCTGAAGCGCGCCGAGAAGCATCCCCTCCCTCTCGATCAAACGCTTCGCATTGCTGAAGAAATTTGCCGCGCTCTCACCTATGCGCATGCTCGGGGAATCGTCCATCGAGACCTCAAGCCCGGGAATGTCTGGCTGACCCGGGAAGGCGGAGTCAAACTGGGCGACTTTGGCTTGGCGCTCGATCCGCACTTTTCCCGCGTCACCCTACGAGGAACCCTGCTAGGCACTGTGGCCTACATGTCGCCGGAGCAAGCGCTGGGGCGTGACGCTGGCCCCCTGAGCGACCTCTATTCGCTGGGGGCGACGTTGTATGAGATGGTGGCCGGCAGACCGCCCTTTCTAGGCGACCAGTTAGTAGGGGTCATTTCACAGCATATCAACACTGCACCGGTAGCCCCTTCCTGGCACAACCCTGAACTGCCACAGGCGCTTGAGAATCTGATTCTGCTGTTGCTCGCTAAGATACCGGAGGAGCGACCGCAAAGCGCCGCAGCGGTCCAAAAGGCCCTCGCCGCTTTAGCCTCTTCCTCGTCCGCTCTCGCGGCGCGGGTAGCGCCCCAAGACGCCAAATCGTTGTCCCGCCTGGCGACGGGTGTCTTTGTCGGCCGTACCCAGGAGATGACGACGCTTCGCGCGCGCTTGAACGAGGCAGCGTCAGGTCAGGGCAGGCTGCTGATGGTGGTGGGCGAACCTGGCAGCGGCAAGACCCGCATCGCCGAGCACCTCGCGACCTTCGCCCGGCTACTCGGCGCCCAGGTGCTCTTCGGTCGCTGCTACGAGGGCGAGGGTGCTCCGGCCTTTTGGCCTTGGGTGCAGACCGTCCGGGCTTACGTCCAGGAACGCAGCACTGGAACGCTCGCTTCAGCAATGGGGCAGGGCGCTGCCGATATCGCCCAAGTGGTCGCTGAAGTGCGTGAACGCTTCCCTGACCTTCCCGCTCCTCCATCTCTTGAACCCGAGCAGGCACGATTTCGGCTCTTTGATAGCATCACGGCTTTCCTCAAGAACGCCGCCAAAGTGCAGCCCCTGGTCCTGGTGCTCGACGACCTCCACTGGGCCGACAAGCCTTCTCTCCTGCTCCTGGCGTTTTTGGCGCGTGAGATATCTGACACGCGCCTGCTGGTGATCGGCACCTGTCGCGACATGGAGTTGAGCCGCCAGCACCCTCTGGCTCAGACGCTTGGCGAGCTTGCCCGGCAGGGGCTGAGCGAGCGAATCCTGCTCGCGGGGCTTACCCGACCGGATGTGGCCACCTACATCGAGATGACCGCGGGAGTTGAGGCTCCAGAGGAACTCGTCGAGGCGGTTTATAAGGAAACGGAGGGCAATCCCTTTTTTGTCACCGAGGTCGTAAGGCTTCTCGTTTCTGATGGTCGGCTGCAAGGACCCGGAGAGGTAGCTTCCTGGAACATCCGCATCCCGGAAGGGGTACGGGATGTTATCGGCCGCCGCCTGGATCATCTCTCCGAGCCCTGTAACCGCGTTCTGACCCATGCCTCGGTGATCGGCAGGGAATTCAGCCTGGATGCTCTCGAGGCGCTGACGGAAGTTCCCAGTGACCGCTTGCTAGAACTGCTGGAAGAAGCTGTGGCCGCTCGGGTGATCAGCGAGATGCCCCGTGCGGTTGGGTCCTACGGTTTTTGCCACGCTCTCATTCGCGAGACGCTTTACGACAGGCTGAGCGCTGCCCGTCGCCTCCGCCTCCACCGCCGGATCGGCGAGGTGCTGGAGAGCATTCACCAATCCAGGCTCGACCTTCACCTGGACGAGCTGGCGTATCACTTCAGCCAGGCGGCTCCGGGAGGCGGCGTCGAAAAGGCCATCGACTACGCGGTTCGTGCCGCCCAGCGCGCCACCAGCCTTCTGGCTTACGAAGGGGCTGCGAGTCATTACGAACGCTCGCTCGAGGCCCTCGAGCTCAAGGAATCACCGGATGAGAAGCGCCGCTCAGAGCTGCTCTTGGCCCTGGGGGATGCTCAAACCAGGGCAGGCAACACTGTGAAGGCTCGAGACACGTTTCAGCAGGCCGCGGATGTGGCCCGAAAAGTCGCGCTGCCGGAGCATTTCGCTCGTGCCGCGCTCGGAATCGGGGCCGGCGCTGCGATGGGAACCAGGTACGGAAAAGTTGACGAATTACAGGTACGCCTGCTGGAAGAAGCTCTCCGCGTGCTGGGAGAGAACGAAAGCGCCCATCGCGTCCGCCTGCTGGCCCAATTGTGTTTGGCACTTTACCACTCTGTCGAGCAACGGGTGCGACTCAGCCAGGAAGCCGTGGAGATGGCCAGGCGTGTGGGCTCGAAGCCGGGGTTGCTCGCGGCGCTTTTCAGCAGGTCGATTGCCCTCGAAGGATTTGAAAAGGCCGACGAGCGATTGGCCGTGGCTACCGAGATTGTGCAAGTTGCCGAAGAGATTGGGGAGAAGGAGATGGCCCTGCGTGGCCACTATCGTCGCCTGCGTGAGCTTTTGGAGCTCGGAGATGTCCCGGCCGTTGAGGAAGAACTCAAGACGTACGCTCGCCTGGCCGACGAGCTGCGCCAGCCGCGTTACCTTTGGTTGACGCCCTTCTATAAGTCGGCATGCGCGTTATTGGAGGGGCGTTTCGAAGAGTGTGAGCGGTTGATGCGCCAGGCCCGAACGATCGGACAGCGCGCCCAGGATCCGAATGCCGTCCTCTTCTTCCACACCGAGATGGTCACGCTGCGGAGGCTGCAAGGAAGATTCGAGGAACTGGAGACGGAGGTCAAAGGTTTTGTTCTAAAGTACCCTTCCATTGCGGGCTGGCGAGCCAGCTTGGCCTGCATCTACGCCGGGATGGGTCGCAGAGCGGAGGCGCGCGAGGAGTTTGACCGGTTGGCGCAAGATGATTTCGCAGGTTTGCCTCGAGACGGAGCCTGGGTAGTCGGTATCGCGCTCCTCGCCCAAGTCTGCGCCTTCCTGCAGGATGCCCAGCGCGCCTCGACACTGTATGGGCTCTTGCTCCCCTTCGCCGGTCACAACGTTATCATCGGCGCCGCGGCGGTCTTCTATGGCCCGGTGTCGCGCCATCTGGGGCTTCTGGCCGCAACGATGTCCCGCTGGGAAGAAGCTGCGGGGCACTTTGAGGAGGCGCTGGCAACGAGTGCCAGACTGGGAGCCAGACCCTTTACTGCCCTCAGCCAACACGAATACGCTGCGATGCTCCTGGCCCGTTGCCAGCCCGAGGACCGGGAAAAGGCAGTTAACTTACTCCAGCAAGCCCTGGCGACGGCCAGCGAACTAGGCATGACGAAACTGGTTCAAGACGTCGAGGCCCTGCGGAGCGGGATTTGAGTAGGAGCGCGATGTGAGCTTTTTCCGCGCCTGCTTCACTCATAGCGCCCCCATGGTATACTTCAGCGTATTCCCCCGCGACAGCGCCGAACGACACGGCGTGCGGATTGAGGGGAATACTTGGGATTGCTACCTGACGCGGCTTCTTAAGTCTCGCGAGGATGGCCAAGGGAGCGACCGTGACCGCAAAGGTTTCCGACGAGCACGACCACAATCACGAACACCAGACGGTTCCATCGGATTTCGCCCTGCGTGTCAAGGCGCTCGAATCGCTGCTGGTAGAGAAGGGGCTAGTGGATCCCGCGGCGCTCGACGCGTTGATCGATACGTACGAACACAAAGTCGGCCCACATAACGGCGCGCGAATCATCGCCCGCGCCTGGGTGGATCCAGCCTATAAGAAACGCCTGCTGGCTGATGCTACCAACGCGATCGCGGAGTTCGGCTATGGCGGCCGGCAGGGCGAGCACATGGTGGTTGTCGAAAACGCGTCGAAGGTGCACAACCTGGTGGTCTGCACTCTGTGCTCTTGTTATCCGTGGTCGGTGCTCGGCTTGCCGCCGGTCTGGTACAAGTCCGCGCCCTATCGGTCGCGCGCGGTGATCGACCCTCGCGGCGTGCTGCGCGAGTTCGGGCTCAATTTGCCCCAGGATGTTGAGGTTCGAGTTTGGGACAGCACCGCCGAGCTGCGCTATCTCGTGTTGCCCGAACGGCCGGCCGGGAGCGATAATCTCACCGAAGATGAACTCGCCGCCCTGGTGACGCGCGACGCGATGGTCGGGGTCGCGAAAGTTGCGCTACCGCAGTTGCAAGGTAAAGCATGAACGGTATACATGATATGGGTGGTATGCAAGACATGGGCCCGATCCGGCGCGACGAAAACGAGCCTGTCTTTCACGCGCCGTCGGAAGGGCGATCGTTCGCGCTCAACCTCGCGGCGGCCGCGTGGCAGAAGTGGAATATTGACGCCAGTCGCCATCAGATCGAGCTCATCCCTCCCGCCGATTATCTGCGCATGAGCTATTACGAGCGATGGACCGAGCGTTTGATAGAGCTGCTGGTCAGGACCGGGCTGGTCACGCGCGAGGAGATTGAAAGTGGCAAACCGTCACCCGGTTCGCCGAAGGCGACGCCGCCCCTTACCGCCGACAAGGTGCCCGCAGTCCTTCGTAGCGGCGGGCCGGCAAGCCGCAATGTGTCGGTCAACCCGCGATTCAAAGCGGGCCAGCGTGTGCGCACGCGCAACATCCATCCGACCGGTCACACGCGGCTGCCACGCTACGCGCGGGGCAAGCTCGGCACGATTCACCTCGATCATGGGGTCTACGTCTTTCCCGACAGCAATGCTCATTTTCTTGGCGAGAAGCCGCAGCATGTGTATTCGGTGCGCTTCGCGGCGCGAGAACTGTGGGGCGAGCAAGCTGCACCGCGGGATTCTGTTTACGTCGACCTGTGGGACGATTACCTTGAACCAGCCTGATCGAGGGAGATCAGAGCCTACGAGCCTCGGCGCGCTTCCACCCCTGCCGCGCGACGAAGGCGGGCCCGTGTTTGCAGAACCGTGGCAGGCCCAAGCCTTCGCGCTTGCCGTTGAGCTCTCCGATCGAGGGCACTTCACCTGGAAGGAATGGGCCGGGGCGCTAGCCGATGAAATCGCAGCCGCCGCTAACCGGGGCGAAGCCGACGATGGCTCCCATTACTATGAGCATTGGCTGGCCGCGCTGGAGCGTCTCGTCACCGCCAAGGGTCTTTCCGAGCCTGCGGCGCTCGTTGCGCGCAAGGAAGCCTGGACGGACGCTTATCGGCACACGCCCCACGGCAAGCCGGTTGAACTAGCCTCCGCCACGAGTTCCAAATCAAAAGAATGACACGTACCAAGTCAGGACGTGGGTGGCGCCTACATGGCGGGGTTTGCCATGTAGGCGTGCCGCTAACCGCATACATCGCAAAAGCGCGATGTATGCGCCACCCTTGGGAATTGTAACCCGGCGGATTTCAGGGTTCGAATTGTAACCCCTCGGCCTTTCCATTTCCTCCCCCTTAGGCCACGCAACCAAAATGAAAAAACCGGAAGAGCCGCCGGGCTTGGGAGGCGAGCCCTGCGTCACACCTCCTAGGCTAGGCTACAGCTTCTTTGCGTCCGTCCTCACCCGGTCCACGTACTTCCCGCTCGCCACCTCGATGCGCACGATCTCACCCGGCTTGATGAACTGCGGTACCATGGTCTCGACGCCATTTTCTAATGTGGCGTACTTGAACGTGTTGTCCTGCTGCTGGTGGGCAGCAGGGGCCGTGGTCTCAACCCTCACCTCAACAATGGCGGGAAAAACGATGCTCACGGGCTCGCCTCCGTAGAACTCGACGGGAACCCTCATCTCGGGCTTCAGGTACCTCTCCGCCGCGCCGATGGATTCCAGGGGAACGGAAACCTGGTCGAAGGTTGTAGGATCCATGAAGGTGGCGGAGTCGGCGTCACTGTAAAGGAACTCCATGTCCCGCTTCTCGAGCTGCACATCCTCCAAGCGCTCCTCCGGCCGCCACCGCAACTCTTTGAACGTACCCTTGCGAATGTTGCGTAGCTTGGCATGCACGCTGCCAGGCATCTTCCCCTGGCCAACATGGAAGGTGGACTCAATCACCTTAAGCAGGTCTTCGCCGAGCTTTAAGACCGCTCCTGGACGAAGCTGGGATGCGATGATCATTTCAGACCTCGCTCAGTAGTTTGTTGCATCGTCTGCTCGCCGTGTCGTCGCGGCTCAATCCAACTGTCTTGGCGATTTAACGACTCCTTCATTCAGCCTTCACATTTGCCAGTTTAAACTCGTTTTGACGCTAATCAACTCACTGGGCTGGCCGATAGCAAGAGCAGGGAGTAAATTCAAGTAAGGAGCTGGTCATGTCCAACGGGAAAACGCTCTTGGGTCGATTGGAGCCGTCGCGGTGGTGGCGATGGGCACGCAAGCATCCCGGCACACTGCTATTGGGCGCTGTGGTCCTGGCGGCCCTGCTCGCTCCGCCTCGGCGGGCCCGGCAAGAGCCGGTGGCGGATACGGACCCCGACGAGACTCCACTTTTCATTTAACCTGACCCCTTAGGACTCACGTCTGGAACAATTGACGGAGGACAAAGAGCACGTTGGCTGGCCGTTCGGCAAGCCGGCGCATGAAGTAAGCATACCATTGGCTGCCGTACGGGACATAGACTCTCACCCGGTAACCCCGCCGCAGCAGACTACGCTGCAGCTGACGCTGGATGCCGTACAGCATCTGGTACTCAAAGCGGCCAGCGCCGATCTGGTGCCCGCGCTTAAACGCCTCTGTAGCGGCGACCATGCGGGGATCGTGAGTTGCGATGCCATGATAGATGCCGCTCAACAGCAGCTTGCGCATCATAACCACGAAGTTGCGGTCCACATCCTTCTTGCTAGTAAAGGCTACCTCCCCGGGCTCCTGGTAAGCGCCCTTGACCAGCCGGATCCGAACCCCCTCATGGAGGAGTTCATCAACGTCCCTCTCGCTGCGGTAGAGGTAAGACTGGATGACCACGCCCAGCACGTCGCGGGGAGCGGCGGCCCGGCGGAACACTCGTAGGGTGGCATCGACGTAGGCCGAGCTCTCCATGTCGATGCGAACGAAGTTGTGGTGCTTGGCCGCGGCGTCGCAGATGGTACGCAGCAGGCGCTGTGTGAGGTCCTCGCTGATGGTCAGGCCAAGCTGGGTCAGCTTGATCGAGATGTGGGAGCGCAGTCGTTCCGTCGCGATCCGATCGAGGAGGCCGATATAGGCGCAGCAAGCTTCCTCAGCGGTCGCCCGATCGCTTACGCTTTCGCCCAGGTGGTCGAGCGTCACTTCGAAACCTTCGGCATTTAACTGGCGAACGACGCGGACAGCGTCGTCCACGGTCTCACCGGCGATGAAGCGGCCGGCCAGGTGGCGGCCGGCGGAGAAGCTGGTGAACAGGTTCTTGGGGCTCTTTCGCTCGGAGAGGTAAAGTAGCAGAGACCGTAGCATGAAGAGCAGGTGTCAGGTGTTAGGGGCTAGGTGTCAGGTGCCAGGTTTTGGGGTAGAGGTATCACCCCTCGGTCTCGGCTGTCAGGTTCTGGGCCTCGCATATTAGACTTTGGCTGCCAGGGTTTCTAGTCCCCAACACCTGGCACCTGATACCCGGTTCTTAATGCTCCAACTCCAAGAAGCGCTCGGCGTCGATGGCTGCCATACAGCCCGACCCCGCGGCGGTCACCGCCTGCCGGTAGACGCGGTCCTGCACGTCGCCGGCGGCGAATACGCCTGGCACGCTGGTCTTCGTTCCGTTGCTGCTTTTCAGGTAACCCAGTTCGTCCATTTCCAGTTGGCCGCGGAAAAGCGTCGTGTTGGGCGAATGTCCGATGCCGATAAAAACGCCATCGCAGGACTTGAAGGTCTCCGCGCCGGTCTGCACGTTCTGCAGTTTCACTCCGGTGACTTCGCCCTTGTTGAGGTCCAGGATGTCCGTGACCACCGAATTCCAGATCGGTTTGATCTTCTCACTGCGGCGCAGACGGTCCTGCATAATCTTGGAAGCGCGCAGTTGGTCTCGACGATGAATCAACGAGACTTCGCTGGCATAGCGCGTCAGAAAAAGCGCTTCTTCCGCAGCCGTGTCCCCACCGCCGATCACCACGATAGGCCGGGACCTATAGAAGTAGCCATCGCAGGTGGCGCAGGTCGAGACCCCATGCCCTAGCAGTCTGCGTTCCGAATCGAGACCTAGTAGCTTGGCCGAAGCTCCCGAGGCGATGATTAGCGTGCGCGTCTCGATGCCCTCATCCCCCACTTCCACCACGAACGGACGGCGGGAGAGGTGGGCGCGGGTGACATTGCCTTCCTTGAATTCCGCACCAAACTCCGCCGCCTGCTTCTGCATCATTTCAATCAGTTCCGGCCCCTGAACACCCTTGGGGAATCCGGGATAGTTCTCCACCAAAGTAGTCAGAGTCAACTGGCCGCCTGCCTCGACGCCGCGAATCACCAGGGGGCTCAAATTGGCACGGGCAGCGTAAATGGCAGCTGTCAATCCGGCACACCCTGAACCGATAATCAATACATTTCTCATCGCCTGATCCTCCCAAACTTAGATGATGGAACGATGGATAACGGCTCCTTGCCACGCGCCCGGAGGGCGCCGCGGCGCCTGGCGCGCAAGTCGCCATCTTGGTCGAAGTCGAAGCCCAGAACCTGGTGGAGCCACGTCTTCAGCTCTCATCGGCCAAGACGGGAGGCGAGATTCCCCGTCAAATCTTGAAAAGCGAATCGAACTTCCTCTTGGCGTCGCTGGGAGGGGACAAACTCTTGGCGCTCAGGATGGGATTAGGCCGATAATAGTCGCAGTAGTTGGCAACCTCCTTGTCACGAACCCATTCGGCCTGCGGTTCGGAGCACTGGTTGTGCTTGGAAGGATCGTAGAAGTTGCAGCTGCGGCAGGAGTGCAGGTCTCGATCGCATCGCGGGCAGGTGTCGCGGGTGCCGACCCGCGACCCGGGCGGCAGGTCAATAACGTGCGCGCATTTCCAGCATGAGAACTGCATAAAACAGTGATAACTGAGGGTGATGAGCGACCGGCGACAAGTCAAGCAAGTATTCGACTCTCAACTCGTCACTTGTCACTGACTGTTACTGCGCTCGCGCCGCTTCGTCTTCATCCGCCAGCTCAGCAGCGACGTCGGGAGCAGCCGGTGGAATCCCGGCCTCGAACCCTTCAGCTTCGGGGGCGACTTCAGGCTGCGGTGGCTCGACTTCCGTCAACAAGCGGAAGTTGCGGTAGAACTCCAAGCCGGTACCCGCCGGGATCAGCCGCCCCATGATCACGTTCTCTTTCAACCCGCGAAGGTGATCGATGGCTCCGCGGATGGAAGCCTCCGTCAACACCCGCGTGGTCTCCTGGAACGAGGCGGCGGAAATGAAGGAGTCCGTGGAAAGCGAAGCCTTGGTGATGCCCAGCAGCAAGGGCCGACCGATGGCGGGTTTCCCGCCCCTGACGATGGCCCGTTCGTTTTCCTCGCGGAACTTGAACTTGTCCACTTGCTCGTCGAGAAGGAAGTCGGTGTCACCGACATCCTCCACCTTGACCCAGCGCATCATCTGGCGGGAGATCACCTCGATGTGCTTATCGTTGATATTGACACCCTGCAGCCGGTAGACCTCTTGGATTTCGTCCACCAGGTATTTCTGCAGTTCCTTTTCACCGAGAACAGCCAGGATGTCGTGCGGATTGCGCGGCCCGTCCATCAAGGGCTCGCCGGCCTTGACTCGTTCGCCTTCCTGAACAGAAACGTGCACGCCACGCGGCAGCAGATATTCCTTCGGCTCGCCCTTGTCGGGGACAACGATGATCTTGCGCTGCCCCTTCAGGACTTCCCCGTACCTCACGATTCCGTCGATTTCCGTAATCACTGCGGTCTCGTGCGGCTTACGAGCTTCGAAGAGCTCCTGCACCCGCGGCAATCCGCCCGTAATGTCCTTGGTCTTTGTGGTTTCACGCGGTATTTTGGCCAAGACATCGCCCGGGCTAACCTCGTCCTCTTCCTGCACCATAAGGTGTGCGCGCGAAGGCATCAAGTACTTCTTGGTACCCTTCTTCTCGCTGCGGATGACCAGTTGGGGCTGAAGTTTCTCGTCCGGCGAGTCCGTGACCACCCAGCGCGACAGGCCGGTGACTTCGTCCACTTCTTCGCGCAGTGTCACCCCGTGCTCCAGGTCCTTGAACTGAACGGTACCACCCACTTCTGTGAGGATCGAGAAGGTGTAGGGATCCCACTCCACGATGATGTCGCCTACCTTCACAGGCGAGCCATCCGCCACCTTGACCTTGGCGCCGTAGACCACCGCATGCCGCTCGCGTTCCCGACCCTTTTCGTCAACCACCACCACCGATCCGTTGCGGTTCATGGCCACAAAATGTCCATCGCGGTTCTTGACCGTCTGGAGGTTCTGATACCGAAGGACACCGTTGTTCCTGGCTTCCAGTGCTGACTGCTCGCTGACCCGGCTGGCGGTACCGCCGATGTGGAAGGTTCGCATAGTAAGCTGCGTGCCGGGCTCGCCGATGGACTGGGCGGCGATGACACCCACCGCCTCGCCCATCTCTACCATGCGGCCGGTGGCGAGGTTTCGTCCGTAGCAACGCACGCAGACACCGCGCCGGGATTCGCAGGTCAACACCGACCGAATCTTCACCCGTTCGATACCCGCCGCCTGAATGGCCGCTGCCAAGTCTTCGTTGATTTCCTGGTTGACGTCCACGATGACACTGCCCTCGTAGTCCCTGATCTGCTCGAGGGAAACACGACCAACGATACGATCACGCAAGGGCTCCACGACTTCGCCCGCCTCGACGATGGGCTCCACATAAATGCCATCCACCGTGCCACAATCGAACTCGGAAATGATCACGTCCTGAGCAACGTCCACCAACCGTCGGGTCAGGTAACCGGAGTCGGCGGTCTTCAGCGCCGTATCCGCCAGGCCCTTGCGGGCGCCGTGGGTGGAGATAAAGTACTGCAGCACGTTCAGGCCTTCGCGGAAGTTCGCGGTGATCGGAGTCTCGATAATCTCACCCGAAGGCTTGGCCATCAAGCCCCGCATCCCCGAGAGCTGCCGGATCTGCTGCTTGGATCCGCGCGCCCCGGAGTCAGCCATGATGTAAATCGGATTGATCTCGCCCGACTTGTCTTGCCTTTCCATGCCCTGAAACATCTCGTCGGCCACCTTGTCCGTCACATTCGACCAGATGGCGATCACTTTGTTGTACCGCTCGCCGTGGGTGATGGCGCCGTCTTGGTATTGCTTCTCGACTTCGATAACTTCCTTCTCGGCCTCAGTAACCAGCTTGACCTTGTCGGAAGGAACCACGAGGTCGTCAATCCCGATGGAGATTCCGGCCTTGGTAGCGTGGAGGAACCCCAGAGCTTTGATTTCGTCCAGAAGCTGAACGGTGGTGTCAAGCCCGAAGCGTAGATAGCAATAGTTAACGAGCGCGGCCAGGCCCTTCTTTCGAAGCAAGCCGTTAACGAAGGGCATCTCTTTGGGTAGGTGATCGTTAAAGATCACTCGTCCCACTGTGGTGTCAATGAATTGATTCTGCACCGTGAGGGGCTCAGTGTGCAAAACGTCCTGGTCGTCGTAGGCCGTGGTAAGATCGATCACGCGCCCCGTATAGCGCAGGCGGACGGGAGTGAGGGTCTCGACCTCCTCCGCCTCCAGGGCTAAAAGGACGTCTTCAGGGCTCGCAAACGACCGGCCTTCGCCTTTCGCGCCTTTTCTTTCTTTGGTGAGGTAATAGACACCCAACACGATGTCCTGGGTGGGCACCGCCAGCGGCTGGCCGTGCGCCGGCGAGAGGATGTTGCGCGAAGAGAGCATCAACACTGAAGCTTCGATCTGAGCTTCCGGCGAAAGCGGGATGTGAACCGCCATCTGGTCGCCGTCGAAGTCGGCGTTGAACGCCGTGCACACCAGAGGGTGAATCTTGATAGCCTTGCCTTCCACGAGCACGGGCTCGAAGGCCTGGATGCCCAACCGGTGAAGCGTCGGAGCGCGGTTGAGCAGAACGGGGTGGTCATGAATGACCTCTTCCAGGATGTCCCATACCACCGATTCCTGCCGCTCCACCATTTCCTTGGCGGCCTTAATGGTTGTGCACTGACCGGACTGCTCCAGCCGGTGGTAGATAAAAGGCTTGAAGAGTTCGAGCGCCATCTTCTTGGGCAGTCCGCATTGATGGAGCTTCAAGTCAGGTCCGACGACGATGACCGAACGCCCAGAGTAGTCGACGCGCTTGCCGAGCAGGTTCTGGCGAAACCGCCCTTGCTTGCCCTTCAGCGTGTCGGACAGCGACTTGAGGGGCCGGTTGTTGGTACCGCGCAGGACGCGGCCGCGCCGGCCGTTATCGAACAGCGCATCGCAAGCCTCCTGCAGCATGCGCTTTTCGTTGCGTACGATGACGTCCGGGGCGTGGAGTTCCATCAACTTCTTCAACCGGTTGTTGCGGTTGATCACCCGCCGGTAGAGGTCGTTCAGGTCCGAAGTGGCGAAGCGACCTCCGTCCAGAGGCACGAGGGGG
>Ga0187846_10000348_pt1 | contig 27297 bp, 24 predicted proteins | sample TC_taG_FD_161473 | JGI IMG/M metagenome (GOLD analysis project Ga0187846, IMG submission 161473) | Biofilm microbial communities from the roof of an iron ore cave, State of Minas Gerais, Brazil - TC_06 Biofilm (v2) | ecosystem: Environmental > Terrestrial > Deep subsurface > Cave > Wall biofilm... | reverse complement strand
ACTCTTGGCCTTGGCCTGTTCTGTCTCGGGCCACTCGCTATCGGTGCCATCATCCTTAATGCTGTCCTGCTGAACAACAAGTTGAAGCAAAAGGCGACCTCGTTCAGAATGGTGCCACCGAGGTAGAATTGCACCGGGTGCCCGCAAGGGTCGCGCACTAGGCATCAACTTAATGAAAAGCTCACCAACACCGGAAAGTTTATTTCGGGAAAGCCAATCTGCGATATTTCTCACGAGATTCCAACCATGCCTCGTCGGACAGGCCAAGTTTTTCGCGCAACACCTCTGGAGGCACTCCTGATCTGAGCTGCTCTACAGCAAAGGTATCACGTAGCAATTGCAAGGTGACGCGTTTTTTGATACCTGCGGCTTTCACGGCTCTTGCCAGAATATAGTTCAGGTTGCGGTCTGTACAGGCAAACAGTTCATTTGTAGGACGATACTTCACTATGTATTGCTTCAGGATAGTGGTAAATTCTGGGGGAAGTGCAAGGCGTCTCTCCCGGTGCTGTTTACCTGTTGATGCAGGGAAGTGGATAGTTATCAGGGGAGCCTGTGGATTGGAAAGGTCGATATGTTCCAATTTCAGTCCCATCACCTCTTCCTTTTTCAATCCTGCGTGCAATACCAGGTAGACAAGGCAGTGACAGCGCGGGTCTTGCGCTGAGGCCTCGAGCAGGCGCTGCACCTCATCTTCAAACAGTAGTTGAGGTAAAGGAGGCAAAGGCCGTTCCAATACCAGGCTAGCGGAAGGGTCTTCACGAATGACACCATCGCGGGCCAACCAGGAGAAGAAATTTTTCAGGAAAGTGATGCGACGAGCCATGGTTTTGGGGGCGGGAGTCCGGCCTTTCGAACCAAATTTCAGCTTCATGAGCCAGTCAGTAAGTTGCTCTTTTGTAATACGCCCAACCGGCGTATCGCGACCTGCAAAGTCACTAAACATCTTAAGATCCGAGAGAAAGCAGGTCACGGTATAGTCAGATTTGCCTCGTAGCTTCAAATCCTGTTGATAAGGGATGAAACATGCTGCCAGGCTGGATTGATCAGTAAGCGGGTTTGTGCGCACCAGAGGTGGGAATGCAGTCTCGGAGGGGTTCGCTGGCTCCGTGATTACCGTTGGAGCGCCAGTGAAGAGGTCGGGCTGCAAAACGATACTTTCATCAGTAAGCATAGGTTCGGGTTGCGGCTGCCGCTGATCGTCCTTCTGCATCGAAAGTTCTCCTTGGTTCTGACTACAACAGCGCGGTCACGAAGACCACCCAGGCCATATTTTTCATTATAGCAATTTCATTATAGCAGGATATGGCGAGGATGTTCAAGTCGAAAACAGTTGTTACCTGGATAGACATGATTCGTCTCTGATGTGTAGACCTGTCACAAACTGCATTCACAAACAGGAATAATTATTACCTTATGATGAAACGTGTGAAACCATTGCTTCCAGCAATTGGCATTTTCTGTCTCGCCCTGCTTGTGCGCGTGATCTATAACAACACCGTCGCGCATAACTACTACCCGTTGCACGACTCAGCTTTTTATCAGGGTATCGGGTTTAACCTACTCAAGGAGCACTGCTTCTGCCTGGAATCATACATTACGACAGTGTTTCGCGCTCCACTCTGGTCGTTCACCATTGCTGATCTCACTACCGTCTTTGGTCCAAGTGACTATTTTGCACGCCTCTTTTTGAGCGTGATTGGCTCAGGAACATGTGTATTAATCTACCTGTTTGCAAGGGATTTATTTAGCTGGCGCATCGGCATCCTGGCGGGCGTAATAGCAGCGATTTATCCCGAATTGTATATTTATGATGGCTGGCTCTACGCAGAATCACTCTATACATTTCTGCTTTTTGCTGTTTGCTATGGGTTATTTCGCCTGCAGCGCACACCTCAAATGAAATGGCGGTTATGGATAATATGCGGCATTTTGCTTGGCCTGCTCTCCCTCACGCGGCCAAACGGGATGCTAGTGATTGGTCTATTTATTATCTGGGCTATCATCATAGCCTGGCAAAAGCTCCTGTCATGGCGTGTAACAGCTAAAGGAGCGCTAGCAACCACGCTACTTGCACTTGTTATTATTGCTCCCTGGACAGTACGCAATTATCTTGTGTCACACACCTTCATTCCTGTTGCGATCGGCGACGGAACGGTGCTGCTTGGTGCATACAACGATAAGGTTCTGACAACGGCGACTTACCCAGGGGGTCCCTTTGGAACCTGGATTAACCCCCTCGAATCCAGTCCAGCGGTAGCTCGTCCCTATCCCCTCTACACATGCTCAGCACCATGCGAGGTTGCACGTGAAGCGGCTTATCAAAATGCTGCTCTACAATGGATACGGAACCATTTGAGTATCATGCCGCACCTGCTGGCGCTACATTTTATCAATATGTGGCAGCCAGATACCCACGAGGCAGACCTCCCTACAGTTCGCTTTCCGCAACAACAATCAACACAGCTAGTCTTGCATATGATGAAGACCTTTCCGACTTATGTCTTCATACTGGCTGGACTTGGCTTCGTGGTAACACTCCGGCGCTGGCGTGAACTGCTGTTCATCTATTTTATGATTCTGATGACCATTGCCGAATGTTTAATCTACTATGGCATCCCACGTTTCCGTGCTCCCATCGAACCAATGCTTATCCTGCTCGCTACGGGGGCTGTCTGGTGGTTGACGCATAAAGAGAAGGGAACGCTCCGCTGGACTGTGAATAGAATACGCAAAAAAAATGATCAAATAGTAGCTGATACGACCAGTGACCCACGGGGATCAAAGGAGATAGTTCAAGATGCCCCATCTCAAGCTTGACCAATCCCTGGTAGATGAAGCTCGCGCCCTGGCCAGCCACATTGTTGAGCCAGTGATTGACTATATTACTGATCTCGGCAGAAGCAAGTAAAGAATGCTAACATAGGAAGATGGGAGCACCAAGGAAAGCCGATTGGCGAGAAGAGCGCCGCAAGCGCGCCTGGAAGCTGAAAGAACAAGGATGGAGACAAAAAGATATTGCAGTCGCCCTGGGGGTGAGCGAAGGAGCCGTGAGTCAATGGCTCAAAAGGGGGCGAGCAGGAGGCATAGAAGCCCTCAGCGCGCATCCACCCAAGGGAGTGCAGCCGCGATTGAGCCCTGAGCAAAAGGCGCAGATCCCGGCGTTGTTAGCCAAAGGAGCCGAAGCGTATGGTTTTCGCGGGGACGTCTGGATCGCGAACCGTGTAGCTGAAGTGATTGATCGGACCTTTGGAGTGCGCTATCATCGCGATCATGTTGGGCGGCTGTTGCGTGAGGCAGGCTGGAGTCGACAGCAGCCCATCGAGCGAGCAACCCAGCGCAATGAAGAAGCGATCAAACAGTGGTCCGAGCAGCGGTGGCCCACGATTAAAAAAAAGCTGCTGAAGACCAAGCCACTATCGTCTGGCTAGACGAAGCCGGGTTCTATCTACTGCCGATGGCAGTGCGCACCTGGGCCCCCTGCGGACAGACGCCGATCCTGCGGGTCCCGCTGACGCGCGATCACCTTTCGGCCATCAGTGGCATTACCCTGGATGGACGACTCTTTATGCAAGTACGCGCCGCCTCCTATGATGGGAAAAACGTGGTGGGTTTCTTGCGTGTCCTTTTACAGAAGCTGGCGGGAAAGATCGTCGTGATCTGGGATGGCTCACCCATTCATCGGGCACACGAGATCAAAGATTTTCTTAAGCGAGGGGCGGCCAAACGCTTGCAGCTGGAACAACTTCCGGGCTATGCCCCTGATCTCAACCCAGATGAGGGAATCTGGAATTATCTCAAAAGGGTGGAGTTGGGCAATGTCTGTTGTTCCGATCTCAATCAGTTGCAGCGCAAGCTCATGGAAGCAAAAGATCGCTTGCGGCACAACAAGGAGTTCATCAAAAGCTGCTCTCGAAAGTCGGGGCTACTCGGTTTGAGAGGAGGTTTGCACAGCTTGATCGAATACAGGGAGCCTTTGACCCACAGGCGCCTCAGGTGAAAACTGGGTAATCCCTTAGGCTTCAGGCGAACGCCAGGTGGAAAGTTGAGGGAACGAAAGCGAGTTCACAAACGTCTTCTCTTTAGAGCACAACTTTTACATTCTACCGCCTCGAGGAGAGGACCATGAGCATCACAAAGAGCCAGCATGTGTTCCCCTCATTGTTGCTGGTGGGCCTCCTGATCGGCTTGAGCAGTTGCGGCTCGGCTCAGAGCGCCCCAGGGAGTCCTCCGGGCAGCAAGCCGGATAACGCGCAGATTGAGATCGACCGCCACCTGCCAAGCCAGGAAAAACCGGTGGTGTCCCTGACTGTTGCCAGCATGGTACAGCAGCTCTACGCCACCATCTACGCTCTCCCGCAGATGGCTGAGCACATAGCCTGTACAACCGAATTGGGGCCACACTACACCCTCACGTTTTATGAAGGGCAAAAGAAGCTTGTCACTGTCGTGGCCGAAAATGATGGCTGTCGCCGAATCTCCCTTTCAGGAGAACCGTATGACCGCACTGCCATGGGCAACAAAACCTTCTGGGACCAACTCGATAACGCCATCTATGAGGCGACACCAGCAGCTAAAGTAGACTGGCTCTCTCTCATGCCTACACCTTCCCATACCCAACTTCCTCAAACAGCGCAGATCATCTCCACCAGCACAGCCCAACGCCTCTATCATGCGATACTGGCCCTGCCGCCAGTGACGAAAAACAACAGCTATTTGAAAGGAACAACCGCCTACCAGCTCATCTTCCACACCTCAGAACAGCCCGCTGCTGCCGCCGTTGATCTGACACAGAATCTCGTTGCCCTGGACGGCCAGTATCATTCTCGCGGCGGCGTCTATCGCATGAACGAACAGTTCAAGCAGCTGTTCGCCAAGGCCCTGGCAGGCGTTGTCTTTACGCCCGGACGACCTGATAGCCTTTTGCTCAGCCTCTCTACAGGCAAAACCAGCGAACAATCCACTGTGAGGGATACACCACTGATCCAGAAGCTCTACGCTCGGATTTTTACCTTTCCAACGGCTCAGCCCCCGCCGGACAACTGCCTCGGCAACGACAAAGTAGCTGGAAAACAGAAATGGTACGATCTGACTTTCTTACAATGGCAGCTGACTCTTCTCCACATAAACGCCTATGAAGCAAGCTGCTCCTTTGTTGCCAGAGATGTCGACACCGGTCAGAGCCAGTACTTGCAAGCCGACCGGCAATTCTGGACCCTGCTTCACCAGGCCGCCAACCAGTGATCAACTAACACCAGTGTTACCGATCTCTACACATTGCGAAAATTTTGACCTGGCGGGTGAACCGTAGAGGGTGTCCGAGAAGGCCCCTCAAGCGGCCTGAGCTTGCTTAGCCCTTTCTTTGGTCGCCTCAGCCGGCCTGGCCAGCCGTCTCAATATGAGCCGAATCATCACCAGATAAATCATGCTCTCGCTGCTGCTCGTCAGATACTCGTAATCCTTGCTCATCCGTCGATGCTTCCCAATCCAGGCAAACGTTCGCTCCACCACCCATCTCCTGGGCAGTGGTCCCCGAAAGCCCGTTTTCTCGAGTTTGATGCGTTCATAGGTGAACCATACGGTACTCAAATCGTTGAGGTCACCATGAGGCACCCACTTGCCCCGCGAGCGCCACGGATGCCGAACGACTTCGACCTCCCAACCCAGCTCTTGCTCGATCCACTCGCGTCCCTTCCCGGTGTAGCCCTGGTCCACCCACACTTTTTTCATGCGGGCAAACACGCCTTTGATCGGCTCCAGCAGGAGTTGCACGCTTTCCCGATCCTGCAGATTGGCCGGATGGACGGCTGCCTTGAGGACCACGCCCGTCGTATCGACGAGGAGATGTCTCTTGCGGCCTGAGATCTTCTTCGCGCCATCATAGCCATGTGGTCCACCCCGCTCCGTCGTTTTGACCGATTGGCTGTCAATGATCCCAGCACTGGGAGTAGCTTCGCGCCCCGCCTCTCTTCGGAAGCGCTCTCGCAGGGTGCCCATGATCTGTTCCCAAACGCCCTTGTTACGAAAGAGGGCGAAATAATGGTACACCGTCGAGCGAGGCGGGTACTCCCGCGGGATCATCCGCCAGGCGCATCCACTACGCAGGACATAAAAAATCCCATTGAGCACGTCGCGCATCTCCACCTGCCGAGGGCGTCCACCTGGTTTGCCAGCCGGGATCAATGGTTCTAGGATCGCCCACTCGTCATCGGAGAGATCAGAAGGATACACTTCCATCAGCTTCCCTACCTTTGCGGGCACCAAGTGCCCTTCTATCACATTCACTCGCCTCTATCCTATCACAAAACGATCCTGCTTCTCACCATCCTATGTCAACCGCCCTGGGAAGCCTTCTCGGACACCCTCTAGGGGCCGATTTATCGCGCCCACCGCCGATTTATCGGCCCTGGTCCTCATTCACGCATTTCCCGCATGCACCACTTAGCCGCTTGAACAATGAAGAAAAAGATAAGAGAAGTAGGAAGGGTGTGCATTTCAGCAAGGAGGTTCTTCCATGACGACTCGACTTCTCACTTTGACCGCTAATAAGCAAGCAGGCAGCACCAAAAAAATCTGTTGCGGAATGCAACATACTTGCAACAGATCGCTGTTAACGCAGCCCCTGGAGCGCGATCGCTGCAATTTATACTGGCATGTTTTGTAGAAGCAGGGTCCAGTGGCTGTGCCCCTGGCGGGCGATTGGGGGTGATCCCCAGGCTACTCTCTCCCTCCCCTCCGCAGGCGGCTTGCCGAAAAAAACCTACCCTTGCGGTCTTAGCAAGGGTTCCTGCCCGTACAATGACCGCGCTAGAAAAGAAATGACGTATTCGGGTCTTCATATGTCCAGCCTGCCTGTGAATCGTTGCCAGTATCGACAACTGCTGGCGCCCCTTGCACTTGCCCGTGAGCATCTATGGTCACTGTATAGAGCCCGTTGCCAGGACTCAAACTCTTACTTTGCCATATCGCTCGACCACGAGTAAGGAAGAGGAAATGAAAGCTATCTGATGCCCAGATGCTATTAGAGACAGGCTGAAGCAATGCATGGGCACCGGGCATCGCAGATGATGCAGCTCCAGGTTCTGCAGTTGGCATCATGTCATGCAGCAAGAGTTGATGTTGCTGGCTCGCAATGCGCACAAGTTGCAGCGTATGCGCGCCATCCAGCACTAAAAACTTGCTGTCGGGCGACCAGTAGGGAACGCTGCCCTCTTCTCCAGAGATGCTGAATGCGGAATTGTCTTTGATATTGAAGATCGTATACACTGTGCCTGTTGTATAGAGCACAGAGTTGCCGTCGGGCGACCAGGCAAACTGAGTACAGCTGCACACTGCCACCGTGGTGGTGCGTCCGTGTGGATCGCGTAAGACAAGCTGAATGCTTATAGGCGTGCTCGTATTTGATTGCGGCTGTATGCCTCCTGTAACAATTGCATAGAGAAAGGCTGGATTTTGGTGGGCAGGTTGCCAGAGCACGCGTTCCAGGGCTGCAGGAAGTGGATGGCCCATGAGCGCACCCTGGACTACGAATTGAAAATTGACTCCGGCAAGCGTCGTGGTAAAGATGCCCTGCCCGGAGTTTCCTAAAGCTAGAGAGTTGCCGGCTGATATGGAGGGGATAGAGAATGAGTAAGGGAGCATTTTGCGTGCAATGCCCTCTGGTTGATCGTTTTGAGATACCCACCATACGACAGTGCCAGGATTTTGGCCGGGTGTAGTAGTTCCCTCCCGGTAGAGCAGGCGGGTGCCCGTGGGATTCCACCAGGCGTTGCTGTACTGCAGGTCAGGGCTTGAAAAGATGATAGGGATTGGGGAGCCACCGTCGATGCCGACCGTATTGAGAACGCTCGGAACGTCTGCTGTCAGGCCTGTTAGTGGGTTACTGGTTACATGCTTGCCAGCGGCGGTATTGGCGAGACTACTATCGATGGTGCGGAAAACAAGAATTTGATGGTTTGGTGACCATCCATAGCCAATAACGGGTGGACCATCCGAAACAACCTCGAATGCGTTAGCGCCGCCTGGGTCGATTGTCCAGAGATGCCCGTCGCGTACAAAAGCGATTTCGTTGCCTCCCAGGTGACCAGGACTGCATGAGGCGAGGATAGATAATAGCAATAGTAAAAGCAGGATGATGCTATAGCGTCGTTTCGATAATTTCATAGGTCGAGTATAGCGTTGAGCAGGAGGTGCGTCAAGCATAGCTATTAACGGCCATTTGACAGGGAAAACCCGTCGTAAGCCGCCGTCTTTGCAAGGTGTGGGGTCAGGCGCATTTTGAGTGCTTTCGCCCCTGCCTTTCCGCTTTCGCACCCATCAAACAGAATAGAGAGGCAAGAGGGGAGAAAGTGGTGTATCTGGTCCGGCGCGTCACCATTGGCAAAGCTGCGGCAATACCAGAACAAGCTCATCGAACGCTTCAATAAGAAGCTCTCCGCCACGAAGCAAGGCAGTAACCGTCGGAAGAAGCTAGTCAAAGCCAAGCAGAAACACCTGAAGAAGGTCAAGGGCAGGAAGAACATTACAGTTCCCTCACGCGTGTCGCTTGCCCCGCAAGCGACACGCTAATCCTGCAAGAAGCCTCGCGGCTTTTAGCCGCTGAGGAGTGTCACTTATCCCATATATGCTATACTGTGCCGTGTGTTTGTATTTAATGTAGACCATTATGAAAAGTATGGGATGATTCGTTGTCAGGTACCCAAGCCCCTGAAGAGGGCGGGCTTACCCCTACCTGACCAGTCTCAGCCCGCAAGGGCTACGTTAGGAGCGAATGCATGTATAGGCACGTCGGGGTGACTTGTCCAGCCTCGACCGCTGCGGTTTGCCGTTAAACAGGTCTGGTGGGAACGACCCGTGCGTCAAACACCCGAAACCGCTCTATAACCTTGACGAGGACAACTTCACTTGCCGGTGGGTCTTTGAGCTGCTGGCAACGTCGCCTCATCAGGAGGCACTTACTTGGAGGATCTATGTCACGCGTCTTTGTGGTCGATGCCCAGAGGCGACCGCTCCACCCGTGCACGCCTGCACGAGCACGCTTGCTCTTAAAACAGCGCAGGGCTGCGGTACTACGCCGCTTCCCCTTTGTACTCATTTTGAAGGAGCCGAAGCCTGAGGCAGTGCGCCAGGAGCTGCGGGCCAAGATTGACCCTGGCAGCAAGACGACAGGACTGGCGGTCGTCAACGATACGACCGGCGAGGTGCTGTGGGCAGCAGAACTGGCCCATCGAGGCGAAGAGGTACGGGAAGCACTCGCCAAACGGCGGGCAGCCCGCCGGTCACGTCGCTCGCGGCAGACCAGATACCGCCAGCCCAGGTTCAACAATCGCCGCAGGAAAAGCGGGTGGCTTCCCCCGTCGCTGCGCAGCCGTCGCGACAATGTGCTCACCTGGGTGGCGCGGTTGCGCAAGTGGTGCCCTCTTGGAGCACTCAGCCTGGAGCTGGTCAAATTCGACACGGCGCTCATGCAAGACGCCACCCTGCAGGGCGAGGACTACCAGAGGGGCACGCTGGCTGGTTTCGAGTTGCGCCAGTACGTCCTGTTAAAGTGGAAGCACACGTGCGCGTATTGCGGGGTGAGCGGAGTGCCGCTGGAACTGGACCATGTGGTGCCGCGCTCCCGTGGGGAGAGCCACCGCGAAAGCAATCGGGTGCCCGCCTGCCACGCCTGCAACCAGCAGAAAGGCAATCGACCCATCGAGGAGTTCTTGCGGGACCGATCGGCGCTCCTCCAGCGCATCCAGACGCACCTGAAAACGCCCTTGAGCCATGCGGCGGCCATCAACACCTTGCGTTGGGCGCTGTATGAGCAGCTGCAAGCGACTGGTCTCCCAGTGGAAGCGGGCAGCGGTGGCAGGACCAAATGGAATCGGGTGAGCAGAGCGTTGCCCAAGACCCACTGGCTAGATGCTGCAGCGGTCGGAGCAAGTACGCCGAGCGTGCTGCAGGTCAGGCGCGTCGTCCCCTTGCTCATCACCGCCCACGCGCGTCAGCGCCGCCAGATGGTGGTGATGGACAAACGAGGCTTCCCGCGTACACGCGCCAAGCAACGGAGCTGCGTGCAGGGCTTCCGTACAGGAGACATCGTGCGGGCCAGTGTGCCATCGGGGAAGAAGAGCGGCAGCTACCTCGGGCGGGTCGCAGTGCGAGCCAGTGGCTCGCTCAACATAACGACCAAGACGGGAACGGTCCAGGGCGTGCCCGCAGGCTACTGTGCCCCTCTTCAACGCATAGATGGCTACAGCTACCAAAAAGGAGAACGGTGCTTCCTCCCGGTCTCGGGAACGGATGGGCGTCCGCACCAATTGCTTTTATGAGCCAATCTAAACGCTTACCTGGACTGGAGACCAGAGATGGACAGAGATGGGTCCGTTATATTGAAGATAGTTTTCTAGCAATTGTAGGGGCGCTGCTGGTAACGATCTTTATCTATGTTTTAAAACTGTACCCACGTATCCCTAACATTTCACTTGTGTACCTGCTGGTTGTATTAGCACTGGCGAGCACACGCGGGCTATACGCCGCTATCCTTGCCTCGGTAGTAGCATTCCTCTCATTTGACTATTTCCTGGTTCCACCGTTCTATACCTTTACTGTTGGCAAAATCGACGAGTGGCTGGCGTTATTTGTTTTTCTAGTGACAGCGATCATTACGAGTCAATTGGCTTCGGCTTTGCGCCGGCGAGCAGAGCAAGCACGACGTAGGGAGTATGAAACACGCATTCTTTACGAGTTAGTACAGGCTACGAACAGGGAAGAGGACCTGGAACGGCAACTTGGCATCATTGCGCGCGCAGTAGTCGATGTATTTACATCCTGGGGAGTGCGTGATTGTGAAATTCTTCTGCCGGACGCAAAAGGGAAATTGCTTGTACAGGGAAGCGCAAGCCGGCCACTGAATCAGGTAAAGCTTTCACCTGATGAAGAAGCAACAGCTGCATGGGTATTGGCACAAGCCCAAACTGTGGAGTTACATGATGTCGGGCTTGTCCCACGGGAATCTGCCGATTATGCGCCACGGGCCATTGTGCGCAGTACTGCCAATAAGGAGCGAGTCCGGCGTTATGTACGCATGATCCCTTTAAAACTGGGTCAAAAGGTGGTTGCTGTCTTTTGCCTGTTCATGGAAGATAATCCACGACTGTTTGCCCTTGAAAGAAGTCTGGGGGCGGAAAGAGAACGGTCAAACTCCCAAAGTGCATTCTTCTGGACTTTCGTTGATCAAGCCACGTCTGTGATCGAGCGTGCTCTTTTGCGCCGCGAGAGCTTGCAAATCGAGATATTGCGAAGAACCGATGAGCTTCGTGCAGCGCTTCTATCATCAGTCTCCCATGATCTTCGTACCCCGCTCGCTTCTATTAAAGCCTCTGCCAGCAGCCTGCTACAGGAAGACATACAGTGGAGCGATGAGGAGCGACGCAGTTTTGCCCTGGCTATTGAACGTGAATCTGATCGGCTCAATCGCCTGGTGGCGAACCTGCTGGATATGTCTCGTATCGAAGGGGGCGCGCTCAAGCCTGAAAAAGAGTGGTATCCTGTCGATGAATTGATTCATGATGTGCTGGGTCGCATGCAATCGATATTGCTGAATCGGATTGTGGAAACGCATTTGCCGGATGATCTGCCACCGGTGGAGCTGGACTACCTTCAGATCGACCAGGTGCTGACGAATCTCATTGAAAATGCTACACGGTATACGCCGCCTGACACACCCATTGAAATAAGCGTGCGTATTGATGGAAATCAAATGGTTGTTAGCGTTGCTGACCGGGGCCCGGGCATTCCTCCCGCCGATTTAGAGCGCGTTTTTGATAAATTTTATCGCGTATTGGGACCCGCGGCCGAACGCAGTGCGGGTTCGGGGCTTGGCCTTGCCGTGTGCAAAGGGTTGGTCGAAGCTCACGGGGGACGTATCTGGGCAGAAAATCGCGAGGGCGGTGGAGCTATTTTTCGTTTCACATTACCATTGGGAGGAAAAGAGGACTGAGAGATGAGTAAAAGTGGAGCGCGAATCCTGGCTGTCGATGACGAGATCGAGATCCTGCGTGCATTGCAGCGCAGTCTGACAGCCTATGGCTATGAGGTATTTACTGCTTCGACGGGTGAAGAGGCGTTAGAATCTATTGCCCATTACCGGCCTGATTTGATGCTGCTCGATTTGGGGTTACCGGGAATCAGCGGCCTGGAGGTTTGTAAGCGGGTGCGAGCACAGTCAAATTTGCCCATCATCGTTCTTTCAGTGAAAGACACCGAGCGCGATAAAGTCATGGCTCTCGATCTGGGAGCAGACGACTATGTATCCAAGCCCTTTGGCATGAACGAAGTCCTTGCTCGCATCCGCGTCGCATTGCGTCATGCCGCCCAGGTGGAATCAGGAACTGAGCCGATCTTTACTTCTGGGCCGCTACGAGTCGATTTTGCGCAGCGTCTCGTGCAGGTCAATGGTCAAGAGGTCAAGTTGACGCCAACTGAATATGATCTACTCAAAACTCTTATCAAGAACAAGGGTAAGATCATGACACGCCATATGCTACTCTCCCAGGTATGGGGGACTGGCTATAGCACCGAATCTCATTACCTGCATGTCTACATCGGCCAGTTACGCCGAAAAATCGAACCAGATCCTGCCCACCCTCGCTTCATCCTCACTATATCAGGAGTGGGCTACCGCTTCAATGCGGATGAATAAATCAAGCCTGCTCAAATCTTGAGCAGATTTTTAGATTTCTGTTCCCCCTCTTTAGCTCTCGTTGACGTGTTTCCGGCTACACTGTAGGTGTGGTATGGTCTTAGCCTCCATGAGGATTGTTCTGGAAATCCAGAGGATATGATGAATAGAACACGTTTCTTACTGCCCTTTACACACGGGGTAGATATGTTTGCCATTGAGCAGGCTGTATTGCTAGCCAAAGGTCACGAGGCAACACTCATCCCTCTTGCGCTTCTTTCTGTACCAGAAAAGCGACAAGCTAAGGGTGCGCGTCTTGAACATGTGCAACAGTCAAAAGATTTCTTGGAGGCGACAAAATACAAAGCTGCCAGGTATGCTGTGCCATTTGAGCGATTTGAGGTATTTACGAGTGATGTCGTGCAGAGTATCAATCTTGTTGCAAGCGAAATGGAGTGCGAAGGAATCCTGCTCTTTGTAGGTCGTAGAGGTGGAATCCTGCTGGATATGAGTGAGATTAAACGTCTCGTGGAGCTGCCGATTTGTAAACTCTATATTATGCATTTGCAGACGGATGAGCGTGAAAGCTTCGCACAAATGTTGCGCCAGCGTCTCTCTCATTGGCTAAATGGCAAGCGGAGGCAAGAGGATGAAGCGGTGCAGGGGCAGGAATATGCCGAAGATGAAGTAGCAAGTTCTATTACGCCATAAAACATTGCATGAATAGGGTAAGATGCGCGAGACTAAAATAAGGTGTAAAGTAGCCACATTACCATTTCATTCTGGCACCTCTCAAAGGGACCCTTGTTTGCCCTCCCTCCTTCCCCCGTGGACATAGTCGCCTCGAACAGGAAAGGTCTACCAGCTTATGAGCAGCGTTGAACATTTATTACCAATTGGGCAGAGCAAAGCGTTCTCGTGGCAACAGTATCTCCTCGATAGTGTCCTGGCTTTTGTAGGAGCGATGCTGGTCACTGGTGTTATTTTCGTGTTCCAGCTATACCCCCGCATTCCCAACATTTCGATTGTCTACCTGCTTGTCGTCCTGGCGCTGGCAAGTACGCGTGGACGCTATGCCGCTATCTTTGCATCCCTGGTTGCCTTTCTCTCCTTCGATTTTTTCCTCGTCCCACCCCTCTATGTCTTTACGATCAACCGCATTGAAGAGTGGATTGCCTTGTTTGTCTTCCTGGTAACGGCAATCTTGACCAGCCAGTTGGCTGTGTCGCTGCGCCTGCGCGCTGAGCAGGCTAGCCGCCGCGAGCGTGAGACGCGTACTCTCTATGACCTGGTACGGGTGACCAACCGCGAGGATGAGCCAGAGCATCAGCTTCACGTCATTGCCCAGGCCATCGTCGACGTGTTCTCCTCCTGGGGGGTACACGACTGCGCCATCCTGCAGCCCGATGCATCGGGTGCACTCCACGTCCAGGCGAGCGCTTATCAACCCGTGGAGGAGATCAGGCTGTCATCCGATGAGAAAGCCATAGCGTCGTGGGTGATGACCCATGGACGGAGCATGGGTCTCTATGACGATGAATCCCTTGCTAGTACCACCTCCGCTCGCTTTGTTCAACGCGTTGTCGTGCGGATTACTAAGGAGGGCCGTACTGTGCGTCGTTCCCTGCGCCTGATTCCGCTGAAAACGGGGCAGCAGGTGGTTGGGGTACTCCGCCTGCGCATCCTGGATGATTCAAGCCAGTTGACGAGGGATGAACGACTGGAAGAGGAGCACGAACAGCCCAATGCGCGTACCGCTTTCTTCTGGACGTTTCTCGAGCAGGCGTCATCGCTGATCGAGCGTGCGCGATTACGGCGCGAAAATCTGCGCATTGCGGTATTGCAGCGCACCGATGCTCTGCGTGCGGCATTACTCTCTTCGGTCTCTCATGACTTGCGCACTCCCCTGGCATCCATTAAGGCTGCCGCAAGTTCGTTACTCCAGGAAGATGTGCAGTGGGATGAGGAGACGAAACGCAGTTTCGCCAGCTCGATCGAGCGCGAGGCGGACAGGCTTAACCGCCTGGTGAGCAATCTGCTGGATATGTCGCGCATAGAGGATGGCGCACTGAGACCGGAGAAAGAATGGTACATGCTTCCCGAACTGATTCAGGATGTTCTTGGCCGCCTAAAGCCCTTGCTGCATGGACGCGTCGTGCAAACTCAGGTGCCCGCTGATCTACCACCGGTCGAGCTGGACTACATGCAGATCGACCAGGTTCTGACCAACCTGATCGAAAATGCTGTGCGTTACACACCAAAGCATTCACCCATTGAAGTGAGCGCGCATTGTGAGGGAGGGCAGGTTGTCATTAGCGTCGCGGATCGTGGTCCTGGCGTTCCTCCCGCTGATCTCGACCGTGTATTCGACAAGTTCTACCGGGTTCTGGATGGAAAGCCCAATACCAGTCATCCAAGCGGCTCAGGGCTGGGTCTTGCCGTAAGTAAGGGACTTGTTGAAGCTCATGGAGGACGCATCTGGGCTGAGCCGCGCGAAGGTGGAGGCGTGGTCTTCTCAGTATCGTTGCCTCTTGGCGCGATGGAAGAGGTACCCGCATGAACAAGAGTGGTGCACATATTCTGGTGGTTGACGACGAGATTGAGATTGTTCGCGCTTTACGGCGCAGCCTCACTGCACACGGTTACAAAGTATTCACTGCGAGCAGTGGTGAAGAGGCATTCCAGGTAACGTCGAGGCATCGACTCGATCTCTTGCTGCTCGATCTCGTGTTACCAGGTATGAGTGGCCTGGAAGTCTGTCGAAGGATGCGCGCGGAGTCGAATATACCCATTATCGTGCTCTCTGTAAAAGGTGCCGAACGCGACAAAGTAGAAGCGCTCGACCTTGGGGCAGACGATTACGTCTCCAAGCCCTTTGGTATGGATGAGGTGCTGGCTCGCGTTCGCGTCGCACTGCGCCACGTTGCCCGGGCACAGGACGGCACGCAAGCAAATTTCCGCGCTGGCCCTCTCCAGGTGGATTTTGCTTTGCGACGCGTGCAGCTCGACGGGCAGGATGTCCAGTTGACACCGACTGAATACGAATTGCTTAAAGTCTTCATCGCGCACCGTGGCAAAATACTGACGCGCCAGATGCTGCTAAAAGAGATCTGGGGGCCAGCGACACATGCCAGGACACACAGCCTCCATGTGTACATGGCACAATTACGCCGGAAAATTGAAGCGACTCCGGAAGATCCCCATTTCATCATTACCATGCCTGGTGTTGGCTACCGCTTCAATGACGAAGCAGAGGAGTTGTAAGGTGCGTTTCGACTTCATGAGTAGATTTTGAGAAATCTTTGCAATCTCCAGTGAGCATTTTTACTACTTTTGAATTACACTGAGTATCGTAGCGGAAAAAGTGGTGCGTGGTCATCAGCATCATGCTGTGGTCGACGTTTCTAGGAAAGGAACCAGGATGAACTCCCGGTGGCTCCTGCCCTTTACGTATGGGGTAGACATGCGTGCAATCGATTATCTGGTAAGCCTGGCGGAGCATAATGGGGCAGCGCTTATTCCTGTGTCACTGGTCTCTATACGTGACGATTCACGCGCTGGAGGAGCCCGTCTTGAGCATATCCAACAATCGAAGGATTTCCTTGAAGCTGTCAAATACAAGGCTGCAAGACTTCAAGTACCTGTTGAACGCTATGAAGTCTTTACCAGCGATGTGATTCAAAGCATCACGACGCTCGTTCATGACTTGCATTGTGACGGGATTGTCATGGTGGCGGTCGAGCATAAAGAGGTCTTGCTGCGTGCACACGAACTGAAACAATTGCTGGTGGAACCTCCTGCGTCTCTTGTGCTTATTCGCTTGCCGGCACATGCGCAAGAAGCTCGCGCATTTCATCTGGGAGCCAGGTTCTTGTCCTGGCTACGCCGGCTTTGGCGTTACCGGTCCGGCGTACGATCGGTGAAGAGCACACTGGAACCAGAAAGTGTAACCCAGATCAGGAAAAGTGTACCCCGGATCAGGGCGGGAGAATAAATGTTCCATATCCATCTACAGGAGTTTACCTGTTGTGCACATTGCGGGTTCATTCGTAAGATGGCATGGCAAAGAGCAATTGCTACTTCAGGTTAAGTTAGGAAGGAATCACGGGTATGAGCGGAGCACGAATTTTGCTGATTGAGGATGATGAGGTGCTCTGTGACCTGGTGAAGCGAAATCTCCAGGTACGCGGGCATCAGGTGAGTGTCGCGCAGAATGCCAAGACTGCAAGGGCATACCTGCGTACTACTACGTTCGATCTTATTGTCCTTGATATCAATCTCCCCGACCAGACAGGTTGGGATGTCCTGCGCGCAGCTCTCAATGATGGACGTATCAAGCCCCTGGTTGTGGAAGGACAGGGCGAGAAGTTGCCCGTGGTGGTACTTTCTGCCGTCCGCGTCGGCCCCGGTCGACTCGCGGAGTTCCACCCTTTGGCGTATTTGCCCAAACCTTTTCCAATGGATGCCCTGCTGCGCCTTGCTGCGGAGGCTGCACAGCGCAGGTCTACTTCCAAAAGTAGTCAAGAATCTGCTGAATCTCAGCATCCGCAGCTTGACGAGGAGGAACTACATGCTTGATCTGATCGTCATCGTGGTGACCATTGTGTCGTTTGTAGCGTTCATCTACTTCACCGAGGCCTGTGAGCGCTTATAGGGAGTCAAGGAGGATCTATGAATTCGACGCTCGAGTATATCCTGGTGGGCATTGTCACGCTAGCAGTGCTCGTCTATCTTTTTATTGCTTTGCTGGCGCCCGAGAAGTTTTAACCTTGTCTTCAATTGTCTTTCTAGGAAACAAGTAAGGAAAAACCTATGCCTGTAACGCTCAATAGTGTTCTGCAGGTACTGATCTTTCTGGTCATTGTACTGCTGCTGACCAAGCCGGTCGGCCTGTACCTGTACAAGGTCTTCAACGGGGAGCGCACATGGCTCTCGCCGGTCTGCGTCCCCGTGGAACGCTTCTTTTACCGGCTCTCTGGGATCAATCCGGAGGAGGAGCAGAAGTGGACCGGCTATATCTTTTCCCTGCTGGTCTTCAGCCTGGTGGGCATGCTGCTATTGTATCTGATTGAGCGCACGCAACAGTGGCATGGAGGTCTCCTCAACCCGCAGAACCTGCCCGGGGTGGAGCCGCAACTGGCCTTTAACACTGCTTCCAGCTTCACTACTAACACCAACTGGCAGAACTACTCGGGCGAGACGACCATGAGCTACCTGACCCAGATGGCTGGCCTGACCTTTCACCAGTTTGTCTCCGCTGCCGCAGGTATCGCCCTGGCGGTGGCTTTGACGCGTGGCCTCGCGCGTCGCAGCGCCCAGCACCTGGGCAACTTCTGGGTAGACCTCGTCCGCTGTACGCTCTACATCCTGCTGCCCATCTGCCTGGTGGGTGCGCTGGTCTTCGTCTCGCAAGGGATGATTCAGAACTTCAGCCCCTATACGGTGGTGCATACCCTGAATGGGCAGACGCAGACGATCGCCCAGGGGCCGGTGGCTTCAATGGAGATCATCAAAGACCTCGGAACGAATGGGGGCGGCTTCTTCAACGTCAATGCAGCCCACCCCTTTGAAAACCCCAACGCCTTGACCGCCATGCTGATCATCCTCTGTGAGATCACCCTCGGGGCAGGCCTGTTCTACATGTTTGGCAAGTGGGTGGGCAATACGCGCCAGGGCTGGGTGCTGTGGATCGCCTCGGCCATCCTTTTCGTGATCGGCCTGGCGGTCGTTATCCCAGCCGAACAGACCGGCAATCCGCTGCTATCACAAAGCTTTACCCTGAATGGAGTCACCTATCAGGGCACCACTCAGGTTGCTTCTGACACACAGGCGGGGGGCAACATGGAGGGCAAGGAGGTGCGCTTCGGCATCACCGTTTCGGGACTCCAGGAAGAGACGACGACCGCCACCTCAACGGGCACGGTCATGAGCTTCCACGATAGCTATACGCCCCTGGGTGGGCTGGTGCTGATCACCAACATCGCGCTGGGGGAAATCATCTTCGGGGGCGTCGGCGCGGGGCTCTACAGTATGCTGATGTTCGCCATCATCGCGGTCTTTATCGCGGGCCTCATGGTAGGGCGCACGCCGGAGTACTTAGGCAAGAAGATCGAGCGCAAGGAGATCATGATGGCTGTGCTCGCCCTGCTGGTCTCGCCCCTGGTGATCCTGGGATTTACCGGCGTCGCCATGGCGGTCGGCCCAGGCCTGGCAGGGATCACGAATCCCGGGCCGCACGGGCTGACGGAGGTTTTGTACGCATTTACCTCCGCCAACGGCAACAACGGCTCGGCCTTCGCCGGACTCAGCGGCAATACGCCTTTCTACAACTGGACGCTGGGCATGGCCATGCTGATCGGACGCTTTGCCGAACTCATCGCCATCCTGGCCTTTGGCGGATCGCTGGTCATAAAGCGGGTGGTGCCTGCCGGGCTGGGTACCTTCCCGACGACGGGTCCGCTCTTCGTGGCACTGCTGATCGGTGTGATCCTGATTGTGGGAGCGCTAACCTACTTCCCGGCGTATGCGCTGGGACCGGTTGTCGAACAATTGCTGATGCAAGCGGGGAGGACCTTCTGAGATGAGTACCGATATGCAGACCGATACCCTTGAAGTCAAGCAGTGGAAAACGCGCCGCAAGGGTGGCATTTCGATCTGGGATCCCAAGATCGTCCGCAGCGCGATCCCGGAGTCATTTAAGAAACTGGACCCACGGGTGCAGCTCAAGAACCCGGTGATGTTCGTGGTGGAGGTCGGTAGTGTCGTCACTACCATCGAGTTCGTGCGCTTTCTCTTTACAACCCCGAGCGGGGCATTTACGAGCAGCCAGCTTACCGCCGAGAGGCTCTTCGTGCTGGCGGTGGCCATATGGCTGTGGTTCTCGGTGGTCTTCGCCAACTTCGCCGAGGCCATGGCCGAGGGGCGTGGCAAGGCGCAGGCCGATACCCTGCGCCGCGCGCGCACCACGACCATGGCCAAGCGGCTCGCCAGCCCAGACCGCCTCGGTCCCATGCAGGAGGTCGCCGCGCCCGAGCTGCGCAAGGGCGACCTTGTGCTGGTCGAGGCCGGGGATGTGATCCCCGGCGATGGCGACGTGGTAGAGGGTGTGGCCTCCGTCGATGAGTCGGCCATCACGGGCGAGTCGGCTCCGGTTATCCGTGAGAGCGGAGGCGACCGCAGCGCGGTGACTGGTGGCACGCGCGTGCTCTCCGACTGGATCGTTGTGCAAATCAGCGCCAATCCTGGCGAGACGTTCCTGGATCGCATGATCGCCCTGGTGGAGGGTGCCAGGCGCCAGAAGACCCCCAACGAGATCGCGCTGAATGTCCTGATCGCCAGCTTGACCATCATCTTCTTGCTGGTAGTGGTCTCCCTTGAGCCCTTTGCTATTTACTCGGGCCAACCGGTGTCGGTCACGACACTGATTGCGCTGCTGGTGTGCCTGATCCCGACGACCATCGGTGGACTGCTCTCGGCTATCGGCATTGCGGGCATGGACCGCATGGTGCAGCGTAACGTGTTGGCTATGAGCGGACGCGCCGTGGAGGCAGCAGGTGATGTTGATGTGCTGCTGCTGGACAAGACCGGCACGATTACGCTGGGTAACCGCCAGGCGACGCGCTTTGTGCCCCTCACAGGATTGGAGGAGCGAGAGGTGGCGCATGCGGCCATGCTCTCCAGCCTCCCGGACGAGACTCCTGAAGGCCGCTCGATCGTGACCCTGGCCAAGGAGAAGTACGGCTTCACCGACGAACTGGACCCCTCCACGACCTTTATTCCGTTCTCGGCCATGACGCGTATGAGTGGGGTGGACCTGAATGCTACACAGGGCGATGGTCGTGCTAAGCACGTCCATACGATACGCAAAGGGGCTTCGGATGCCGTTGCTGCCTACGTGGCCGAGCATGGTGGTGATCATTCGAATCACGAGGAACTAAAAGGGATCGTCGATACCATTGCACGCGCGGGCAGTACGCCCTTAGTCGTCGCCGAGACGGACTCCAATGGTGTGGCAGAAAAGGCGCGCGTGCTGGGGGTGATCGAACTCAAGGATATCGTCAAAGGTGGCATGCGCGCCCGCTTCGACGAGATGCGGCGTATGGGTATCCGCACGATCATGATTACAGGTGATAATCCCCTCACCGCAGCCACCATCGCCAAAGAAGCGGGCGTGGATGACTTCCTGGCGCAGGCGACACCTGAGGCGAAGATGAAGCTGATCCGCGAGCAGCAGACAGGCGGGCGCATGGTGGCCATGACGGGAGATGGCACCAACGATGCTCCTGCACTGGCGCAGGCCGATGTCGGCGTAGCGATGAATACCGGCACGCAGGCGGCCAAGGAGGCGGCCAACATGGTCGACCTCGACTCCAACCCGACCAAGCTGATCGAGGTGGTGGAGGTGGGCAAGCAACTGTTGATCACGCGCGGGGCACTGACCACCTTCAGCATCGCTAACGATGTGGCCAAATACTTCGCCATCATCCCGGCCGCATTCTCAATCACCTATCCGCAGCTCGAAGCCCTGAACGTCATGCGCCTGTCGACCCCGCACAGCGCCGTGTTGTCCGCCGTGATCTTTAACGCGCTGATCATCGTCGCGCTGATCCCGCTGGCGCTGCGCGGGGTCAAGTACCGCCCGATCGGAGCGGGACCGCTGTTGCGCCGCAACCTGCTGATCTATGGCATCGGTGGCATCATCATCCCGTTCATCTTCATTAAGGCCATCGACGTGGTGCTGACGGTGCTCCACTTGACGCTATGAGTAACCACAGGTATGCGGCAGCCTGGTCCACCTTGATCGGCCTGCCAGCGATCCTGGAGAAGGAATTGTGATATGAGTAAAACAATGCAGGCGCCTGGACAGGCACCGAAGCGGTCATTGTGGCGGGACATCCTGAGCAAGTACATCCGTCCTGCGGTCGTGCTGACGCTGCTCCTGACGATCCTCACGGGCTTTATCTATCCGGGGGTGATTACAGGACTGGCGCAGTTGATTTTCCCCTACCAGGCGAACGGTAGCCTGCATTATGTCAACGGCAAGCTCGTGGGCTCCGATCTGATTGGGCAGTACTGGACCTCGCCCAAGTACTTTCACGGACGACCCTCGGCGACCGTCAACCCGAATACTGGATCGCCCGAGCCGTACGCTGCCGATAACTCGACAGCCTCGAACCTGGGGCCAACGAACAGCGTTCTGATCCAGGACGTACAGCAGCGTATCGTTGCGCTGAAAAAGGAGAATCCGAACGCTCCTCCCGGCCCTGTGCCAGTTGACCTGGTGACCTCATCGGGGTCTGGGTTGGATCCGGATATCACGATTGCAGGTGCGCTCTACCAGGTACCGCGTGTAGCTCAGGCACGAGGTCTCAGCGAAAGCACGGTGCGCCAACTGGTGATGGATCATGTGCAGGGACGCTTCCTGGGGATCTTCGGTGAGCCCTATATAAATGTGCTTGACTTGAATCTCGCGCTAGATGCGTTAAAATAGGACAGCTATGACTCAACACCCACCCGACAATCAGCATCGTGAGGAGGGGCGGCCTGATCCAGAGGAACTCCTGCGGCGCTACGGCCTGCGGGATAGCGATCTGGAGGCTTCTCCCGTGAGCACATCTGCTGCACCTGGGGCAAGGGGGCAGACCTCCTCACAAAACAAAGGGTACCCGCACAGGCGGGGCCGACTGCGTGTCTACCTGGCATCCGCAGCAGGTGCAGGAAAGACCTACGCCATGCTCAATGAGGGGCATCGCCGTGAGAGCAGGGGTACAGATGTCGTGGTCGGTTATGTGGAGACACATGGGCGTTCTCAGACGCAGGCGCAACTGGGGGACCTCGAGATCATCCCGCGCAAGAAAGTCACCTATCGCGGCGTGACGCTTGAGGAAATGGATACCGAGGCCATCATCGCCAGGCATCCCAAAGTGGCCCTGATCGATGAACTGGCGCACACGAATGCTCCTGGCTCCAAGCATGTGAAACGCTACCAGGATGTCGAGGAGATCCTGGATGCGGGTATTGATGTGGTCACCACGCTGAATATCCAGCACCTGGAGAGCCTCAATGACCTGGTAGCCAGCATCACGGGTGTGCGCATGCGCGAGACCTTGCCAGACTGGATCCTGGACCAGGCCGATGAGGTGGAGTTGATCGATATCTCACCGTATGCCCTGCGCCAACGCATGAAACACGGCAATATCTACCCTCCAGAGCGCATTGACGCAGCGCTTAACAACTTCTTCCGCGAGGGCAATCTGACGGCGCTACGTGAGATAGCCTTACGGCGCACTGCAGAGAAGACCGAAGCCCAACTACAGGAATACCTGACTGAGCATGAGATCACTGAAATGAGGCCCGCCGGTGAACGTGTAATGGTAGGCTTCGATCACCGCCCGCACACCCGCCAGGTCATCCGCGATGCCTGGCGCCTGGCCCACGGCCTGCACGCCGAATTGCTCGCCATCTCGATCCAGCCGGAGGGCTACCTCGCTTTAAGGAGTAAACTCATCCGGCTGCTCAAGTACCGAGGGGAGGCAAAGCAGCACTGGGAAGCTGCACAGCGCCGCCTGGAGGAACATGCCTTGCTCGCCGAAGACCTGGGGGCGGAGGTCATCCGCACGAGCAGTCGCGATATCGCGAAGACGCTGGTGGAGGTTGCTCACGAGCGCCAGGTGACCCAACTGGTGCTGGGTCAGCCGGCGCGCAGCCATTGGGAGGAACTGTTGCGCGGCTCCATCATCAATCGCTTACTTCGGCTAAGTACCGAGATTGACATTCATCTCGTACCTCGCAGCATGGATGAGTAAGAAGGATGGTGAAAGGGAAGTATGTGTTGCATTATCGAGTTGTTCCCCCTGTTGTGGCTTTGCTCTCCATATCCCCTGATCCTCTCCCGTTGTATAGGGCATTTAGATTTCCCTGGCTGAGTACCAGTACCTCGCAAGCGGCATTTCTCATGACGTAATCAATCGCCGGGTGAATTTGTTGTACATTACCTCGTACACGAATAGGCGTATTTGCCATCAAGATCAGGTCCACGGCTTGCATTTCTGCTTCACGTACTATAGCTGGCCCGGCATTGCGCGCCTTCACAATGCGCTTGTTCACTACGGTCACGCTTTGTTTAGCTACTGACTCAGCACGATCGAGAGTTTCAAGCGCGAGCTTTTCATCTTCCTCTACTCTTGCATCAAGGGGAAGAGTGAAAGGTACCTCAAGCACAGCCAGTAGCTCGACATTACCATTACGCGAACGTGCCATTTGTGCAGCTAATGCGACGATTCGATCTGTCGCCTCGCTCTTGCTGAGTAGAGGCACCAGAATACGTGTCAGCTTATTGACGGAACGCGTAGCCCTTGCGACTGTACGTGTACGTTCCGTTTCTTTTGGCACACGAAACATCCAGCTAAGTACACCCACAATTGAGGTAAGAAATGTAATCGCAATTACTACGCCAGCGAAGGTGATAGTTAAAGGATTGGTCGTTACAGCTGCCAGGGTTAGCATGTATTATGCGCGCTTTCTACTGCCTGTAGTCAAACTCAGAGCACGCTTAAACTGTATATAAACGCGTAGTCGCAAAATTCCTAGGGCAACAAAAGCCAATCCAAGTATGATCAGCGTCCAGGCTTGTAGCCCTACCATTGATGCTCGTACTACGATGATCAGACCCAGTGGAATAATTAGCAAACTTACCAGTGCGCGGTAATGCTCGCGCCTTGACAATTGCTGTGACTGTTCATTCATTTCGCTCCTCCATTGCGCTTCCAACGATGTTCATTGTCTGAATGGGAATGGATTGGTACATCGATTACCTTCGTGCCGATTGGTAGTACGCTCTCTCTTGCGGTTTCATGGTGAAGACGACTTTTGCGGTCGATATTCTCGCGATACTCGTCAGCCATGTCGTATTCGCCTGCGTCCTCATAGACGAGCAGTTGTTCCTTTTCCCAGTTCCGTTTCAGTGATTTCCTGATCGGTAACTTGTTGTGGCGGCGATACCAGGTGTAGATGAGCAACCCTCCTATAATCCAGGCGGGACCGGCAATACGCCCAATGCTATGCGTGAGTACGACGAGGAAAAGAATAGAGCTGATTCCCAGAAAACCAAGCATGCCCGCGATAGGTAAAAGTCTCGTCTCTCCATCCTTACCCCGAATGCGGATATTGAGTGGTACTTTGAACGGTCGTGGTGTCCATGGGTCGATGAAACGGAGCACAAGCAGGGAGACAAACACGAGCATATAGGCAGTTGCTGCGCCGAAAGCATACATGTTGCCAAGCACACCGTAAGCATCGGGCGAAAGGCCGGCCAGCCATAGTTCTAGCAAGGCAATGCCTGAAAAGACGATAAGCGTGCGAATTGGGGTGCGAAATTTCGGATGCACTTTTGCGAACCAGCGCGGCAACAGGTCGAACTTTGCCATCGAGTAGGTAATGCGCGACGCTCCAAAGACGCCGGAATTGGATGAGATCAGTAAGAGTGTTGCGCCTAGCAATGCTACATATGGTCCGACAAAAAGCCCCAGAAAAGGAATATGACTGGCCAGCCACGCGATAGGATCGCCAGTATGTTGGGTGACACTCTGCCAGGACAACATCCCCAGGCTCAGGTTTGAGAAAGCGAGTGCGAAGATCAATACGGTCAGAATAAGCGCGATAGAAGTACGCGGTACTACTTTAGCGGGGCGAATGGTTTCCTGGCTGGCCTGGCTGATTGATTCCAATCCCACAAATGAAATGATGGCAAGCGATGCCCCGTATGCCAGGTGAAATGGGTCTGGCCATGACGTAGTCATCTGATGTATAAGGAAAGCGGGGTTGAAAGCGAATAGAAATCCGATGAACAGGATTGCCGATTCGCTAACGATGTCCAGCGCACCAAGAATTTCGTTGAATCGCGATGATTCACGCACACCTAGAATATTCAGTAGTGTCAACATGACGACGAGGAATGTGGCTTGCAGAATCAAAAACGGTTGTACACCTGGTAAGGATAGTCCTAGCAAGTGAATATTCACTCGCGTATTGAGCGCGGGAATAAAGAAGTTGATATATCCTGCTGATGCAAGAGCGAACAGCGAGATGTCGATTGTAAAGTCTAGCAATACAGCCCAGCCAGCTACGAATCCCCAGAAATCACCCAGTCCGCGCAGGACGTAAAATTGGCCACCTCCAGCCATGGGGTAGGCGGCGGCCAGCTCTGTGTAGGCGAGGCCAACCATAACATAGACAAGACCTGCAAAAAGAAAGGCGACGTTTGTAGCTCCTTGAGCCGCCAACATAACAATGCCGAGTGCAACATACACATCGGCTCCCACATCAGCATACCCCCAGGTATATGATCCCCAGACGCCAACAGCGCGTCGTAAGCTGTGACTTTCCTGTGATTCAGCGGCAGCTACGCCGTTCGCTCCAGTAACGCCCGGCGTTACTTTGCTGGCCATAAAGATGCCTCCAAAGAATTGAGAACGATGCTGTTAAAGCAACTGTGATATCAATGGTATACTAATAGAGCGCGTGCAGCACTCAAAAACTGCTCAGGAAATTTGATGAAGCTCTCAAGAAGTGCTCAAGAATTCTTACCAAAGAAGTCTTAGAGGCCTTTTTTACTTGATACTGATCCATCATCATTACTATACTGTACACAAAGGAATGAGCTTTTCGCGCTTTGCATGAGTTTTATTCTTGAGTGCAATCAAAGAGGCGCGTTCAACTTTTCTCAAGCTAGAAGAGCCTGAATAGGGTAGATGTACACCTTCATCGGACGAGCATAGGAGGTGGTATCGATGGATGATCAAGACAGTCATACCGTAAAAGGCGATAATGATAAAGACGAAAGTAAAGATAATCCAGATCTGATCAATGAGGATGATGCTGCTCGATTGGTCCGCACCGAGGTGCGCAAGGGCAGTTTACTTGGAAATGAGCGTGTTCGAGTAGTGCTACCGACCCAGCGCGCATTTCGGCGCATAGGTACTGGCAGGTTAGAGGCCACCGAGGTAACGCAGGCTCCACGAAAAGGAGCGGGGAGAGTAGTTTCCAATGTCAAGCGAGTCCTCATCGGAGCACCCATCGCTACTGCAAGGGCCGAACACGAACGACTGACGAAATTCAAAGCCCTGGCCGTACTTTCATCCGATGCCATTTCTTCGGTCGCATACGCGACCGAGGCGATTCTTTTCAGCCTGGTGGCAGCCGGATCCAGCCACCTGGGTCTCACCCTACCCATCAGCTTTGCTATCGTCGGCTTGCTGGCAATTGTCGCCATCTCTTATAGGCAGACCATTCCTGCTTATCCAAATGGTGGTGGATCATATATCGTGGCGAAAGATAACCTGGGGACGCTGCCGGGCCTTGTAGCTGCTGCTTCGCTGATGATCGATTACGTGCTCACCGTGGCGGTGAGTGTTTCCGCAGGTGTCCTGGCTCTTGTTACACTCTTTCCCGAGCTCGCACCCTATGTAGTTCCTATTGATGTTGCACTAGTCATTTTTATCACCGTCGTTAACCTGCGTGGTGTGCGCGAGTCTGGTTCGATCTTTGCCATCCCCACTTACGTTTTCATTGGCAGCGCGCTCCTGCTGATCATAGTTGGCAGTGTCAAATCTTTTTTTATTCAACATGACCCT